>OLOA01002028.1_pt1 | contig 19058 bp, 9 predicted proteins | sample 1672201 | NCBI WGS metagenome assembly OLOA01 (sample SAMEA3136658, study PRJEB25190) | human gut metagenome
CTGCCGGAGCGGTGCTTAAGCCGCAAGGCGGGAATTGTGCGGTGTTGCCTTAGAGAAATGAGCCTGTGCAGGAACCGTGCATAAACACTGTTTCTGCGCAGGCTTTTTGTTAAATAAAAACGGATTTGTTTTTTCTAACATTTGGTGTATAATACTTTTATACTGGGTTTGTCTGTGCAGGATGAATGGTGCCTGCATGGAGGGCAGGGGAGAACGCTTCCCTGACTGGCTCAGAAAGACACCATATAGAAAAGGAGAATCCGCCATGTCGGAAGCATTGAAAGAACGCAAAGAGATGGACCCGCAGTACCAGTGGGACCTGACCCAAATGTACGCCAGCGATGCGGAATGGGAAAAGGCTTTTGCCGCCATTGACCCCAAAATTGAAGCTTTGGCTGCCTGGGAGGGCAAGCTGAACAACGCTGCCAGCATTCGTGAATTTTATGATGCAGAAATCGGCGTGTTCCGTGAACTGGAAAACCTGGCTGTCTACACCAGCCTGCGTCTGAGCGAGGATACCCGTGCTGATGACGCCCAGAGCATGGATGCCCGCGCTACCGCCAAATATGTAAAGGCTGTCGGTACCATCGCCTATGCTCAGCCGGAAATCCTGGCACTGCCGCAGGAAACCCTGGATGCCATCATGGCTGACGAGCAGGTTGCCCCCTATCGTTTTGCTCTGGAAGACCTGCTGCGTGCAAAGCCTCACACCCTGACCGCCCCGGAAGAAAAGCTGCTGGCTGCTTTCGGTGAGGCATTCGGCACCCCGAAAAATGTTGCCGATAACCTGGAAGACGCCGACATGGTGTTCGATTCCGTCAAGGATGGCGAGGGCAACGATGTGGAGCTGACCGCTTCCAACTACATCCTGCTGCAAACCTCCAATGACCGCGTGCTGCGCAAGAATGCCTTTGAAAGCTACTACAAGAGCTTCCGCCAGCACATCAACACGCTGGCTGCCTCTTACTCCGGCGCTGTCAAGACCGCTACCGCCGAAGCCTCCGTCCGTCATTATGAATCTTCCCGCGCCATGTCCATGGCAGGGGAGAACGTGCCCGGCCAGGTCTATGATAACCTGGTGGCTACTGTGCGCAAGCACCTGCCGGATATGTACCGCTATGTTGCTCTGCGCAAGCGCATCCTGGGTGTGGACGAGCTGCACTACTATGATGTGTACGCCCCGCTGACCAAGGGCGTCAGCGCCCATTACACCTATGACCAGGCCAAGCAGATGGTTCTGGATGCCGTTGCACCGCTGGGCGAAGAGTACGGCACCATCGTTCGCAAGGGCTTTGCTGAGCGCTGGATCGATGTGTTCCCCAACAAGGGCAAGAGCGGCGGCGCTTACTCCGGCGGCAGCTATGATTCCAACCCCTATATCATGTGCAACTTTACCGGTACGCTGGACAGCGTTTCCACCATTGCGCATGAGATGGGCCACAGCATGCACAGCTGGTTCAGCCGCCATACCCAGCCTGCCCAGTATGCCGACTATACCCTGTTTGTCGCAGAGGTCGCTTCCACCGTCAACGAGAACCTGCTCATTGAGCACCTGCTGGCAGAAAAGAACCAGGATCCCGCAACCCGCCTGGCCCTGCTGAATCAGTACCTCGAAAATTTCAAGGGAACCGTCTACCGCCAGACGATGTTTGCCGAGTTTGAGCGCGATGCCCACGCCATGGCCGAGCGCGGCGAAGCCCTGAATCCCGCCGCCCTGAACAATCTGTACAAGAAGCTCATTGTGGACTACTTTGGACCGGAGCTGGTTGTGGATGACGAAGTACAGTACGAGTGGGCACGCATCCCGCACTTCTACCGCCCGTTCTATGTTTATAAGTATGCAACCGGCTATTCCACTGCCGTGGCATTGTCCGAGGGCATCCTGAAGAACGGCGAACCGGCTGTTAAGAAGTACCTGGAGTTCCTGCACATGGGCGGCAGCGCTTACCCGCTGGATGAGCTGCGCCATGCCGGTGTGGACCTGACCACCCCCGCCCCGGTGGATGCTGCCCTGGATAAGTTCGGCCGCATTCTGGACGAAGCCGAAGCCTGCGTGGCACAGCTGGAAGCTGCAAAATAAGCAGGGGAAAGTCCGAGGGTGTATCTGATTCTTTGTTTTCAGATACATCTTAAGCGCACAATTAGAACCCCCAGTGCAGAAAATCAGCATCTTGCACGATTATTTGAAATATTTTTTGTGAATACTCTTGACAGAGCGTGGTTTATCCGCTATTATTATAAATGCGTGAGTTAAGGGGTCAAGTGCGGCCAAAATGGAAGCGCAACCCCCGCAAAAACTGCGCGGAATAATCAAGAAAGGAGAAAAGAAATGCCTACTTTTAACCAGCTCGTACGCAAAGGCCGTGAGGTCTTGGTAACCAAGAGCACTGCTCCTGCCCTTCAGAAGAGCTACAACTCCCAGAAGAAGCAGTACACCACTATGAACAGCCCCCAGAAGCGTGGTGTTTGCACCGCTGTTCGTACCATGACCCCCAAAAAGCCCAACTCTGCTCTGCGTAAAGTTGCCCGTGTCCGCCTGACGAATGGTATCGAGGTCACCTCCTACATTCCTGGTATCGGCCATAACCTGCAGGAGCACAGCGTTGTCCTGATCCGTGGCGGTCGTGTTAAGGACCTGCCCGGTGTCCGTTACCACATCATCCGTGGTACTCTGGATACTCAGGGTGTTGCAAACCGTAACCAGGCTCGCAGCAAATACGGCGCAAAGCGTCCCAAGGCCGGTGCCAAGAAGTAAGGAAACATCTTTTCGCCATAAAATGGTCAGTTGACCCTTTTGTGGCATAACGGGAGTTTTCTTTAACTTTCGAGTACCGATGATATCATTAATGTGAAGGAGGGAAGAAAGATGCCCAGAAGAGGTAAAATCGCAAAGCGCGAAGTTCTGGCTGATCCTATTTACAATTCCAAGCTCGTCACCCGTCTGGTCAACAGCATCATGCTGGATGGCAAGAAGGGCGTCGCTCAGAAGATCGTTTACGAAGCTTTTGAGACTGTCAAAGAGAAGACCGGCAACGATCCTCTCGAAATGTTCGAGAAGGCCATGGAAAACATCATGCCCAGCCTCGAAGTTAAGGCCCGCCGTGTCGGCGGCTCCACCTACCAGGTCCCCCTGGAGGTCAGCCCCGCCCGCCGCGAGACCCTCGGCCTGCGCTGGCTGACTCTGTACAGCCGCAGCCGTGGTGAAAAGACCATGTCCGCTCGCCTGGCCGCCGAGATCATTGACGCTACCAACAACGTTGGCGGCGCCGTCAAGAAGCGCGAAGATACCCACAAGATGGCAGAAGCCAACAAGGCTTTCGCGCATTACCGTTATTGATCTGCTTACTGAGGAGGTTTAAGCCATGGCAACGCCGAGAGACGTATCCCTGCAAATGACCCGAAATATCGGTATCATGGCCCACATCGACGCAGGCAAGACCACCACCACCGAGCGCATTCTGTACTACACCGGTATTAACCATAAGATCGGCGAAGTTCATGACGGCGCTGCTACGATGGACTGGATGGAGCAGGAACAGGAACGTGGTATTACCATCACTTCCGCTGCAACCACCTGCTACTGGAGCCACACCGAGACCCAGCACGATCCGGCTCTGTTCAAAAAGAACCGTCATCGTATCAACATCATCGACACCCCGGGCCACGTTGACTTTACTGTTGAAGTTCAGCGTTCTCTGCGTGTTCTGGACGGTTCTGTTACCGTTCTGGCCGCAAAGGGTGGCGTTGAGCCTCAGTCTGAAACCGTTTGGCGCCAGGCTGACGAGTACAAGGTTCCCCGCATGGTTTACGTCAACAAGATGGATACCATGGGTGCTGACTTCTTCCGCTGCGTACAGATGATGCATGATCGTCTGCATGCCAACGGTGTGCCTATCCAGCTGCCTGTCGGCCAGGAAGACACTTTCCGCGGCATCATCGATCTGATCGACATGAAAGCCGATATCTACTATGATGATATGGGCAATGATGTGCGCGTTGAGGAAATTCCTGAAGACCTGAAAGAACAGGCTCAGGAATATCATGACAAGCTGATCGAAGCTGTTGCTGAGACCGACGAAGAGCTGATGATGAAGTACCTGGAAGGCGAAGAGCTGACCAAGGGAGAAATCAAGGCTGCTCTGCGTAAGGCTACTATTTCCAACGAGATCGTTCCTGTTGTCTGCGGCTCTTCTTACAAGAACCGTGGCGTTCAGAAACTGTTGGATGCAATCGTTGATTATATGCCTGCTCCGACCGACGTTGCGGCCATCAAGGGCACCAACCCGGAGACTGGCGAGGAAGAAGATCGCACTTCTTCCGATGATCAGCCGTTCTCTGCACTGGCATTCAAGATTATGACTGACCCGTATGTCGGTAAGCTGTGCTTCTTCCGCGTGTACTCTGGTACCGTTGAGGCTGGCACCACTGTTTACAACTCTGTTAAGGATCAGGACGAGCGTATCGGCCGTATCCTGCAGATGCATGCAAACAACCGTAAGGATATCGACATCTGCTACGCTGGCGATATCGCCGCTGCTGTTGGTCTGAAGAACACCACCACTGGTGATACCCTGTGCGATGAGAAGCATCCCATCATCCTCGAGTCCATGAACTTCCCCGAGCCGGTTATCCGCGTTGCCATCGAGCCCAAGACCAAGGCTGGCAGCGAGAAGATGGGCATTGCCCTGTCTAAGCTGGCTGAAGAGGACCCGACTTTCCGTACCTGGACCGATGAAGAAACCGGTCAGACCATCATCGCCGGCATGGGCGAGCTCCACCTGGAAATCATCGTGGACCGTCTGCTCCGCGAGTTTAAGGTCGAAGCTAACGTTGGCGCACCTCAGGTTGCGTACCGTGAAACCATCCGCAAGGATGCTAACCAGGAAACCAAGTACGCACGTCAGTCCGGTGGTAAGGGCCAGTATGGTCACGTTAAGATCAAGATTGAGCCCAACCCGGGTAAGGGTTATGAGTTTGTCAACGGTATTGTTGGCGGCGCTATCCCGAAGGAATACATCCCCGCTGTTGACAACGGTATCCAGGGCGCGATGAAGTCCGGCATTCTGGCTGGCTATCCCGTCGTGGATGTCAAGGTCACTCTGTGGGACGGCTCCTATCATGAAGTTGACTCCTCTGAAATGGCGTTCTCCATCGCCGGCTCCATGGCATTCAAGGATGCTATGAAGAAGGCTGATCCCGTCATTATGGAGCCCATCATGAAGGTTGACGTTGTTGTTCCTGACGAGTATATGGGCAACGTCATTGGCGACTTGAACAGCCGCCGCGGCGCGATCCAGAACCAGGAATCCACCGATGGCACTGCCCGTGTCACCGCTATGGTTCCTCTGTCCGAGATGTTCGGTTACGCTACTGACCTGCGTTCCAAGACCCAGGGCCGTGGCCAGTACTCCATGGAGCCGGCTGATTACCAGCAGGTTCCCAAGAGTGTTGCAGATAAGATCATGACCGAGCGCAATAAGGGCTGATTCTGCACAAATTCGCGCAAAATACTTGATTTTTCTTGAAAAATCTAGTATGATAGCCTTACAACAGGCTATTTTATCTGTTTGAATTAAAGGAGGATACTTCCAATGGCTGAAAAGGAAAAATTTGACCGCTCTTTGGAGCATGTCAACATCGGTACCATCGGTCACGTTGACCACGGCAAGACCACTCTGACTGCCGCTATCACCAAGGTTCTGGCTCTGAAGGGCGACGCCGATTTCATGGATTACTCCAGCATCGATAAGGCTCCTGAAGAGAAGGCTCGTGGTATCACGATCAACACCGCTCACGTTGAGTACCACACCGCGAAGCGTCACTATGCCCACGTTGACTGCCCGGGCCATGCTGACTACATCAAGAACATGATCACCGGTGCTGCTCAGATGGACGGCGCTATCCTGGTTGTTGCTGCAACCGATGGCCCGATGCCGCAGACCCGTGAGCACATCCTGCTGGCTCGTCAGGTTGGCGTGCCCAAGATCGTTGTGTTCCTGAACAAGTGCGATATGGTTGACGACGAAGAGCTGCTCGACCTGGTCGAAATGGAAGTTCGCGAACTGCTGGACAGCCAGGATTTCGACGGCGACAACACCCCGATCATCCGTGGTTCCGCTCTGAAGGCTCTGGAGAGCACTTCCAAGGATCCCGATGCTCCGGAATACAAGTGCATTTGGGAGCTGATGGACGCTGTTGACAGCTACATCCCGACCCCGGACCGTGCTGCTGATAAGCCGTTCCTGATGCCCGTTGAGGACGTTATGACCATCTCCGGCCGTGGCACCGTTGCTACCGGTCGTGTTGAGCGTGGTACTGCTCATGTCGGCGATCAGATGGAAATCGTTGGTCTGAAGGAAGAGAAGCTGACCACCACCATCACTGGTCTGGAAATGTTCCGCAAGAGCCTTGAGTTCGCTCAGGCTGGCGACAACATCGGCGCTCTGCTGCGTGGTATTGACCGTGACCAGATCGAGCGTGGCCAGGTTCTGGCTGTTCCCGGCTCTGTTCATCCCCACACCACTTTCGATGGCCATGTTTACGTCCTGAAGAAGGAAGAAGGCGGCCGTCATACCCCGTTCTTCAACAACTATCGTCCTCAGTTCTACTTCCGTACCACCGACGTTACCGGCATCATCACCCTGCCCGAAGGCACTGAGATGTGCATGCCCGGCGACAACGTTGATATGCACGTTGAGCTGATCACCCCGGTTGCCATGGAAGAAGGCATGCGTTTCGCTATCCGCGAAGGCGGCCACACTGTTGGTTCCGGCGTTGTTTCCAAGATCGAGAAGTAATTTTCGGCTTGTGATATAGCTTTCAAGGCTCCTGCTGTTAAGGCAGGGGCCTTTTTGTTGTGTATGACTTATGGGACGGGGAGGGGGCAAAGGCCGGGTGTGGAAGACCAAGGAAGGCATCATGAAAACATCAGGAATTGTAGATAGGGGAGAGGACACCATTCGGAACTTTGAAAAAGTGGAGCAGGAGGGGGCACTCACACCGCCCTACCGTGGGAAGGTGTATTTCAGGTCGCGGTTAAGGGGCAAGGGTTGATCTATCCCTAAGTTTTCGGAACGGTCAGGAACGCTCTCTACAGTACAATTTATAATGGGCAATTCTCAACCTCCAATTTTTCCTTCAAGTTTCCTCCAATCTCTGCCAAATCTCTCAACAACAAGCCAAACCGAAATGGCAAAAAATGCGCGATCACAATACCGGGTGATTGTATTAAGAGATTGCAAAGAACATTATCGGGATAAATGTTTAATCATTTGATAAAATCAGGAATAAACCATTCAAAAATGTTAATAAATACCGCCAAAGGGTCACCGCACCGCAGCGCAAATAATGTGCGAAAAACAGGTTTCAGTTGATTCAAGGACAAAAATTTACATAGAAACCGCTCTAATTAACTATGCAAATTCTGGCAACTGTGATATAATGTATATACCTAGATGTGTCGGAAAGGTTATCATTTGCGGGACCAAGGCATGCAGCCGGTACAACGTTTTGTCAGCCGCTGTGCCGGGGCCAAAAGCCCCAAAAGCAGGCCGCAGCCCGGCAAGGGATCGCCAGACCGAGGGGAGCACAACCAGGCGTTTTGCAATCAACACCTGCAAAGTGCCGCACATCTGCCGTACCACTTTTCACACAAAAGGGGAAAGTAGTAACACTTAAGGGAGGATAAAACTATGAAGAAAAACCTTCAGCGTTTTGGTGCATCCGTGCTGGCAGCAGCCATGGTTGCCCAAAGCGTGGCGCTTCCCGCAGCAGCCGAAACTACCAAGATTGATTCTTCGGTAGCGCAGTCTGTTGCAGCTAGCGCAGCAAGCGCGGCCAGCGCTGTGCAGTCCCTGCCCAAGTTCACCAGCACCGCAGACCTGATCAAGCAGACAGCCCAAACGCTGGCTGCCCAAGGCGAAGTGCATGAACTGGAGCAGGACGATGCCAAGCTGGAAGCGACTGCACAGAGCAAGGCGGGCATGAGCCTTGCAGCGTTGGAAAATGCACTGGCCGATGCCATGTACGCCAACGCCGCAGCCGGCAAGATCAACACCGAAGCCTATGGCCTGAACAAGGACGAGATGGCATCGGTGATGGCTGCCACCATCAAAACGTATCATCTGTCCAGCGCCGTTACCGACCTGGGCTATGAGACGAACGCCGCAGGCGTTGTGACCGCCGTTACCTTTACCGGCAGCTCCGGCATGACCTCTGCGATGGAGTCCATGACCAACAGCGATGATGAAGTGATTGCGCAGCAGGCTGACAGCTACGCACAGGCTTACGTTGCTGAAAACTCCGATACCTTTGCGGCCAGCGCCGCTGCGGACGGCCATACCTATGGCGAGCCGAAATGGTACTGGAATGACACCAACCCGGAGGATGGCCACACCCATACCTGGAAGGAAACCCCCGATGGTTACTGGACCAAGACCGATGACGGCTGGGCTTACACCGCTGTGTATACCTGTGAAAAGGACGATGCCTACCAGAAGGTAGAAGGCACCGTAACCAAGGATACCACCGAGGCAAAGCCCGGCGCTGCCGGCAAGACCGTTTACTCTGCCAGCGTGCCCGCTGACAAGAGCCCGGTTAAGAAGGAATACAAGGAACCCACCACCCGCACCGACGACATTGCCGCCCTGCCCTGCCAGAACCATGCCGTGTCCAAGGATGCAGATGGCAACTTTGTTGCTACCTTCAACTGGGAAATGAAGAAGGTCGAGGGCAAGCTGGAAGCTGACTACAGCAACGCCCAGCTGTTCTATGACAGCGAAACCGGCAAAATTTCTGCCGGCGCTCCCGTTACCATTGACTGGGAATGCACCAGCGTCACCTTCAAGTGCGCTGTCTGCGGCGAAGAAATCAAAACCCAGCCGGTAATGACCATGCCGGTCAGCGTTGTGGTAGACCAGAATAACAATTCCGTCTACATCAATGTGGGCGGCACCCCGACCCTGGATACCACCTCCGGCGGCACCGGCGTTACCCTGGTGTCCGCAATGAAGGACGGCAACTGGTACGATATGCAGAACAACCCGGTTGACGCAAGCAAGGTGAACTTCACCTATCAGAGCGGCGACAACAAGGGCAAGAACAGCCTGCTGCTGTACGACAGCCAGAAGACTGCCGTGTATGTGGACGACCAGGGCAACCAGGTCACCAATACTTACGATGTCTCCACTGCGCAGATGAACTACTACTACTTCCAGCTGTCGCAGTTCAACCAGGACGAAGCAGAGTACTTCGGCGTGGTTGCCCCGTTCTGGACCTCCAAGGGCGTTCAGAAGCAGGGCGAGGATGGCAGCATCACCGGTACCATGGGCGCAATCAAGATATTGTGCAGCATTGATCCGAACGATGATGTCCCGCCGACCACCATGGCATTCATGCTGAACATGCTGCCGAAGGCGTTCATGTCTTACGTCATGAACTATGGCGAAGCTCTGAAAGCCATCCGTGATGCAGGCTTGAAACAGGTTGCCAAGCTGGGTGACAGCGCTGACTATGTCACCAAGCTGCTGATCCTGCACGACTGGATCTCCCAGGTTGCAGAATTCGATATGGGCTCCATGGGCGATATCACCGGCGGCGGCAACAACGACCCCATCCAGACGACTGCTTTCGGTGCCCTGCTGGGCGGCGAGATCGGCGCTAAGGGCGTTGAGTATGGCTGCATCTGCCTGGGCTATGCAGCTGCATTTAACTACATGGTCCAGAATTTGCCTGACAACAAGAGCATCTATAAGAATGATGACGGCAGCTGGAAGACCCCCGATGAAGTAGGCGATAACGCTGTTGTTGACTTTGCCCAGATCCTGTATTACTGCGATACTTCTGATACCAGTGTTGCCGGTAATGCGTTCGGCGGCGGCATGTTCAACAACGTCCACTACTTCAACGCAGTCAAGGTCAACAAGCTGCAGGGCGACAGCAACTCTGCTACGATGACCACCGGCGAACCCAACAAGAACTGGTACTATGTTGACGTCTGCTATGATGACGTGAACACCGAGTGCATGGCCCAGACCCGCGTTGAGAACGCAGGCGACCTGCGCCATGTCAACTTCCTGGTTTCTCCCTCCGGTCTGGAAGGCCGTTACAGCAAGTACTATGATTACATTGACTCGCTGTACGATGGCTACACCTACACCAAGAACAAGAATCCCGATGTGGATGATGACGGCAATGTTGTGTTGAACAACGGCAAGCCGCATTACTCTTACACCAAGGCGGAGAACAAGAACGAGACCCGTTACACCGATACCTGCTACGAGGATACCTGGTTCACCTCTATCTGCAGCCCCATCTACTTCGACAATAATTACTTCTATTACGTTGATACCACGACCAACCAGAACCTGTATAACAACATGCGCCGCCAGCAGTCCGAGAACGGCAACAACGGCAACTCTGGTTCCGGCAGCTCTGGTAACAACTCCCAGATGCAGCAGTTCATGAAGAAGATGCAGAACCAGGGCCCCGATACTCTGGAAGCACGTCCGCGTAATGCGAACTACTATATCCGCAAAGAGGATTCCAGCAGCAGACCCGGCGGCTTCAGCATGAGCAGCTTTACCAAGACGGATGACCCGTTTGATATCATCCTGATGTACTACAACGATCTGAAGGAAACCAGCAGCAACTTCAATGATGACGACAGCAATGCCAAGGTTCTGGCCGAAGCTGGCACCATCTATAAGATCGATACCAGTGCAAAAGATAAGCATACCAAGGTTGAAAACAACCTGAACACCGAGTGCCTGGCAGACGCTGCTGCAAAGCGGATCTACCCCGCACTGGTACACTCTACCGCACTGTATGATGGCATGCTGTACTTCAACGTCAACAACGCCATCTACCGTATGGACCCGACCACCGGCGCAGTGGAAGAAGTGAAGGAATACAACACCGTCTATGGCGGCATTAAGCTGACCAAGGATAAGGACGGCAACATGGTTCCCGATACCCACTTTCCCGGCATGAGCATGGTTATCATGGACAGCCCCCAGAATACCGACAGTGTGCAGTATCTGAAGACCTTCATGAACCATCCTCTGGCGGGCCTGACCCTGCGTGACAGCTACAGCTTTGCTACCACCACCCAGCAGGGCCAGACTGTGATCACCGGCATCAACACCACCAAGGATCAGCTGGTCGTTTCTGTCGGCACCAACCTGTCCAACACCTATAAGAGCCTGGACGAGCTGGGTTCCGATGGCAAGCCGGTTGTTAAGACCGATGCCTCCGGCACTTCTTATGCAAACCGTAAGAGCTACAAGACCGAGTCCTGGAACTACAACCCGAGTTACAACCAGAACATGGGCAGCTCTGACGAGAAGAACAAGAACGAAGAGTTCATGTGGTGCGCTAACCTGGTTGAAACCATGCCGATGTCCGACATGGTCAGCGACCTGAACAGCGGCGCAACCACCGATGTTTCCGTTGAAGCATGGTGCGATACCCCCGCTTACACCCAGGCCCGCACCAACAAGTACGGCCTGACCAAGGGTGAAAAGAAGTACGCTGACGGCGCACTGCCCAAGGGCCATACCTGGGCTCTGGACGAGCTGGAAACCAAGTCCGTTGGCAACAATGTGTACCTGTGCTCTGATTGCCATACCGCAACCGAAAGCACCCCCCACACCGTTACCCTGCCCGATGCAGTTGCAGGCGTTACCCTGACCCTGGGCACCACCAGCAACACCTACATCAAGGACGATACCGTTACCCTGACCGTAGAAAAGGAAGGCACCGATATCGTTACCGTTACCGCAAAGAACGGCAATACCGATGTTGCTCTGACTGAAGTTCAGGAAGCAGCGCAGGACGAAGCCGCAGCCCAGGCTACCACCGAAAAGGCGAAGACGGTTTACACCTTCACCATGCCGGACGGCGATGTGACCATCAGTGTTACCAAAGCCGCTAAGACCTATGCGGTCAAGGTGGCCGATGCTAACAAGGATACGTTGAAGATCACCAGCCCCGAAGCTGACCTGGATAAGGTTGCTGAGGGCACCAGCGTTACCGTTGTGGCTACCCCGAAGGATGGCTATACCCTGACGGCTGACGGTGTGGTGGTTACTTACGGCGACAATCAGACCCTGAAAGCAACTCCTGACACAGAAAAGGCCAACACTTACACCTTTGCAATGCCCGCTGGCGATGCAACTGTCAGCGCAGCGTTTGAAGAGGTTAAGAAGTATAACGTTACTGTGGCGGGTACTGTTGAAAACGGCACTGTGGGCGTAGAGCCGAAAACCGCAGCTGCGAAGGATGTTGTTACTGTTACCGTTACCCCGAATACCAACTTTAAGTACACGGACGGCAGCCTGAAAGCTACTTATACGGATGGCGGAACGAAGAAAGAAATTAACGACTTTAAGGCAGTAGACGGTAAGGAAAACACCTACACCTTCGAGATGCCCGCCGCTGATGTTACCGTTAGCGCTGCGTTTGAGGCCGTTAAGGTTGAAACCTACAGCGTTACGATCAACCCCAGCGATAATGGTACTGTGACGGCTGACAAGACCGCTGACCTGAAGGCAGGCGATACTGTTATTCTGACCGTTACCCCGGCTGATGACATGTATAAGCTTGCACAGCTGGCAGAAAATGGCCTGAAGGTTACTTACACCGATGCAGCGGGCACCGCGCAGCCCGTTGAAGTGGCAGAAGGCACCGAAGCCAACACCTACACCTTTGAAATGCCTGCTGCTGATGTGACCGTTGCCGCACAGTTTACGGTTGTTAAGTATGGCATTGAAGTTAAGGTGGAGGGCGAGGGCACTGTCACATTTACTGATGATGGTGAGACCCGCTTTGCGGAAGGTACAAAAGTTACAGCTAACATCAAGCCGAAAGGTACCACCTACGTATTGACCGAGGCGATGTATTATGTTGGCAATACCGGCGAAAATATTACGAAAGCTGTGAATGACGGTGGCGGCGAGTATACCTTCACTATGCCTGCAGCCCATGTGAAGATTGAAGCAACCTTTGGAGAGGCACCGTCTACTGAACCCGAAACGCGCACCGTTCATGGTGCCGCTGAAAAGACCACCATTACCGCAATGGCTGTCTTTACCTGCACCGATAAGAACTGCGCAAGCGCACAGTTCGTGGATGCAACGGTAAAGCAGACCAGCGGCGTTACCACCGCTGCTGTCAACTTCAACGGCAAGGACTACACCGCCAAGTACGGCGAGAAGAACGGCTGGGTTGAAGAAAACGGCAAGAAGTACTGGTACGAAAAGGGCGTGAAGCAGGGTACCACCGGCCGCGGCAAAGAGATCTATGATCCCGATTCCGATGCCTGGTACTGGCTGGATGCTGTCCAGGGCGGCGCAATGACCGTCAGCAAGGACGTTTACCAGGAATCCGCCGCCGGCCAGTGGGCTGATAAGCCCGATGGCACCGGCAAGTGGGTCCGTTACGATGAGAACGGCCACATGATCAAGGGCTGGCAGACGACTGATAAGGGCACCTACTACTTTGACCTGATCACCGGCGCTATGGCTAAGGGCGCAGGCGATATTGACGGTGTACCTTGCGCATTTGACGAGTACACCGGTATTGCTCTGGACGGCCAGTGGCTGACCATCAAAGGCGCTGACTTCTGGTACGAAAAGGGCGTTCGCCAGGGCCTGGATGGCCGCGGCAAGGAAATCTATGACCCGGCTTCCGACGCTTGGTACTGGCTGGATGCCGTTGACCAGGGCAAGAAAGCCACCAGCAAGGATGTCTATCAGGAATCCGAAGCTGGCCAGTGGGCTGACCGCGCCGATGGCACCGGCAAGTGGGTCCGTTACGATGCACAGGGCCACATGATCAAGGGCTGGAGCGCTGACAAGCGTTACTACTTCGACCCGATTTATGGCACCATGGCTAAGGGCGATGCAGTCATCGACGGCCGTACTTATCACTTTGATAAGAACACCGGCGTTCTGCAGTAATCCCACAGCCGAACAATGAGCTGTAACCAGCCCATTAACCTCTAAATAAAAATGCCGCAGCAGATGTAATAGTCTGCTGCGGCATTTTTGTATTTGTGGGCATAGGTTCGGTGAAATATTTGCCAGGCCAGTAGGGCGGGGGACCCCATGATTGTGGTGGCTCCCCTGGAGGGGAGCTGGACGCAAAGCGGCCTGAGGGGTGGTTCCTTGCCGCAAACCTAAAGCAATCGAATCCAACGCCTTGGAACAGTCACTGCGCCCGCAGGCACCTTGCCCTGCCACAAATCCCATCACGACCAATCGGACAAGGCCTCGGAACGGTCAAGACCGTTCCCTACAGAACAAATTATAATGGGCAGCACACCCTTAAACAATCAGTAGGGCGGGGTGACCCCACCCAATAGTACACGATTAAAAAATCGCAATTTACCTTACCCGCATAATAAAGGCAACACACAAAAACATGGCGAACACATCAGGCCGGTGCAAGGGCAAAACCTACTAAAAAGCTGCAACTAAATTTGGCAAATATGGCGCGCGAAGTATAATTTTTGGAGGATATCACAAGCAGAACAAACAAACTTTGTCAGTTCAAACAACAAAAAAACAACAAACTGGCATGAATGTCAAAGAATGCGGCCGCGAATTGTGAAAGATTTTAATATATTTTCTTCGTTTTCTCCTTACCTGTTATCATTTGAATTTGCAATCGAAATATGGAACTTGTATAATAGAATAAAAGAAAAGTGTAAACTAAATGGGTGAAGAGGATTTGGTGCAATGGATGATAAAAATAGATTCAGCATTCTGCTGGAGCATTTGCTGGAAGTTGCGGAAGTCAAGAACTATACCCTGGCCAAGCGCCTGCAATACGATGTTTCCTATATCAGCAAATGGGTCAGCGGCCGCATGCTGCCTGCCAAAAAGACTGAAAAGCGCGTGATGGAGGGCATCAGTGCCTGCGTGGTGGATGAAGCCACCGATGATGGCCGTGACCTGCTGCTGCGGGAATACAGCGTTAGCATCCCCAGTGACCTGAAAGCCGCCATTTATGATAACCTGATTGCTGAATATGATTATTTGCAAGAGGAGCTGGACAGCGGCGAGGCGCGCATTGGCCCCTATACGGACTTTTGTGCCGAGCTGAACATGCTGCAATACCTGACCAAAATGGCGCACCCCGTGCTGCGCCGCGTCAGCCAGCTGGACATTGTGGCTGTGATGGACCTGATGGAAATGGCGCGCGAATACCGCCTGAAAGTTGCCAACCTGCAAAACGGCCAGCTGGTGGACCAGCGCAGCTATGATAACGTCTATTTCAAGCTGATGATCGATATCAGCCGCGAAAAATGGGACCCCATCTATGATGCCGCGCTCATTATCAACTTGCTGACCAACTTCAGCCATATTCATTTCAAGCTGTTTGGCAGCACCGCGGCTGCCGGGCGCGCGGTGTTTGTGGTCAAGGGCGATTTTGCCATTACCGGCCTGTTGGTCAGCCACAGCCGCTGCGCTGCCGTTACCGCCACCGAGGACCCGCAGAACTGTGAAAGCCTGTATGATAACTTCTCCAAGCTCTGCGTGCGGGATGACCAGCTTTTCCGCGATACCAGCATGCGCCAGCTGATCAGCCAGTACGACTATATGCATACGCTGCTGGCCTCCAATCTGCGGTGGATGTTCGGCCACCTGAATGAGCTTCTGCTGCCGGATGACTTGTTTGAAGAGATCCTGACCGCCCACGAGGCCGAGCTGAAAGATTTTTTGGGTGCTACCCCTGCGGAGCTGCGTAGCGTACACAACCTTGCCAAAGGTGTGGTGGAGGAAACAAACATCCGCATCCTGATTTATGAAGCTGCATTTTCCTCCATGGCGGTTTCCGGCGAGCTGGACTTTTTCAGTTACAAGGTCAACCTTACCCCGGATCAGCGCAGCCGGTGCATCAGCTATGTGCTGCAGCTTTGCAAGCAGCGTGAAAAACTTGAGTTCCGCTTGATCAGCGGCCGCATTGTGAACGATTTCCAGTATGTGGCAGACCCCAATATGTTCCTTTCTGGAGCTGCATCGTATCTTCGGCTGGATAACAACTGCCCCATCAACCGGATTGCAATGGTCAACAACAGTGTGATGGAAGACCGCCTGAGTGAATATTTTGATCAGGTCTGGAATTTGGATGACCAGAACGTGACAAAAGAGCGCAACGCCATTGCGGAGCACATCCATCATGTCCTGCAGGGAATCCATCTGATTACCCGCGCCAAAAGTGATGAAATGGAAGAACTGCAAGAGAGCTGGATGAACAAAATCTAAAAATACAACATACATACGCATAAACATAAAGCCCTGGCTGCTGCGGTAGCTGGGGCTTTTGTTGCACCGAGGAAAATGAAATTGCAAGAAAACTCCATGCCAAAGCGTGAAAATCCATGTGAAAAAAGTGAATCATGCGGAATCAATTTCTGGAAATTTGTGCCATGGGATTCTCGTGCTTTCCATAAACAGGAATGGTATACTATGTTCAGCACCGAAGATAATTATAGCATTATGGTTCGGCGACGCTGTGCAACGATGTGCACAGCAGGGGAAAGCGCCATAAAGGTTTGGCGTGATTTGATTTGGATAATTTAATTCCCTGCAACTATAAGGGAAAGACATTTGGAGGAAATTGCAATGAATGAAAACGCGATGTTGACTGGCAAGCCCAGCATTGACCGCCCCTGGATGAAGTTCTATCCAGATGTTCTGCGCGGTATCCAGGTTCCGGCCTGCACCGTAGAGCAGTACCTCTCCGTGCGCGCTGCAGACCCTAACGTGATTGCCATGCACTACTATGGCGTGGATATCACCTGGGGTACCGTGTTCCGTAAGGTGGACGCCACCGCCCGCGCTCTGCAGGTGCTTGGCATCAAGCAGGGGGATCAGATCCCCGTGTTCCTGCGTTCTGTGCCGGAATTCATTTATCTGCTGCTGGCAGCCGAGCGCATCGGCGCTTCGCTGCTGTGCCGTGACAACACCCTGGAAGAAAACATTGAAGCTGTTCAGAAAGCCAATGCCAAGGTGATTTTTGTTCACGACTTCTTCTCCAAGGCCGAAATCGAAGCCTACCGTGAGCAGACCAACGTGAATACCTATGTTATCGTTCCCGCTCTGGAAAGCGGCGACCGCGCCGCTATGCCGGTTTACCTGCAGCATTCCCTGGATGCCCTGTATCCGGATGTTCCCGCCCGTGGCTCTGATACCATGATGTGGGCTGATTTCTGTAACATGGGCCAGCGTTTTCGCGGCTTTGTGCCCGCTCCTGTCAACATTGACCGCCCGCTGCTGCGCGCCTACACCAGCGGTTCCACCGGCCCTTCCAAGCAGGTCATCCATTCTGCACACAGCATCATCGGCGTGCTGGCCCAGATGAACTTTTATGGCTCTTCGGATAAATTCCGCCCCACCTGGCTGCTGACCATCCTGCCCCCGGCTCTGATCGCTGTTGTGGTTTCCATGATGCTGCTGCCCCTGGCCGGCGGTATGCTGCTCATTCTGGATCCGTTTGTGGATGTGTACGATGTTGACCTGGAAATGATGCGCTACCGCCCCAACAACTGGCCCCTGATCCCCATGTTTGTGGAGGTTATCCGCCGCAGCAAGCGTCTTCCGGCTGACTATGATATGTCCCACATGCTGGCCATCGGCGCCGGCTGCGAGGCATTCAACAACAAGCAGCTGCGCAATGTTGAGGAGTTCCTCAAGCAGCATAACTGCAACCTGCGCTTTACTGCCGGCTACGGCAGCAGCGAGGCCGGCTCCAACGCCACTCTGCCCATGGCTCCGTTCCCGGTGCGTGACGGCAACGTTGGTGTGCCGATGATCCACAGCGTCATCAGCATCTTCAAGCCCGGCACCCAGGAAGAGCTGACCTACAATACCCCCGGTGAGATTTGCATGACGGGCCCCGGCGTGATGCTGGGCTATGACCGCCCCGAAGCAACCGCCAAGGCACTGCAGGTCCACGCAGACGGCAAGACCTGGCTGCACACCGGCGATATCGGCTATATGTCCGAGGACGGTGTGCTCTACACGATGACCCGCGGCGCATCCCCGCGCTTTGGCGGCGGCGACCTGATGGTGCAGCCGCTGGAGAACATCGTGGCTGATGCCGACATCAAGGGCATCAAGGACGAGTTCTTTGTTATCGTGCCGGATGATGAGCACGAGGGCTGCTTCCTGCCGTACCTGTACGTCCAGCTCAAAGATGGCTACACCTTGGACGATGTGCGCGATAAGATCAATGCCTGCCTGCCGGAACGTTACATGCGTCCGGTGGAGATTTTCACCGTACCGGAACGCCCGTTCTTCCACTTCAAGACCAACCGTATTGGCCTGTGCAAAGAAATCGTCGCCAAGCGCAACCAGCAGAAAGAGAAAGCCAAGCGCAACAGCTTTGCCGATGGCTGCATTGCCTGATGATTTTGGCGTGATAAAATCATGATAATGTAACGGCATGTGCCCACCTTATGATAGAGATAAGGGAGCACATGCCGTTTGTTTTGGGGTGGGGGAGCGGATGAAGATGAACGGTACGCGCGGTTGGGGGATAGGGGAGAAGGGCAATCGGATTCCGGTGCGGGGGAGATACTTGTGAAGTTGTAAAATGTTGTAAAATAAAACTTTGAAATCCATCCGCGGATGAAAAGCACGATAGGGCACTGTATCATTAGCCACATACTGAAAAAATGCTGTAGGGAACGGGATTGACCGTTCCGCAGCCTTATAAAAAGTCAACCTTTTACGGGGAAAAGAAAAATATCGCTACTCTTTTTTGAAAAAATCACAAAGGAAATTTTGTGTTTTTCTTTTGGAAAGAGGAATTTCGGATGAAAAAGGGGAGCTCGGGAAACAAAAACAGGAAAAACTTTGTAAGATATGGGGAATAAATGACGATGAAACGAACTGTATTTTGACGAAGCTAAAAAGGCATAAAATAATAAAAAAACTTTCAAAAAGTGTTGACAAAAGGGGAATACTTGGTTATAATAATATTCGTCGCCGGTGATGCGGCCAAACAAAATAAGCGGATGTGGCGGAACTGGCAGACGCGCTAGATTCAGG
>OLOA01002029.1_pt1 | contig 19058 bp, 15 predicted proteins | sample 1672201 | NCBI WGS metagenome assembly OLOA01 (sample SAMEA3136658, study PRJEB25190) | human gut metagenome
ATAAAGTGAAAACACTTGTAATTATTGACGACGAAGTTTTTTTCAGAAAATCTCTGATCAATTTTCTTGAAAAACAAAACCTTTATAACATTGCAGGGGAAGCTAATAACGGACAGGCCGGAATCCAGCTTATTGAAAATGTCAAACCCGATATTGCCCTTGTGGATATATCCATGCCGGTTATGAGCGGTCTGGATATGATTGCAGCTCTTGGAACAGACTGTCATACCAGATTCATCCTTTCCACAGGATACGAAGATTTTGACTATGCCAAAAAAGCCATCTCTCTTCAGGTCCGCGGATACCTCCTGAAGCCATTGGATCACCGGGAGCTTATGGAGACACTCCAGAAAGTAAGTGACGAGATCGATCAGGAAAATTCCAGAAACAGTTATGTGAATAATTATTTTCAGTTCCGCGATCTGTATACACGACAAATGCAGCTTAATTTCTTCCAGAAAGTGATCAGTGGAACAACCATTTCCCCGGATGATCTGGAAAAAATTCCGGTTCATAAAACTTCCGATTATCTTACCATTCTTATGGAGATCCACAATGCCAATCCGGAAATATGGGATGAAAAAGGTGATTTTTCTCTGCTCCACACCATCCTGGAAAATATATGCAGGGAAATCTTACAGCCTGTGTGCAAAGAGCTTATTTACATTGACTATTCTCAGATGAGACAGTATATCATCATGGAAAAAAGCTCTGATTTTTCTTTTACCGATCTGGAACAATCCTGTCTCAGACTTGCCGGGATATATGATAATATCGCACAGATTTCCACTTTTTTCTGCTGTGGAACACCTCATGAAGGCGTGGAAGGAATCCGCTATTCCTATGAAGAGGCTCTTTCTGTTTTTCATAACAGAACTGCGTCTTCTTCCGGATTTCTTTATTTCACGCCCCAGTCCCATTCCGGTGATTTTACATTAAAGCCTCTGGTTTATAATGATATCCTGATCTTTCTGCGCCAGCAAAATTCACCGGCTCTCTGTAAATATATTGATGAATATTTCAACGATATCATCACCAAAAAAATCCATATCCGGCAGACCTGGAGTGTAGCTGCTGCTTTTCTTACTGTACTTGACGGTTTTATCACGGAGTGCAGTCAGCGTGAAACGCTTTTTCCTCTTCTGGAAAACGCCCTGAATACTTACCAGAACTGCCAGAGTGCCCTGCAGTTAAAACAACTGCTCCAGTCTACCTGCAAGGCAGTTCTGGATTCTCTTGCTGATGAAAAAAATCCGCGGAAGTCAGCTCTTGTATCCCAGGTTCAGGAATATATCTGTCTGAATTTTAATCAGCCGGATCTTCGTCTTGAAACCATTGCTTCCCATTTTTTTGTCAATCCCCAGCATCTCTCTACTGTATTCAGTCAGGAATCCGGAGTTACACTTACCTCATATATCAATGTCTGCCGCATGAAAAAAGCCAGACAGTTTCTTCTGGAAGACAGCCCTTCCATTCAAAATGTAGCTTCTTTATGCGGATTTTCTGATTCCGGATATTTCAGCAAATGTTTCCGGAAATATTACGGGATCTCTCCGAAAAATTTCGTATCCCTGACTGAAGAGAATAGTTATTAAAGCGGACATTCAGATTCTGTTGATGTTTTTATTTCTTTAAAGTGTAACGATCCACCACTTTATCTTGTTAAAATAATGTTTTATTTTAACATATGTTTTATGCAAAATGCAAGTTCTTTTTATTGTGCAATATCGAGGAATGTGTTAAGATAAAACTTGCGACTTTATACAAATAGCAGTTTACCAAACTGCAACAATGAGGTGAGTTATGAAAGAAAGAGAAAAACTTGGATCCCGTCTGGGATTCATTCTGATTTCTGCTGGCTGTGCCATCGGAATCGGAAACGTCTGGAAATTCCCTTACATGGCCGGACAGGGCGGTGGCGGCACATTCGTACTGTTTTACCTGATCTTCCTGGCCCTTCTTGGACTTCCTGTTATGACTATGGAGTTTTCTGTTGGACGTGCCAGCCAGAAGAGTCCTGTCAAAGCATATTACGCACTGGAAAAACCAGGACAGAAATGGCACATCCATGGATATATCACTCTGATCGGATGTTATCTCCTGATGATGTTTTACACCACTGTTACAGGCTGGATGCTGAATTACTTCTATATGACAGCCACCGGTAAATTCCAGGGACTTGATTCCGACGGTGTTGCAGGACAGTTTACCAACATGCTTGGCCAGCCCGTTACTATGGGATTCTGGATGATCGTTGTTGTTATTGCAGGTGTTTTTGTCTGCTCCCGCGGTCTTCAGAACGGCCTTGAAAAAGTTACCAAGGTTATGATGATCTCTCTTCTGGTGATCATGGTTGTTCTTGCCATCAACAGTTTTACCATGGATGGTGCCAAAGAGGGACTGAAATTCTACCTGATCCCGGATTTCGAGCGTATGAAAGAGATCGGTATTATTTCTACCATTACCGGTGCTATGAACCAGGCATTCTTTACTCTCAGCCTTGGTATCGGTGCTATGGCTATCTTCGGAAGCTACATCGGAAAAGATCATGCACTGCTTGGTGAATCCATGAATATTGCGCTTCTGGATACTTTTGTTGCGATCACCTCCGGACTTATTATTTTCCCGGCATGTTTCACATTCAATGTTGACCAGACTTCCGGACCGAGCCTGATCTTCATCACACTGCCGAATATTTTCAACCACATTCCGCTTGGAAGACTGTGGGGAAGCCTGTTCTTCATCTTTATGTCATTTGCAGCTTTCTCTACCATCCTGGCTGTATTTGAAAATATTATTTCCTGCGGTATGGAGCTTACCGGCTGGAGCCGAAAAAAATCCAGTCTTGTAAATGCCATCGCCATCATCCTTCTGTCTCTGCCATGCGTACTTGGATACAATGTATGGTCCTGGGACTGGCTCAAGGTATTCGGCGGCGCAATTCTCGACCTTGAAGATTTTCTGGTAAGCAACATTCTGCTCCCGCTTGGTTCTCTTGTATACCTGCTTTTCTGTGTTTCCAAACGGGGCTGGGGCTGGGAAAACTTCACAGAAGAAGCCAACACCGGAAAAGGCATGAAGATCCGGAAATGGATGCGCGGATACATCACTTATATCCTGCCGCTGATCATTCTGTTTATCTTCTTCTTTGGTCTGTACGACAAGTTTTTTGCATAAAAGATTCCCCTGTGCGAATAGCAGATATTTCATGTTCTGCATTCACACAGGGGATTTTTTATAAATCAGACGATACTTATTTGCTTTTTTTATAATCCGACAGTATCGCTTTTTTCTGATCATAATCAATAGTGAGCGTATACTCCATTCCAGGTTCCAGGATCTCGATTTCTCCCAGGTTTGCGTCATGTCCCTCCAGCATCATGCAAATCACCCGAAAAACTCCCGGCAGCAATCCGATGTCCGGCTCACCTACATCCATTGAACCTTGAACCACATTATCATTACGCAGAAATATGATCATATCCTGCTGGTACTGTTCCGCATTTTTATAAACCATATGAAGAGTTACACGGTATTTGGAACGCTCTTCTTCATCCATATGGTCACCAGGCTCCGTGACATATTTCTCATAATAATCTGCACGGTCATTAATATCTGTTGTTTCCGAATTTAATTTTTCAGGATCCAGTTTTTTGATCTTCTGATCGTCCCCACCTGTCATATTACATCCGCTGATAAATGTTATACAGCATAAAATTAAAATACTAATTCTTTTTATCATGAGATTTCTTCCTGCGCTTTTCTACTCTTTTATAAAATGCTTCCGCTTCTTCCAGATAGCTTCCTATCTCATTCTTTTCTATCTGCTTCACTTTCTGTAGTCGGAAATTCATCAAACATATCATCATATTTTTCATTCCATTCTTTTGCCTTTTCTTTCCAGTTTGTCATCTGTTCTCCTTCCATTACTATTCTCGCTTTCCAAGCAGCTCCAGTACTTCCTCTCTGCTGATCAAAGCCTGGCCGATTCCCTCTCCGCTTAAGATCTCGTCAGCCAGTTCCCGTTTCATTTCCTGTAGAACGCGGATGCGTTCTTCTATGGTGTCTTTCATAAAAAGCCGGTAAACACTGACAACGTTCTTCTGGCCAATGCGATGGGCGCGGTCTGTAGCCTGGTTCTGCACGGCAAGATTCCACCAGGGATCATAATGGATCACGATATCTGCCGCAGTAAGATTTAAGCCTGTTCCTCCTGCTTTCAATGAAATGCAGAAAACAGAAGTATCGTCCTCATTAAATGCCTGTACCATCTGCGCACGTTTTTCCTTGGAAGTAGCCCCCGTCAGCATATAAAAAGAAACCTTTGCTTTTTTCAGACGAACAGCCAGCACATCCAGCATGGTGGTAAACTGGGAAAAAAGCAGGATCTTATGTCCACCGTTCACCGCATTCTGAACCAGCTCCATGCACATCTCCAGCTTGGAAGAATTCCCTTTGTATCCTTCATATACCAGTCCCGGATAACAGCAGATCTGCCGCAGTCTTGTGATCTCCGCAAGGATCTGCAGCTTTGAAGTCTTAAATTCCGCATCTGTCTGCATGCTCAGCATCAGGCGAAGTCTCTCTGTGTGCGCCTCATAAAGCTCCTTCTGCTCACTCTCCAGCGGAGAAAACATATCTTTTTCCAGCTTATCCGGAAGATCTTTCAGAACATCTTTTTTCAGTCTCCGGAGCACAAACGGGCGGATCATCTTCTGCAGCCGCTCCATAGCTTCAGAATTACCATACTGCACAGCCGGAAGCTCGATCTCCTTGCGGAACTTCTCATAAGAATAAAGAAAACCGGGCATCAGAAAGTCAAAAATACTCCACAGCTCACTGAGCCGGTTCTCCACCGGTGTTCCGGTCAGTGCCAGTCGGAACTCCGAGCGGATTTCCTTCACTGCCTTCGCAGCCTGGGTTCCGTGATTTTTGATATACTGTGCCTCATCAATGATCTCCACTGCAAAAGCCAGCTTCTGATAAGCCTTCAGATCACGCTTCAGAAGGTCATATGAGGTGATCAGAACTTCCCGTTCTCCCGCATTTTTGATCATGGCTTTTCTTTCCCGCACATCTCCTGTAACAGCTGTGGCAGGAAGTCCCGGTGCAAAGCGCTCGATCTCGCTCATCCAGTTAAATACCAGGGAAGCCGGCGTTACCACCAGCGCACGTCTGTTTTCTCCCGGGGCCGATTCCTGAAATTCCGACCAGAGAAACGCGATCACCTGGATCGTTTTTCCAAGACCCATATCATCTGCAAGGATTCCGCCGAACTGATTATGTTTCAGGGTTTTTATCCAGTAAAAGCCCTCTTTCTGATAACCCCGGAGGATTTTTTCCTGCTGAGGCGGAACCTGAAATTTATGTTCTTCCATTGTCTGCATATTTCGGATCAGCGCCTGAAAGGCATTGTCCTTTTCCACCTTTATCAGATCGCCGCCCTTCACCTGACTGTTCAGATACATGGCTCGATAGGCCGGTACCTGTGTTCTTCCCTTTTTCAGCTCTTTACCGTTGATCTGAAGATCGTCCTTCAGCTCAGAAAGTTCCCGCAGCTGCCCATCGGAAATATCCAGAAAACTTCCGTCCTTCAGGCGGAAATATTTTTTCCTGCGGTCATATCTGGAAAGAATGTCAAAAAGCTGTGCCTGATCCATGCCTTCCACATCTATATCCAGATTCAGAAGTCCGGCTGACAGAGATATTCCCAGCCGGATATTCGGCATTTTTGTTACACGCATCTGTTTGATCGCCTGGGAAATGTAGACGGTCCCCAGCTTCTGCATTGCCGGAATCCCTTCGGTAAGAAGCCGGTAAAGCTTTTCTTCAGGCTCCTGATGTTCCGAAACGCCAGCTTCTCCAACCTGCAGAGCTTCAACTTTTTCCGCACGGCAATCCAGTGCCAGTTCCATTCTCTGCTCATCGTATCCGTTAAAATATTTCGACAGCATCGCAAACACACCTAATTCTCCCGGGATATCCCTGGTCTGCGCGGACACGCTTCGGTCAAAAATCGAAAATTTATCTTCTCCATAGCTCACAAATGCCTTACAGGTGATCCAGTCCCGTTCCGGAGCATCCAGATAGATCTCGTACTTTGCATTGTAGCATTCAAGCTCTGTATCTTCCGAAAAGCCCTCCAGTTCGCAGTGGAAGAATCTTTTCAGGGAAGGCAGAAGTTCCCGCACAAAGGATGGCACATCCGGTTCATCAATAAATGCCCGGCCCGCCGGAAGCCGTTCCAGGCATCTGGTAAACTCTTCTACAGCCCCAAGCGCCTGTCTGGAAACCAAATATACTTTTGCATCATCAAAATACATATGATAACGCACACCTGTCACACTGTAGATCGGCGTGATCTCCAGGGAAAGACCTTTTTTCTCTTTCCGGATCACAAGGGTTCTGTCAGGAATCTCCCTTACAGAATGCCAGGTGGTTTCCGGATCATTATTCATTTTTAATTTAAAACTGCTCTTATCAAGTATAAGAAGCAGCTCTTCCAGCTCTCTTGTATCAACGGAAAGCTCTCTTACCTTCACTTCCGTGCTTATATGCTGCAGCTGTTCATAACGCTCCATATATGTACTATAATGGTTCTCTACCCATTCCATGATAAACGAAAGCACCTCTCTGGACTCCTCGGTAAAAGCTTCCAGAGAATGAATAAATTCAAGGTTTTTTCCATAGGAAAATTTCTCATTGTGTTTTACGTTCCAGACGAACGCCAGAACATCCTTTACGATATATTTCTTCTCGCAGCCAACACGGAATTCAATCACAAAACAGTTTCCGACCGCTTTAAATTTTAGGCAGGTCTCAATCTCCACCCGTCCGAAATACGGATCCCCGGAAAACGGCAGCATACGATCATAAAGCTGACGGTTAAGAAGACTTTTTAACTCTATTGTCGTCTTTGTCGCGATGTTTCCCGTTCCTGATATTCCAGGCAGCGAAGCGGCTTCGCCTGCCTGTTCCTCCTGTTTTCTTGCCTCCACGCGTTCGTAAGCCTTACGGTCCCCGTACTCCATAAGTACCGCCACACAATGCTTGCAGATCCCGGAATAGCTGCGAAAAGCAAGACAGTCGCAGTATACCTCTTTCAGCCGGTCTGCCTCTGCATCATACTGGAAGCCCGTATTGTATACATTTCGCCCGCTTCCCTTCACAGTTGCAGAAACCTTATCTACAGCGCCCTCTGTCTTAATATCCAGGGACTGAATTCTCTTTCCGGTTCTGTAAATATCAAGCCCTCTCTGATATGAAGTTGTATTGCAAAGTGCCCGGATGGCAGTACGTTTAAGCATTTCTCTTTCCTTTCTGGCAGGCTCAGTAATTTACGAAACTGCCATGTCCTTTCCATTTCTTCCATTATAAAAGGAGACCTGCCATATGGCAAGTCTCCCTGTTTCGCTATTCCTAATATTCAAATTTTCAAATACTTCTCAGATTTTCCACTCATTCTGCCATTCAATGTAAGGGACATCTCCTTCAAAACGAATGGGCAGCCATACATATCTGGCTATAGAAGTATCATCTTTTCCGTAATCTGTTTCTTCATCTTTTTCTTTTTTATCAGCTATTCCGGAAAATTCCTCTTTAAAACTCTGTTCAACCTTTCTGTATGCCTCTCCAGTATAAAAGCCATCTCCCTCCGTTTCCGGAAGGTTAGGAAGCCACCTGTCTGCCATTGCAATATACAGGTCTTCCTTTTCCGGATGTTTAAATATACAGGAAATCTGAGAATTAAACGATGTCATACTTCTATCATTTCTGTGAGGATCTCCCAATACTTTCCATGGTCCATGCCATTCTTCCGCCATTGCAGCTTCCGAAGGATTCGGATGATATCCCGTTGTACCTGATGTGATAAGATATTTCTTTCCGTTTCTCTCAAAATACGCTGGTGCTTCTCTTACATAAGGAGGCTGTCCATTTTTAAAATGTTCGGAATATATTTCACCAACTCCTGTATATGTTTCATCTAACTCTGCACAAATCAGTTCACTGTGTACTTTCTCAAAAAAATAATATGCCTTTCCACTCTGATCATCTACTGCTAGGTCAAAATCACCCGAACTCATATCATATGGACGGTATCCTTTTTTTACCATGGTATACGGTCCCAGAATATGATCTGCGGTAAGAACTGTCATATCCTGTGTTCCATCTTTTTCCATGATTTTTAACCAGCAGACATATTTTAAAGTCTTTTTGTTATATAAAATATGTGGCCGATCCATACATTTTGATGGATATAAAGGAGACTCTGGATCATCTGTCACCGGCTTAATGATGATTCCTTCATCTTTCCAATTATAAAGATCTACAGAACTGTAGCATCTCACTCCCCAATGCCATATATCATTATCGGGTTTCGTTTTCTCTTTATTTTCTCCATACCAGTAGAATATCCCATCTATGTATATGACAGAACCTCCATGTGCCTGTATCGGTTTTCCATTTGTATCTTTCCATTCTTTTCCTGGTCTGAATGAGTCATATTTCATTTTTTTCATTGCTCCTTTTTTTATATTGGGACGGAGAGATTCCTGTAACATTCTTAAATATCCTGCTGAAATAATAAGGATTATCATAACCCGCCATAGCCGCTGTTTCTTTTATGCTGAGAACAGGATCTGAATCAAACAGCAATTTCGCCTTATAAATTCTTTTTTTGATGATATAGTCATTGGGACTTTCTCCAAAGTATCGTTTAAAGCTTGTACATAAATATGAATAGCTGAAATTAAATTTATCTGCGATCTCCATGATAGAGAGTTTTTCTGTATAATAATAATCTATATATTCTTTAACACTTTCCATTGTATGCACAGATACCTGTGACAACGGATTTTCATCCTGTTCATCGATGACAGATTCAAAAAAATTCACCAGATTCTTCTCCAGCTCATCATAATCCTGAGATACTGTCACCGTCAGGTCAATCATACTGCTCTCAAAATGTTTTCGAAGTTGCTGCTCCACAGTAAAAAGCCATCCTCGTAAAAGTTCCGTAAGTTCTTCCTGCGTCCAATGCTCTTCCTGACATTCCCTAAGCCGTTTTTTTATAAAAAAACCAATATCCTGATATTTTTTGTCTTTTATCATTCTTTCAAAATATCCGTAATCGCTAATCCGTCCTTCTGATGCTTTCTTTTTTAATCCTTCTTCACTATATTTTTGTGCTTCAATATACCTGCCTTCTGAAAATATCAGTTTTTTTCTCAAAACAATTCCTGTTTCAAGCATTTTTTCACGAAACTGTTCCGCTGTTCTAATTCCACCGCTATAAACACCTGTAACATTTACCACTAATTTATCCTGCACCGCCTGATAAATTTCTCTACCTAAATGATCTCCTGTTATTTTATCGGCTTCGATAACGACGATTCGTTCATTATCATATTTTCCATCCAGAATCCAGTATTTTTTATTCTGAGCGTCTAAAATCTGTATGATCTCCTTATTGTAACTGCTATCGTCATTGATTTTAAATTGGATATTCCGATAGGAAATATAGGTGCCAAAGCACAGATATAGTACACAAATTTCTGTTTTTTCGTCAAAAAAACAGTCTTCCATTTCTATTTTGCCACCATGAATTACGGCTTGAAGATATGCTTCCTGTTTTTCGTGAATATCCTCCTGCAATTCTGCTTTCATTTTTTGCAAAATCTTCTGAAGAACCAAAGGATTGATAGGCTTTACCAGATAGTCTTCTACTCCCAACGTAATAGCTTTTTTGGCATATTCAAATTCTTTATATCCGCTGATCAGCACGATTTTTGCAGAAATACCCTTTTCCCGCAGTTTTCCAACAAATTCAAGACCATCGAAAATCGGCATACGGATATCTGTAAAAATAACATCCGGGTTCAATGCTTCAGCTTTTTTCAAAGCGCTTTTCCCATCTGACGCTGTATCAATAACACTATATTCCCCATCCATCATCTCAATACTTTTTTTAAGACTTCTCAATAATAATGGCTCATCATCTGCAATTAATACTTTTATCATCTTGTTACCTCTATTTTTATCTCTGTTCCGTTTTCTTTACTTTTTACTGTAAAACATACTTTCCTGCCGTATTCCTGTTTCAATCTCATGTAAATGTTCAATATGGCCATATTTTCTGTTCTCAACTCTGTATAAGCTTTGCTTTCCTCAAAAATAAAGTCCACATTATCTATTGCCGTCTGAATTTCCAACAGACGTTCATCACTTATTCCACATCCGTTATCTTTCAGAGTAAATATCCAACCATTTTCCGACACAGCGCAATTCACCTGAATTTTATACGGAGGCAGAGTATTTGAAAATCCATGGGCAAATGAATTTTCGGCAAGTGGTTGGAATGTAAGCTTAGGAATGAAGTCTACATTTGTTTTTCCTTCAACCTCTATTCTGTATTCAAGATTATCTTCATATCTCCACTTCATACATTTCAGATAGTTCTCCAGATTTTCCAGCTCCGTCTGAATATCTATATGCTTTCCTGTGTCACTTCCTGCATATCGAAGCAATTCGCTTAGCTCTACGCACATCATCTGAGTCCGGAAGCTTCCATCTTCCATACCTGCCGCACTTATGGCTGCAAGGGAATTATATAGAAAATGAGGATTAATCTGTGCCTGCAATACCTCAATCTTAAGCTCCAGTTCCTTTTCCCGCATTGCTCCCATAAGTTCCGCTGATTCACGGATATGCTTCACCATCTTTGTAAACGCTCTTTGGAGAAGATCGATTTCATCAATTTCTGTTTTTAGATCTGAAAAATCCAATGCTTCTCCCGTATCGCTGTTCTCTACCGTTTTTCTTAATGTAACAATAGGATTCATTATTCTTTTTGTTGCAAAAAATACTGCCAGTATCATAAAAATCAGCATCCCGCCACCAAAGATCAGTATCCATCGTACTGACCGAAAGATTGGTCCGAAAAAGTCTTTATTACGCTGAAACACGATCACTTTCCATGGAGCATTTGACAACTGATGCTGCATCCCTATTCCGGAAATTTCCTTGCTGGAAACAATCACATCACACTGCTGTGAACCGAATGTCTCTGTAACCCGTTTCATTTCCCTAGTCTTTTTTGTATCTTCATAAGGATATACAATGTTCCCATCCTCATCTACAACATAAAGCTGCATATTGTTTCTGTCATAATTCTGGCTGCAAATTTCTTCTATCTTCTCATAACTCTGCTGCACTTCTATTACCCCTACATCTTTCTGACTGTAAAAGCTAAGATTCATTTTTCTGAGAAGAGAAACTGTAACCCTGTCCTTTTTTTCCGAAATGGCGAACGGATCCTCATGAGTAGGAAGAATTTTATAATATCCATCCCAGTTTTCGTACAATCCCTGATTCCATATACGATTTACTTCTTCCACGCCAGGAATCTCAAGAAGACCTATAAACATATCCGGATAAATAATAGATAAATTTGCAACCACTTTACGTGGGGAATTAAAACTCCACAGCGCTTCCTGAACATTATTTCGGGCATCCGGATTCTGTTCGAAATAATTGACTCCTTTTTTTCTGTTTTCCGTAGCATCAAAAAGCTCTTTCTGGATCTTTTTATTTCCAAATATCTGACAGCTGATCATATCCATCATATCAATCTCGCGTTCCAGTGCCTGTGCCGTACGAGTACTGATATCCTTGAATTCATTCTGTGCCAACTTCCTGTTATCTGCATATAATCTCACGTAATAGGTTCCTGCAACCAGAAAAATTGACACACTGCACAGCAGTGCAAATACAATAAATATTCTTTTTGAATACGACAACCTATCTGATATTTTTTTCATACTTTTCTTATCCTTTAACAGCTCCTGCAGTCATTCCTGCCATAATATGTTTCTGGGCAAAGATGTAAACAACTGCAATAGGCAGTATCGTGATTACAATATCCGCGAAGATAAGATTCCACTCCTGTCCATGTGCACCATAAAAACTGTTGATAGTAAGAGGAAGTGCCCATTTATCTCCACTGAGAAGGAATAACGGTAACTGTGCATCATTCCATACTCCCATAAAATTAAAAATAAAAAGTGTTGCCGTTGTGGTTCTCAAAAGTGGAAATATGATTTTTCGATAAAGATACCAGCAGCTGCTTCCGTCAATCATAGCAGCTTCATCCAGTTCTCTCGGGATTCCCTTTACTGCAGCTGTATACAGAAAAATTGCCAGCGGAAGTCCGTAAGTCGCATGAACACATACATATCCGAAATGTGTATTCATCAATCCAAGTATATCCAGTACAAGATATGTAGGAATGTATGCGATCGGCACTACCAGTCCAAGAAGAAAAACATAATACAGATTACTAATGATCTTATTTCTTGATCTTGCGATTACAAATGCCGCAAGTGATCCTACTACAAGTACAATAAAGGTTGAACTTCCCGCCTGTATAAGACCGTTGAAAAAGGCCCGGACAATTCCACCGCCTTCAAAAATCTGAATGTAGTTATCTAACGTAAACGTCTTTGGCAGGCCAAGTCCCATCAGATTCGCTTCTTTTTTTTCTTTAAATGAATTAACAACAACCATCCATATCGGCATTATATAGATCAAACTGAATATGATCCCAACTGCATACCGTAAAAATGTTTTTCCCTTCTTCATTTAATATTCTACCTCTCTTTTCCTCAGAATTGCAAGCAGTGTCATACTAAGCGCCACGATCAGTACCGTTGTAAAGAGTCCTACTGCGGCAGAGTAACCAAGGAATCCGTTTCCAAAGCTCTTAAACAGGAAAGTTCCAAGTACATGTGTGCTGTCGGCAGGTCCTCCGTTTGTCGTAGAATAAACCTGTGCAAACACCTTAAATCCTGATATGATATTAAAAACAAGACTTATTGTAATAGAACTGATCAGCAACGGAAGGGTAACATATCTGAGTTGTTGCCATTTATCTGCTCCATCAATCTTTGCAGCCTCATAATAATCTGTCGGAATCGCTTGAAGTCCGGAAATCATTACACACATTGTAAATCCAGTTCCCTGCCATATATCCATCAGGCAGATAGAATTCATAGAATATCTTGCATCAAAAAGCCAGTCACGGGTAAGGCTGTCCAGCCCGATTGCCCGGAGTCCTTCATTGATAATTCCATTTGTAGGATTGTAAATAGAAACAAAAATAATGGCAACGACCATAACACTGATTGTCATAGGTAAAAATACAACTGCTCTGAGCAATGTATTAAATTTGCTGGTTTTCTTTACGATCAGTGCCATCAGAAATCCGAATATATTCTTTATAAGAACTGTTACGATTGCAAAATAAAAAGTATTTTTTATAGCAATAGCAAAAGTTTTCTCGCTGAACAGTCTCCGGAAATTTTCCAGTCCATTAAATTTAATATTATTAAAATCATACAAAGACCAGTCTGTAAATCCCAATATAAATGAGGCGAGATTGGGTACTACAAAAAATATGATAAATAATATCGCAGCTGGTGTAATAAACCATTTGGAATAAAAATCCCGCGTGTTCTTTTTCTTCATAATTCCTCCTATAATCTGTTACAGCAGCCGTTTTTCCGGCTGCTGTAACTGATACCCATAAATCAATAAACTTTTAGAAACCTTCTGCATTTCTCGCTTTTGCTTCTTCCGCATATGCGTTATACCAGTCATCCAGAGTATCCTGCACTGATTTTCCTGCAATCAGTCCCTGGATTCTGTCTGAAAAGTTTCCGTAAAATCCGTTAAGAACAGCCTTTCCATCTACCAGGGTGCTCTGATAATCGGAATAGAGATTATTGTCTGTAGCATAGCTCAAAAGTTCATCTCCTAATGAGCCCTGCTCCAGATCAAAGCCAAGATCTTTATATGGTGAGATTCCCGGAAGCAGTTCATAATATTTCTGAAGAACATCTTTGCTGAGCAATGTATTTACAAATTCTTTTGCAAGATCTGCATTAGGATTATCTGCCGGAACAGAAAGGAAGTTTCCTGCCTGGCCTACTGTAACTACCTGATCACTTTCATCGTCCCAGATAGGAATCCACATCATACCCAGTTTCTGCTCGTACTCATCTCTGGAATAGTCGTTAAGTTTGGAAAATCCTGCATAAAAAGCTGCCTGACCTTCCATAAGTGCCTTTTCTGCCATTGTATTTGTTGCGGACATGTAATCCTGATTCAGATATCCATCATTTCTCAGTTCTTCAAGATTTGACATCAGTTTGACCAGTTTCTCATTGTCACTTGGTTTTGCCTTGTTCTGTGACATGTCGATCGCAAACTGCGGGTCATCAAACAGTGTTGGCTGAATTGTTGCCAGAAGCCAGATCTGAGCTGTCCAGTTCTCTTTGTTTGACATATAGACCGGAGTCACTCCGCTGGCCTGGATTTTGTCACATGCTGCTTTGAACTCTGCAAAATTATTGATTGGAAGCTCTACACCTGCATTTTTAAGTACTTCCTTGTTATAGAGAAGTCCAAAAGCAGATGCAGAGGAAAATGGTGCTTTCAGTACATTATCGTTACTGTCTACAGTCATTGGGTAAGACTGCTCCGAAATATGATCTTTCCAGTCACCATCCAGTACTGCAAGTTTATCTGCCGGCAATGTTGCAATACCGATGTTATGCATGATCACATCACTGGCATTTCCTGTTGCAAGCTTTGTATTCAACACGCTCATCATCTGATCGTCCGGATAAACATCATAGTCTATCTCGATTCCCATTTTGTCTGCTGCCATTTTCATAACCGTTTCCACAGCGTTATTTCCGCTGTCTGAATTGCTCATCATGATTGTCAGTTTTTTCGAATCACCTGCCGTTTTACTTGCTGTTTCATCTTTTGCTCCTGAGTTCGAGCTTCCACAGCCTGTAGCCGCCAGAGCAACCATACAGCCAGTCAGAACCAGTGACAAAACCCTCTTTTTCATTTTGTTTCCTCCGTTTTCCTTTTTTATTTATAAAGAGTATATCATTCTGTCACTTTTAAAAAAATACACATATTTTTGAATGGGATACACAATCTTTTGTTGTTATCTTCTGTCGTCACTCTTTATTGTATTGATAAGTAAGTCTTCCATTATAAAAGGAGACCTGCCATATGGCAAGTCTCCCTGTTTCGCTGTTACTATATTAATTTTTCTCAGCAGGCTTTCCTTCTTGCTTCATCCTCTTTCCGCTCTTCTCCGACTTCTGTCATCAGATACGGATCAAGAACCTCTTCCAGCTCTTTCTCAGTCATGATCCCTTGTTCCAGAACAAGTTCCCGAACAGACTTGCCAGTTTTTACTGCAGTTTTTGCGATGGTTGCAGACGCCTTGTAGCCAATATGCGGGCAAAGAGCCGTTGCGATTCCTGCACTGCTTTCCATCAGGTCTTTGCAGCGTTTGCGGTTTGCGGTGATTCCTATGATGCAATTTACGCTCAATGTATCCACTGCTTTTTCCAGAGTCGTAATGGATTCAAAAAGATTACAAAATACAACCGGCTCAAAAGCATTCAACTCCAGCTGTCCGGCTTCTGCCGCCATGGTAATGGTGGTATCATGTCCTACGATGTGGAAAGCAACCTGGCTTACTACCTCCGGAATGACCGGATTTACCTTACCTGGCATGATGGAAGACCCATTCTGCTTTGCCGGAAGATTGATCTCACCAAATCCGGTTTTCGGGCCGGAAGACATCAGTCGAAGATCGTTGCACATCTTGGAAAGATCCACCGCACAGGTTTTTACCACACCGGAAACTGCAACAAAGCCGTCCAGATTTTCTGTTGCGTCAAAAAGGTCCTCGGCCTGTTTCAGTGGATAACCTGTAAGCTTTTCCAGATTTGGCACGATCTTATAAAAATAAGAATCAGAAACATTGATAGCAGTTCCCACTGCAGTTCCTCCAAGGTTTACGGTATACATTTCCCTGTGAGCCTTTTCGATACGTTTCCGGTCTCTGGAAACCATAGACGCATAACCGTGGAACACCTGGCCAAGACGGATCGGAACTGCATCCTGAAGCTGTGTACGTCCCATAGTGATCACATCATCGAACTCTTCTGCCTTTTTTGCAAGCTCCTTCTCAAGTCTTACCAGTGCTTTTTCCAGAGGTGCAAGAAGATCCAGAACGGTAAGCTTACCGGCCGTCGGGATCACATCATTGGTGGACTGCGCCATGTTTACGTGATCATTTGGATGGACCATTTTATAGCTGCCCTTCGGACATCCGAGGATCTCACCGGCTCTGTTTGCGATCACCTCATTCATATTCATATTTGCGCTGGTTCCGGCACCACCCTGAATGGCATCTACGATAAATTCCTCAGCCAACTTTCCTGCGATCACTTCATCACAGGCTCTGACAATGGCATCTGCCTTATCCTCCGGAAGAAGCCCTGCATTATTATTAGTGATAGCTGCTGCTTTTTTAATCTGTGCCAGGTTCCTGATAAATACCGGATGAAGCTTTGTACCTGTAATAGGAAAATTCTGTTTCGCCCTTAAAGCCTGAACTCCGTAATAAGCCTCTGCAGGCACTTCCATAGTTCCGATTGAATCTGCTTCCAGTCTTGTTTCTGTTGTCATTTTGTCATCCCTCTTCTTTCTTCTGATCCTGTGCACATCTGATTTGCTCCGCTCTCTGATCTCATTTTTTCAGTCCGACGGATATTCACTGTTTACAAATCATTCTGTTATTTTCATTTTTATCAGCAGCTGTTTTTCTGATGCCTAAGAAACTAACACTTTCTTTGTAACTTGTAAATACTATTAATGGAAAACCATGATTATCCGTGTTTTTCAATAGTTTGTATTAATCTTTTTAAGAATTACTTTTATTTTTCTTATTTTTATTAAGTCGTTTCTTGTGTTGTGATAACACACACAGTATAATCAATACAAAAATACCTATTTTCAATCCACTTCCTTACGCAGCTCTGCACCAGGTACAAATAACATTTTTTCATCGAAAGGAGACATTCCACATGGAACACAAACTCGACAACATCGACCGAAAGATCATCGAAATGCTTCAGAAAAACGCCCGCACCCCGGTAAAGGAAATCGCAAAGGAAGTTTTCCTCTCCTCCCCAGCTGTCTCCGCCAGGATCGAACACCTCGAAAAAAACGGGCTGATCACAGGCTACCACGCCCAGATCAACCCGGTTTTTCTCGGTTATCATATAAAAGCATTCATTAACCTGGAAGTAGAACCCTACCAGAAAAAAGACTTCTACCCCTTCATCCAGTCCATCCCCAACGTCATCGAATGCAACTGCGTCACCGGCGATTACGCCATGCTCATCGAAGTAGCCTTCCGTTCCACCATGGAACTGGACCACTTCATCAACGAACTCCAGCAGTTCGGCCGCACCAAAACACAGATCGTATTCTCCACCAACGTAGAACACAGAGATCTACCGGTGGAGTAACCCCCATCGGCATTTTTTATAAACCATATTCCCTGTACAATTCTTTACACACATCCTCACTGTCAGCTATCTTCTGTATCTCATCCACACGACCATCCGAGATCAGACAATTGATCAGAGCCCGTATTCTTGCTTCTCCTTCTGCTTTTCCTTCCGCTTTTCCACGGGCTTTCCCACGGGCTTCTCCAATAGCCATACCTTCCTCCCGAAGCCGCTCTGACTCCAGCTGCAAAACCTTTCCACCCATAACTTCACCCACTCCTTTCCTGACTTTTTCTTCTTTTCGAAAAATATAATCCGATATTCTTACGATCAATTTATTAAGATCTGTATACATACCTGCTCTTCCAGTAATTGAAAATTCTCTCTCAAGTTTTATCCTTATATCTTCATATTCCATCAACAATCCCTGTAACTTCTCCGAATCTTTAGCTAATGTGTCTGCTACATTTTCATACCTCATCACGTAAAATGGAAGCAACAGCAACAGATTCTTCTCGAAAATACTATCCTTCGTATAAAGTTCCATCTTCACTGTCGGAACCCGGTACACACACACCTGTCCATCCGGAAACAATACCTCCACTTCCTCAACATCCGGCGTATTCTTCGTAGATCTCAAGTATATCACACAAGATTTCGGGAACTCTACATAAAACTTCCTTCCAATCCTCTGTCTGTTCTCCAAGGCAATTGCAAGATCATACTCAAACATCCTGATCGCCATCATAGTATCATCAGAACTCTGACACTCAATATGATACACCTTATCCCCGATCAGAAGTCGGGCATCCGTGATCAGTTCACCATCCTCAAGCTGATGCTCATTCCTAAGGTGCATGATCTTCACATCTTCCGGATATGATGTATGAAACACCTCATTGATCAGCGGAACGATCAGATACGTCATCTTTTCCACCATCGTCCGGAAAACATCATCAAATATAGTATTGTTAGTCATTAACACTCCTACTGATATATATAGATTATACCACACAAATAAAACATGAAAACACCCTAAACCGGCCTTTCATAAATTTCACAGTATCCAAAAATGGAAAATGCTTCAGAACTCGAAGCTCCAAGAACGTCCATACAGACAAAAGATCTTATAAGATATAACAACCATACCACATGCTATAATAAAAATCACTCAAATTTCATCCAAAAATCTCAACAACATTCGACAGCGAAGTGCCTCACATCTCATTCCCGGCAGACCACTCAACCCAACATTCACACCCAAACTTCCGAGCAGCCACCTTCCCCTGCCGTCTTGAAAAACCAGCCCATGAAGCGTCCGTATTTCAACAAAAAAAGAACAGCAATGAACCTCAAATCCACCACTGCTCTTCACTCATGTCCTAAATCACTTTCCCATCAAAGCAACAATCTTCTCCTTCAGCTCCCGCGCATTCTTCTTCGGATCCTCCGCCTTCATGATCGCAGAAACAACCGCCATACCACTCATACCGGCGCCCTCAAGCACATCCATATTCCCGGCATTCAATCCCCCGATCGCAACCGCCGGAATCGGAACCGCCTCACAGATATCCTTCAACGTAGAAACCTTGGTAAGGATCGTCACCACCTTAGTAGTAGTAGGATAAATCGCCCCCACACCAAGATAATCCGCACCATCCTCATAAGCCT
>OLOA01002038.1_pt1 | contig 18995 bp, 15 predicted proteins | sample 1672201 | NCBI WGS metagenome assembly OLOA01 (sample SAMEA3136658, study PRJEB25190) | human gut metagenome
CGGGGAGTCCTGTTGATATTATAATATGCTATTTAAAAGAAAAAATCAACCATTTTTTCAATTCTTTTACTCCAAAATTAAAATTTTAAATTCCACTGTGAAATGTGAGAGTGGAATTTAAAATTTTAATTTTGGTTGAAAAAACAACCTCTGCTGTGGTGTTACCTCATTCATTATCTACTCACAAATGCTTAATATAAACTAGCACTTGCTCCTTGCGCTATTATTACAGTACATCTATAATTATTGCAAATTTTTAATGTAATTTATACATTCATCATACTTTTTCCCATTCATTTCAGACAATTTGTTCAAATATATGCAAATCTTATCTTTATTTTCCTTTATCGCACCTGTCATTTCATTTAATATTTTCCAAGTGTCTATATTTTCAAAATCCATTACGCTTTCTACATATATTTTATTTCCCATATACACATCTTTAGTATATTCATAATATACTTCGTCTTCAATTGGTTTTATTAAAGCTATTCTATCTCCGTAAAAAGTAGAAAGATAATCTAGACATATTTTCAAATTATCTAATTCAACAAAATGCAATCCTCCATAAAAACCACTATCCGTCATTATTGTTCCCGCCTTATACTCCCTAACTAACTTTGTATGTATAGAATATAATTTTTGATCTTTTATTTGATATGTAAATTTGCAAAATCTTTTCCCTTTTAAATCACTGCCATATAAAGCGTGACTCTGTGTGTAACGAATTCTTTTTTCTCTCTTCTTTACATCCTCTTCGTTTTCTTCAAACAAAAGCCTTTTGTTTGTTTTTACTATTTTTCCATCTTTACCTCTACCTACAACCCATTCATCATACGTACCAACGTATCCATTTAATGCCTGTCTTCCAATATATTCATTTAATACTTCTTCTGAATTATCTATTAGTGCATTTTTCATTTCATAATCTGTATACAACGGTATATTTCTGTATTTTTTCTCCATTGAATCATACTCGTTTTTTTCCTTTAACGTTTTAGCATCTGCTTTTCCGAAAAATTTTTTTATATTAAAAAACATAATTATCTTCCACTCCAATCCTTGCTCTACTTCGAATCCGCTCCCTGCGGTCGCTTCTTCTCAGTAGAGGGCTGCGCCCCATAAATAAAAAAGCGCCGTATTGCTACGACGCTTTTGTCTTGCTCGGAAGATGGAGCAAGGGAACGCTATTCAATTATCTGTTGTACTTTTTCTTCCTGCTTACAACCGTTGTGCCAATGGCTGCACCGCCGCTGATGAACAACAGGGCAATCCACAGTGCAAGGTTGCTTGTATCGCCGGTCTGCGGACTCTTATCGGATGTTCCCGGTTTGGTACTGGCAGGTTTTTTCTCAAGAGCAGCAATCACATCTTCGATAGCCTGTGCCATTGCATCAACTTCGCTCTGTTCAGTGATATTCTTGTCACGGACAACAGCATTGACGGCAGCTTCTACCGCAGTGAAGTCTTTGTATTCATCCTTGTTCAGAGCGTTTGCTTTGGCAATGGCTGCGTCAACCTTTGTGTAGTCAGCGTCCTTGTATTGCAGGGCAGCAATGGCATCTTCGATAGCCTTTGCCATTGCATCAACTTCGCTCTGTTCAGTGATGTTCTTGTCACGGACAACGGCATTCACAGCGGTTTCTACAGCAGAGAAGTCCTTGTAGTTGTCCTTGTTCAATGCGTTTGCCTTAGCAATGGCTTCGTCAACCTTAGTGTAGTCGGCAGGTAAATAAGTCATTGCAATCGTCTGCGTATGCGTTACCGCATCGGCGGTGATCGTTATATTGCCGGTGTATGCTTTGCAGTTATCGGCTGTTACCTCAACAGGGTAAGTTCCTGCTTCCAAACTGACAGAGCCGGTAACCTCCTGACCATTCACTTTAACAACAACATTGGTCAGACCGTCCGGCGTTACAACGAAAGAAACCGGATAGACAGCCTTTGTGATAAAATGGACATTTTTATAAAGTGCAAAGTACTGAGTACCGCTGGAAAGCAGGTCAATTTCTGTTCCTTCCGAGTCTACGGCTTTTGCATAGTTCAGGTGATAGCCATCGGCAATCACAGGCACACTTTCATCGAAAATTGCAGGGATATTATTCTCATTCGTATTCTTTGCATCAATCTCTGCTTCTTCTACGGTGAAAGATCCGTTACCGCCCATGGGGTATTTACTGTCAGTGGTTACTTTGGCGCCGCCCTTGATCAGAATATTGCCTTTTGCCCATATTGCACCGTCCGCAGTAGAGGTGCATTTTACCTCGCCGCCGTTAACCGTCAGATTACCTGCAGCATACAGACCGGGATAATAGCTTGTTGCTTTAACTTTAGATGCAGCAAGTTCAATATCGCCGCCGTTCCCTTCTTGATCTTTCCAGATATATGCTCCGTTACGTCCGTCCTGAGTCGCCTTAAGCGTAACATCGGCTCCGTTTACGATCTTCAGACTATGGGCATCGATTCCGGCATACAAGCCGGTGGAATCCACTGTTGCCCCGTCAATTTCGACCATTCTTCCGGCTATGCCCAATCCGCCTTTAGAGTTTATTATGACCCTTGCTTTATCGGAAATCTTGACGTCAGCCCCTGTGCTAATTCCATCGTAGTTTTCCCCGATAACGTTGATCACCAGTGTTCCATCGCCGGTAATCTCGACAGAATTGCTGTAATTGAGGTATATTCCCACTCCTCCGCCGGGATCGGTTCGGGTAATGCTATTTGTCCCGGTCAACCGTATCTTCAACGTACTGGGGATAGTCGTTTTAATACCGTAGTCTGACATGGTGTCGTTGTCAAGGGTGGCATTGTTCAAGGACAAGGTGTGAGTGGTCGGGTCATAACTTACTGTTCCACTGAAAAGATTATCCTTATTCTCAGACGTGACCTGTACGCCGTCTACCCAGATGTCGTAGACTGTGGGTTCCGCTGCCAGTGCTGTGGCAGGCAGAAGTCCAGCTACCATTACAATGCTGAGTAGGATTGCAAATAGTTTTTTCTTCATAACAGTTCCTCCATTTTTTAATTGTCTGCTTGGTTCTTTCTTCCGCAGCGGACATACCGAGAAAAGATGTGTTTACGGGTGGTAGTTAGGATTTAAATATCAAACCATCGTCCTTCCGGCAAACGCAAAAAGCCGAAGCCAAGGCATAATGCACCCTGTCTCCGGCAATCGGTTCGTTATAAATTGTATGAAATAAGACTTGACACGCTGAAAAAACGGCGCATTTCCATTTGCCATAGTCAAGTCCTCCTTCCATAATCTCTAAGAAAAAAGGATATAAATCCCCCTACCCCATAGATATACAGCAATATTATAGCAGATTTTCCCTAAAATCTCAAGTGGTTTTCAGAATATTACTCTCCTTTTTTCTCAAAGCATTGCCTTCTTCCATTACTCACGGAACTTTATGACTTCTTGATTACTTCCCGAAAAAGAAAAGTCGCCCGATATGGGCAGAGGACGCTTTAGTTTGCTCCAGCTTCTCCTGAATCTCCGATACTTGGCTCTCAAGATTGTCCTGCTCCGCCGAGTATTTCTTCATCAGGGACTTGTACTGCTTTTCGGGCGGCAGACCTGAAATGAAATTCTCATAAAGACTTCCAATCAAGCGGTCAAGCTCATTCAGTCTTCGTCTGATTGTCTGAAGTTCATCCTTTTGCTTTTGCAGTTTGCCGTTCGCCTATGCTTCCCATTTGCTTTTCAATTCTACAATTAAGCGATGAGCTCAATTTATGGATAAATTATCTTAATGCCTTAAGAATTGCAGCGTCTGTCTTCTCATCGCCAGCATCTTCAAATCTTGAAACAATATTTGTTCCGTAGTATGCGCAAAGCTTGTCTGCTGCGTCACAGAATGTAACAGGATGACGCTCGCTGTTACCACTTACTGCAGCAGCGATAAGGCCTTCTCTGTTGTTCTCGATGAACTTCTCTACAACTTCAGGAATAATTCCATCTCCATCTGTATATGTGATAAGAAGGTATTCACCTTCAACCTTTTCTGTACCGTCTTCGATCTTAGTAGCTTCGAGACCAAGTCTGTCGATTAACTTCTGAACATTTCCTGTTCTTGATGCATATACAACTTTCATAACAACTCTCCTTTTGGATATTCTAAATCAATATAGCCAAGACTAACTATTTTTCATATTTATGTCAATACACATTGGCGCTATAACATAACCAAATGTGCCGTATTTCCTAATGTCATACGCATGCAGCAACATTTATGCCATTAAAATCTTATATAGGTCATCCGCAAGAAAATCTTTAAGAATTCCGTCATCATTTACACTGCCAAATCCATGATAGAACTCTTCCGCAACTCCGCCTGCAATAGTACCAAATGTATCACTGTCACATTTCAGACTGCAAATGTTTCGGATAAATGTTCACCATAACCTCTGTCGGGATATTTCCTGCCAAGCTCCACCATTGTGTCGGTGAAATCCCTGCCTTCAATGATGGCCTTTTTCACAGCCAAAGTCATGACCGTATCATCCGTAAAATGTGCAGTTTTTTCATCCAATAGAGGGACATTTACCCAGCCCAGGTCTTTGGGTCTGCCAAATTCATAGGTTGAGCCAAGTATGTCTCCGAGAATTGCACCTTTTATTGCCATAGTAATTACCTTTTAAAACTTCTTCCATTCCACAGTATCTTTTTCAGGATTTACAACAGCCATCCTGAATGATCTGTATTTGTCATTTAAAGGTCTATGCTCCTTTCGAGTTGCCATGTGATATCCACATTCGCCAATTATTTTACAGTATCCCGTAATTCACATACTAAATACTAAATATTATTTTATAATATCACAATTACCACTTACCTTCCCCACATTTTCACTCATCCGCCCTCCATTTTCACTATATTTCTCCCAATCTGTCGCAAAAATGTCATAAATCGTTTTCTTTTTATAAAAATTTAATATATTACTGTATATATATACGATTACAAATGATTGTCCAGCCCGTTGAAATTTGCATACGCGGGCTTCAGGTGTCTGACATATTTTTATATCGACTGACTACAATTACTGTAATGATTACGTTTAGTCGTTTATTTTTATTTAGGTGATAACTGATGGATAAGGTTTACAGAGAAGAAAAGAAATTTTTGATAAGCGTGGCAGAATTCATCAAAAAGAGTCATACACTAAGTCAGGTTATGATGGAGGATCCTCACAACGGTACTCACGGTTACATCATACGATCCCTGTATTTTGATACCATATATGACAATGATTATTATGAAAAACAGGCCGGTATTGAAACGAGACGAAAGATAAGACTTAGAATTTATGATCCAAATGCGAAATTTGCCATGCTTGAAATGAAGCAGAAGCAGGGTCCGAACCAGCTTAAGCGTTCCCTTAAAATTTCAAGAGAGGACGCAATATGTTTAACAAAAGGTGATTATTCTCCACTCCTTAAATATAAGGAAGACTTTGCGGCAGAATGCTATGGCATGATGAACTACAGATGCTACAGGCCAAAGACTGTAATCGAGTACAATCGAAAGGCGTTTATCGCCAAGGAGAATAAAATCAGAATTACATTTGACAACAATATTGTTGCAACTGAAAGCTGTTTTGATTTATTTTCACCAACTCTTAATATGAATCCCGTACTTGATAAATATTGCGTTGTAATGGAAGTCAAGTTCAACGGATTCCTGCTGGATTACATCCGAAGGCTGATAAACAGCATTGATAAAAGTGAACTGTCGGTAAGTAAATATGTACTTGGCCTTCAGCAATCTTATCTCACAAGATTATAAATATAAGGAGAAAATAAATGAGAGAACAAATTTTTAACTTGTTTACAAGTTCAAAAGATTTAACCCTTACGCAAATTATTTTAAATATTGCTGTAGCGGCTGTCATAGGATTTTTCATTTTTCTTTCCTATGCCATTTCCCACAGAGGAACAATCTACAGTAAGAAGTTTAATGCTTCACTTGTAATTATGACTGTACTTACAGCGACTGTTATGACGGTTATCGGCAACAATATCGCGCTCTCCCTCGGTATGGTTGGTGCGCTTTCTATCGTACGTTTCCGTACTGCCGTTAAGGATTCCAGAGATACAGTTTACATTTTCTGGACAATCATCATCGGTATCTGCTGTGGTGTAGGTGACTATGTTGTAGCAAGTATCGGATCAGCCGTAACATTTGCGGCAATTCTTATTTTAGGATGCATCAAAAATGACAACAGAATGCTCGTTATCATAAGAGGTGCACGTAGTAAACAGCCTGCAATCAAGGCGAAAATGTTCCACATTTTCAATACAAAGGCAATTATGAGAGTAGAAAATACAACTGATAATTACGTTGAATTAATATACGAAATTACACAGAAAACTCTGCAGAAAGCAGAAAAGGACACACCGGATATTGCGGCCAGTATTTATGCACTGGATAACATCGAATATGTAAATATTGTTATGCAGAATGACGAAATATCTAACTAATTAGAGCAAATTAACACTAAATAAACCCATTAAACCGGTTTATTTAGTGTATTTAGCTTAATAGGCTTAAATTATTTAATTAACTAAATACTTTAAGCTGAATAAAACAAATACTATGGAGAAGGGGAATTGATGTGAAGTTTAAAACAATAGGGGCCATTGCATGTGCAGTAATGATTTTTGTAACCGTACTGAACTGGCCTGTATTTTTTGTCGGGCAGAAAACCGGCAGATACCAGCAGCATCTTGACGCACCTGAAAAAACTCCATGCGCTGATGACGCCCATGACAACACCACCTTATGCACACATCTTCCAATCATTTCCATAGATACAGGTGGTGTTGAAATCCCCGGTAAAGCCATAAAAGAAAAAAACAAAACTGTCGGATACACTACTGCTGCTGACGGAAGTGACCGTATCGTAGGAACTATTGATACATTTGACAGTCAGACAAATTACAATCATCCGACAGACACTCCTACTACTGAAAGTCAGATGACAATCCATGTACGTGGTAACTCATCAAGAACATTTGATAAGTTAGGTTACAGAATTAACCTTATGGATTCAAATGGTAAGAACAATTCACAGTCACTTTTAGGCATGGACGCTCACCATGAATGGGCACTTCACGGACCTATCCTTGATAAGACTCTCATGAGAAACTACATGTGGTATAACATTGCCGGCGAAATCATGGATTACGCCCCAAATGTGCGCTTTTGCGAACTCATTATTAACGGTGAGTACATGGGAGTTTATGTTCTTGAGGAGATTATAACTGCCGGTGATACAGAAGGTTCCCGTCTTAATGTAAAGGCAAGTGCAAAGGACAACATGTTTACCGGATATGTCCTTCTACTTGACCGTCTGGATGATCCTGATTCGATCGGTCATCTGAACAGTTTCACTACATATACTCTTCGTACCAATATGAATCTTGAGATAGTTTATCCCGGTAAATCTAATCTCACAGATGAGATTTATACAGGAATAAAGGATGACTTTTCGGCATTTGAAAAGGCGCTGTATTCCTACGACTATGATAATCAGGACTACGGGTATGAAACATTAATTGATGTGGACTCATTTATCGATTACTTCCTGATAAATGAGTTTACATGTAACTATGATGCCGGCTGGCTTTCTACATATATGTACAAGGATATCAACGGTAAATTCCAGATGTGTATATGGGACTTCAACTCAGCCTGTGACAACTATCAGCAATCCATGATTAACAGCGATCGTTTCGAAATGCAGAAATGTCTCTGGTATTTCATGCTTTTCAAGGACGAGGCCTTCACTCAGCGATGTGTTGACCGTTACTATGAACTCAGAAAAACATACCTGAGTGAAGAATATCTTTATAATTACATAGATGAAGTTGCCGCTTACCTTGGTGATGCAATTGACAGAAACTATGAAAAATGGGGATATACATTTGGTCCTGAACACGATTTATTAAAGCCTGAAGAAAGAAACCCTCGTAATTACCAGGAAAGTATTGACAATATGAAAGCATTTATCCATGACAGAGGTGACTGGATGGACAGAAACATAGAGTCAATTAAGCAGTATTCAGCACCTTCAGCTGTAAAGAAATTTAACGAAAATGCTAACTAACAGGCAGGTAAAGCTATGAAAAAATTTATTATTATAATATCAGCAATTATAGCTGCAATTATGCTGTGGGATTTAGCATATTTCAGACTTGGCTGGTACATAGATTTACAACCGGGTAAGGAAGTCTCCACCTTTGTTAAAACCAGTGGTAAAGAGATACTGATGGATAAGGGTAACGGCTACGAACCATTTGAAATCAAGGGCGTTAACTTAGGATCCGGAGAACCGGGAGAATGGTCAACAGACTTTGATATTGACGAAGAGTCATACATGAGATGGTTTAAGGAAATCCAGGATATGGGTGCCAATACTATCCGAATCTATACTGTTCAGCAGGATGTTTTCTATAACGCATTCTACAAATACAACAAGGATAATCCAAATCCGCTTTATATTATCCACGGTGTATGGGTAAATGATTACATTCAGAACTCACACAGAGATGCGTATGATCCTGATTTCTATGATGCCTTTCTTGATAACTGCAAGACAATGATTGACGTTGTTCATGGAAATAAGAAAATTTCTCTCGGAAGAATGGCCAGTGCCGGAAGCGGAAGCTACAGAAGAGACATTTCTCCATGGGTTATCGGATATATCTTAGGTGTTGAGTGGGAAGATTTAACAGTTGCCTACACAGACGACACATACGGTAGTGTAGAAGGATATAACTCATATCAGGGTACATATATGAAGACCACACCTGAAGCCACACCATTTGAGACTATGCTCTGCAGAGTCGGTGACAAGGTTATTGAGTATGAGTCAAACAGATACAAGGTTCAGAAGCTTGTGGCATTTTCCAATTGGCCTACAACAGACCCGTTTGAATATCCGGACGCTGTAAAGAAGTACTTTATGAAATGTGCATATGTGGACGTTGAACACATACAGACAACTGACAAATTCCTGTCAGGTCAGTTCGCTTCCTACCATGTATATCCATATTATCCTGACTACTTTGCGTATATTGATGATCTGTCAGCATTTGGTATTACCGACAGGTCACAGTTCAATACAGCAGACGGCAAATTTAACTCATACCGTGCATATGTGACCGCGCTTACACAGCATCACTCAATGCCTGTAGTCATATCTGAGTTCGGTGTATCAACCGGACGTGGTATGGCTCAGAAGGACCTTAATACAAACCGAAATCAGGGTAATATGTCCGAAAAGGAACAGGGTCAGGCACTTATTGACTGTTATAACGACATTATGTCAGCAGGATGCGCCGGTTCATGTGTATTCTCATGGCAGGACGAATGGTTCAAGCGAACATGGAATACAATGTACGCCGTTGATTTAACAAGAACTCCATACTGGTCTGACTATCAGACAAACGAGCAGTATTTCGGACTTCTTTCATTTGATCCGGGAGATGAAAAATCCGTGTGCTATGTGGACGGTGACATTTCCGAATGGAATGATGAGGACATTGTGTCACGGAATGGTGATATAACTCTTTCCGTAAAATACGATGAAAAATTTATATATTTCCTTGCACACAAACCGGGCTTTAATATAGACAGCGACAAATTGTACATTCCGCTCGACATAACTCCGAAAACAGGAAGTACATACTGCCCGAATTACAATCTTAAATTTGACCGTCCGACAGACTTTGTAATAGCACTGGACGGAAAGAATAACAGCCGTGTTACGGTTCAGGAGCGCTACGAGGTACTCCGTTCTACATATTCACAGAATGTATATGATTACGACACATATATAACAAGTAACATCCCCGATAAGGATTCACCAAGATTTTTCAATATCAACATGATTCTTCAGACTGCCACACCGCTTTTAACACATAATAATCTGGCAACATCTGAAACATTTGAAACAGGAAAATTGAAATACGGCAATGCCAATCCGGAAAGCAGCGATTTCGATTCTCTTGCAGACTTCGCAGCAAATGGTGACTACGTGGAGATTAAACTTCCATGGCAGCTGCTTAACTTCGCAGACCCATCAAGAATGAATATTCATGATGACTACTATGACGGCAACTATGGTATTAAATATATCCATATTAATGAAATGTTCGCCGGAATTTCAGATGGAAATACTTCAGAGAGAATTCCATTTTCTTCTATTGAATTAGATGGATGGGGAAATAAAGTAACTTATCACGAGAGACTTAAAAGCTCATATTATATGTTACAGCAGAAATGGATACAGCAATAAACTCAGTAAAAGGATGTGATTATCAATAAAAGTTGAAATTATGGTTTACATATACCTCGCAATATGCGGGGCTATGATCATCTTTAATATCGTCAGTGCAATTCTGACTAAAGCAAGTGATAAAAAATTATATACAATGGACAAGGGCTTCAACGAGTACATTACTAATGAACTCCGCAATTTTGAGAAAAATGGTGAAGTAAATGAAGAGAACAAAGCCTATCTCGTAAAAAAGTTAAACCGTATTTCCAATATGCGTGCATTTGATTTAGTCCTTGATGGAGAAAACCTGAAAAATCCGGAACTGGTTAAAAATTATTTAAATAAACTGGACACGGTATTTATTGAACTAACAATACGTTATTCACAGAAGGAATCTATGAAGGGGGCTTTTCTTGCATATATTTTAACTAAATATAACGTTTTGCAGGGAAAGCCTTATTATCCGATGATGGACATGTTATATAACCTTCTTATTGATCAGAGTATCTACTGCCGTGAAAATGCATTACAGGCAATCTATTCAACAGGAGATACCATAAGCGTATTAAGAGCTCTGAAAATATTGGACAATTCCAACAGAACTCACCATCCAAAGCTGATAACAGACGGTCTTGTAAATTTCCAGGGAAATGTTGACGAGTTAAACAATTCATTATGGGAAGCATTGGACAGATTTACATTACCGATGCAGATTACAATACTTAATTATTTCCGATTCAGCACAGGTAATTATTGCGAGAAGTTCTTTGATCTTATGACGGATGAAAGCAGAAATCCCGAAATACGTTTTACGTGTATAAGATATTTTGGAAGATACAGATACGACAGGGCATTTCCATATCTTCTTAAATTTGCGGACTGTACAAGTGATTTGAGAATTGAATATTCAATCATTGCAAGTACTGCCCTTGCCACATATCCATTCCCTGAATCCATAGAGAGACTCAAAGCAAATCTTTACAGCAGTAACTGGTATGTACGTTTTAATTCATCTATGTCACTTGAGAAATATGGGCTTACATATCTTGACCTTATTGATGTAATTCAGGGACATGACCGCTATGCATCTGAAATCTTACGATACAGATTTGATGTAAGAGATATGATAGAAGAAGAAAGGAGGGCCGGCACAGTATGATAGAAGGAATTAAGCTGTTTTTAGACTGGGTAGGATACTTTTTCATAGCGTATCTTATAGGATACTCAACCTTTTTGTTCATATCCGTTCTTGTAGGTTCCATAGACCTGTATAAAATACACCGACGTGAAATTATGAAAAACATACTGCCGTCGGATTATTATATACCTATAAGCATAGTTGTACCTGCCTACAACGAAGAGGTAACGGTAGTTGAAACCATAAAATCCATGCTTACGCTGGATTACCGTTCATACGAAATTATCGTAGTTGACGACGGTTCGAAGGATGCTACCTCCAAAAAATTAATAGAAGCATTTAATATGCGCCTTGTAAATCGTCCGATTAACAGACAGATAGAATGTCAGCCGGAGGAATTCATTTACGAGACACGTGCATATAAGGTACCTATTACTCTCATACGAAAGAAAAACGGCGGTAAGGCAGATTCACTGAACATGGGAATAAATGCTTCCAATTTTCCATATTTTATCTGTATGGATGCGGACTCAGTTTTACAGTACGACTCATTAAAGAAAATATCTCAGCCTGTTCTGGAATACGACGACATTGTAGCCGTAGGTGGAATCATCAGAATATCCAACGATGCAGTGCTTGAGAACGGCAAAGTGGTAAAGTACAAAATGCCAAAGAGCATACTTGCAAGTATGCAGGTACTGGAATACGACCGTTCATTCCTTGCAGCCAGAATCCTCTTTGATAAGTTCAATGGTTCACTTATCATATCGGGAGCATTTGGTCTGTTTAAAAAGGATGTTGTTATCGCTGCCGGAGGATATAACCCTAAAACCATGGGCGAGGACATGGAGCTTGTTGTAAGACTTCATGAATACTGTACGGTCAGTAACATCCCATACTGTATTAAATATGCAAATGATGCAGTATGCTGGACACAGGCTCCTGAAAAGCTTGGTGATCTCTGTAAGCAGAGAAAGAGATGGCACCTTGGTCTGTTCCAGAGTATGATTTCACACAGAAACATGTTTATGAATCCTAAGTTTGGAGCGCTGAGTTTTGTATCATATTTATACTTTCTGATATACGAACTCCTCTCTCCATTTATAGAGGTATTCGGTGTATGCACCATGGTACTGGCCTGGGCAATAGATCTGCTGAACGTCCGGTTCATGATACTGTTCTTTATGATATACGCAATATTCAGTGCAATACTTTCACTGTCTGCGTTCTTCTCAAGAATATATACAACCGATATGAAGCTGTCTGTGCGCGACAGTTTAAAGGCTATATTCCTCTGCTTCTTTGAGCTTTCACTCCTGCGTTTTGTTCTTGCATGGGTACGTGCAACAGCATTTTTCGGATACAGAAAGAAAAAGCTCAGCTGGGGTAGAATTGAGCGTAAGAAGATCAATTTAACGTAAACTAATTTACAAAGAACCAATTTGAAAGGCTATTATAAATAATATGAATCAGGTAGATATTACTGAACTTAAAAGCGGTTTTTGGGGATATAAGAAAAATGTTGTATGTGATTACATCGCACATATTAACGAAGAGTATTCAGAAAAACTGACGGAAATTGAAAAGAAATACAACCGTCAGATAAGTGAACTTCAGGAAAAGATTGCTGAGCTTGAATCAGAAAATGAAGCACTTAAAAAAGAATGCGAAAATGTGTCTCCGGTATCTGCCGAACCACAAGAAGGTACAGAAAATAATGAAAATTAAAATCACAACTTTGAGAAAAGGTCTGATATTTATTTTTTGCATTCTGCTCTCCATTTTGGCTTTCGCAGTTCCTGCCAGAGCAGAGAACGATGACTCAAAAGTTATTTTTGTAGCGGGTAATCCGGATTTATACCCTATAGAATATTACGACGCTTCAAATAAAGAATATCTTGGGCTTATGCCTGACATCTACACTGCTATAGAAGAAAATACATCCTATACTTTTGAATATGTACAGCCCGGTACAACAAATTCTCAGAACCGACTTGCAAGAAATTCACAGGCAGAAATCGTATCAGCATATATTGATGGAGATGTGAATGTAAAGTACATAAAAAATGCAATACCGGTAACGCTTATGGATACCGGTGACGGCGAAAAGACCGTATATATTGCATTTACAGGTATTGCAACGGACAGTGTTGTCAATGATATAACAAAGGCCGTAACTTCCATAACTGATGCGCAAAAACTTGAAATGCTTGCATCACACACTCAGGCAAACGACTACAGAGGATCTAACCTTATATGGGTTTATATCCTTGCACCAATTGCAGGTGCAGCTGTTATAGCACTGATAGTAGTTTCTGTTAAACATCGTAAAAAGACAAAAGAAGATGAGCAGGACTCAATGATTGATCCTGACTTAGGTATCGGTAATGATAAATATTACGCATACTGCTTTGATGATCTGATTTCAGATAAAAGCAAGCCTTTATACTATGTTGCATATATTGGATTTGATGCAGAAGAATTCAGCAGAAAGTTTGGCGATGAAAGCGTCCGCGAAATGCAGAAATTCACAGCGGAATTCTTAAGCAGACAGACTACAGCTGTTGAATATCTCGCATTTATACATAGAGGCGTATTTACATTTATCTACCAGGCTCCAAATATGGAAGTGGCAGAAATCAGAATTGCAAAAACCATTGAAGAACTTGATCTCTATCTTTCAAACATTAGAAATGAGTACGCAAAATGGTTTAATGCAGGTGTTTGTTCATTAGAGCACAACATGGACTGTAACGCTGAAACAGCATTTTACAATGCTAAACAGGGATATCTCCATGCAGTGGAAAAGAACCTGGTATATGCATTCAGCACAAGAGAAATTATTGTGGAAGCACATCGTCTGGAAGGACTTAACCAGCGCGTTCTTGATGCAATAGAAAATGATGAATTCGTTATTTATCTTCAGCCAATAATGGATATGAAGGGAAATCCTTTCTCTGCAGAAGCCCTTTCAAGATGGCAGCACCCTCAGGAGGGACTCCTTCTTCCATGGCAGTATATTGACATGATTAACCAGAGCGAGACAATAACCCTCCATGACTTAAATAACCTCTCTCTTGTATGTCGACAGCTTCAAGCATGGAAGGGCACTGATAAAGAGAATTTAATAATATCATGCAACTTTACAAGATACTCTCTTTCACAGGATGGTATGTTCGATAAAATTAAGGAAGTTGTGGATAAATATGATTTTGACCACGGTAATCTGGTAATTGAAACTACAGAAGATTCAATTAGTCCTGATCCTGAAATCTTAAAGATAAATCTTGAAAAATGCAGAGATTTGGGAATTTTGATTGCACTCGATGATATCGGCAGCGGATATTCCGCTCTGACAGACTTGTACAATTACCCTATTGACTATATAAAGATTGAAAGAAATATTCTGCTTCAGGCTCGCGATCGTAAAGGTGAAATACTACTTGATGGTTTAATCTGTCTTTCACACAACATGCATATTAAGGTTGTATGTGAGGGTATTGAGACTGAGGAACAACTCAAAATGATACGTAAGACCTGTTGTGATTATATACAGGGATTCTGCTATTCAAGACCTCTTCCGGTTAAAGAATTTGAGAAATTTCTGGTACAGCAGAATAGTACAGTTTAAAAGCACATAAAATATAGCACTCAACATAAACATTATTATGCTGCATAGTATTCAAAAACATTGAAAATTGGGGGTGGTTATTATAAAATATTTTTTCAGTTTAAATAAAATACTGTTCGTCGCATCATTGATATTAGCATTTATTCTAATCATCACCGGTAACAGCCCCATGCTTCCGGTATCCAGATGGATAGTTCGTATGAGATTTGACCCTGATGAAATAAGACAATATACTTTAAACAATTTCTTTGCGGTTACATATTTTGTCATTGCTATAACAATCGGTGTGTTAACACTTGTTTTTGCAGTTATACTGTATAAGAGAATTAAATCCTCAAGAACAAACATCTACTCTATAATGATGCTTGGTATATTTATTCTTGATTCAGGATACTGGATTCTTACTAACTCCACAACTCTTGTTGTATTCAGTGATATGTATGGCAATGTGCTCAACTTACAGGCAGTTAACTTTACTTCCTACATAAGCTTTATGCTGCTGCCTATTTTTTTCATAGCATTTTCCCATCGTATATATCCAACGAAAGTATTATATGTTTTCAAAAAATTATTTCTGATTAACATGGCAGTTTTTTCTATACTGGCATTTTTCAGCTTACCGGAAATTGTTTACTTCGGCTCAACAATGATACATCTTGCATTGATGTCTATTATGTTCATAATTGTTATAATCAGAATCATAAGAGAGCCTAAAGAAAAAAAAGACAAGTTCACTGTTGAATTTATGCGTGGACTTATAGGATTTATGTTTTCTATCATATTTGGACTTATCCTTTATGTAACGAACACGAACCATCCTACATTATATGTAATTGCCTGCTGCGTTGGATTCTACATATTTATTATCCATATGATGATATCGATTGCTCGTATGGCACTTGTTTCATACGAGCAATCAAAGAAGAGTCAGATGTATCAGTCTATTGCATTTACAGACGCAATGACTCAGTTAAAGAACAGATACGCATTTGAAAGTGAACAGTATGACAAAACTGTTAATGAAATGACATGCTGTATCCTTCTAGATGTAAATCAGCTTAAATATATTAATGATACTTTAGGCCATGCCTATGGCGATAACCTCATATGTAAATGTGCGGATATTATATCTGATTCATTTTCAGATATTGGAGAATGTTACAGAATAGGTGGCGATGAGTTCGTTGTAGCTTGTCATAATACAGATGAAAATATTGTTAAGAAATTTATCGACAGATTTCAAAACAATATCGAAAAGACTAATTCCGAATCTGAGGATATCAAAATAAGCATAGCCTACGGTTACGCATTCGGCACTGAAGAAACAAAAACATTTGCAGATCTGCAACATGTAGCAGACAAGTATATGTATAAAGACAAAAAGAAAAAGTATGATGAAATAAAAGACTGGATATATAGATGCAGTTTGAAATGCTGATAGAATGTAAGTTTTAATCTTTCAAATTATTTAATAGAATGTAAGTCATAACATTTCAAAACAAACAGTAAAATATAAGAAAAGAGGCCGGGATGAATCCCGACCTCTTTTTTGTATTATCAGACTAATGAATTTACGAATTAATTAATTTATTAATCTATTAACATTTTACTTTATTTATAATCCTGTACGAATTATTCAGGTACATCATTCCCACTCAATTGTTCCAGTTGGCTTTGGAGTTAAATCATATAATACTCTGTTAACGCCCTTAACCTCTGAAGTAATTCTCTGAGTAATCTTATCTAATACATCATAATCGATTCTCTCGATTGTAGCCTTCATGGCATCTGTTGTATTAACGGCTCTGATGATTACAGGCCATGCATCACTTCTCTTGCCGTCTAATGTCATACCTACTGAATAGAAGTCAGGTACAACTGTGAAATACTGCCATACGTTGCCTTCAAGACCTGCATTGGCAAATTCTTCTCTGAGGATGGCATCTGACTCTCTTACAGCCTCTAATCTGTCTCTTGTGATTGCGCCAAGGCAACGAACACCAAGACCAGGACCAGGGAATGGCTGACGGAATACCATAGAATCAGGAAGTCCAAGTTCCTTACCTACAACTCTTACTTCATCCTTGTAAAGAAGTGCTACAGGCTCAACAAGCTCAAAGTTAAGCTCTTCAGGAAGTCCGCCTACGTTGTGATGTGACTTGATTCCGTCACTCTCAAGAATGTCAGGGTAAATAGTTCCCTGTGCGAGGAATCCGATACCTTCCTGCTTCTTTGCCTCTTCAGCAAATACTTCGATAAATTCATTACCGATAATTTTTCTCTTCTGCTCAGGATCTGCAACGTCCTTTAACTTATCGAGAAATCTGTCTGTTGCATCAACATATACGAGGTTGGCATTTAATTCTTTACCGAATACATTTACAACCTGCTCTGGCTCTCCCTTTCTGAGGAGACCATGATTAACGTGAACACATACAAGATTTCTGCCAATCGCCTTGATTAAAAGTGCAGCTACAACTGATGAGTCAACACCACCTGAAAGTGCGAGAAGTACCTTACCGTCTCCTACCTGCTCTTTAATCTTAACAACCTGCTCATCAATAAACTTTTTTGCCAATTCTGGTGTAGTGATTCTTTCCATATCATCTGGTCTTACGATTGACATTTGTGTTCCTCCTATTGTTATGAAATTCCCTATATCTTTTGTTTAATAAATCTAACAACTAATTAGCCATTTTGCAAGATTTTTTAGAAAAACAATCCATTATTTAAGCTTCAGTTTTCTAAATATTTTTTCAAATATTTTCCTGTGTAGCTCTTTGGTTCCTTTACGACTTCCTCAGGTGTTCCCGCACATACCACGGTTCCACCCTTGCTTCCGCCTTCAGGTCCCATATCTATAATATAATCTGCAGTTTTAATTACATCCAAATTATGCTCGATTACAACTACAGTATTGCCGCCGTCTGTAAGCTTCTGAAGGATATCAGTCAGCTTATGTACATCCGCAAAATGAAGTCCTGTTGTAGGCTCATCCAGAATGTAAATAGTCTTACCTGTACTCTTCTTTGCAAGTTCCGCTGCCAGCTTCATTCTCTGAGCCTCACCACCTGAAAGCTCTGTAGATGACTGGCCAAGTCTTATATAACCAAGACCTACGTCATTTATTGTTTCAATTCGCTTCTTTAATGACGGAACATTTTCAAAGAATTCCAGTGCCTCTTCCGCTGTCATATTAAGTACATCGTGGATGTTCTTACCCTTATACTTAACCTCAAGAGTTTCGCGGTTATATCTCTTGCCGTGACATACCTCACAAGGAACATATACGTCAGGAAGAAAATGCATCTCTATCTTTATAATACCATCACCTGAGCAGGCTTCACATCTTCCGCCCTTAACATTAAAGCTGAATCTGCCCTTCTTATAGCCTCTTTCCTTTGCTTCCGTAGTTGCGGCAAATAAATCTCTTATTATGTCAAATATTCCCGTATATGTGGCTGGATTTGATCTCGGTGTTCTTCCTATTGGAGACTGGTCAATATTTATAACCTTATCTAGATTTTCAACACCTGTAATTTCCTTATGCTGTCCGGGAATTGTAAGGGCTCTGTTAAGGCTCTTGGCCAGCGACTTATATAATATCTGATTTACAAGTGAACTCTTGCCTGATCCTGACACACCTGTTACACATGTCATTACACCAAGCGGAATATCAACATTTATATTCTTAAGGTTATTTTCCTTAGCTCCCTTAACACTGATAAATCCTGTCGGCTCTCTTCTCTTAGCCGGAACAGGTATTGCAAGTCGGCCACTGAGATACGCACCCGTTACGGAGTTCTTATTCTTCTTAATATCCTCAGCTGTTCCCTCTGCAACCACCTGTCCGCCGTGCTCACCCGCTCCCGGACCTATATCCACAATCCAGTCCGCTGCATACATAGTGTCTTCATCATGTTCTACTACAATCAATGAATTT
>OLOA01002053.1_pt1 | contig 18923 bp, 16 predicted proteins | sample 1672201 | NCBI WGS metagenome assembly OLOA01 (sample SAMEA3136658, study PRJEB25190) | human gut metagenome
TGGGACCTCTTGCAGGAAAAATGCTGGGCAGTATGTTCTGGTTCTTTGAGTATCGGTTCACCGTTCTGCCTGTCCTGCTGACAATTCCGGTATTTCTTCTGCTTGGGTGGCTGATTCCTTGCATGATGTATGATAACGCAGCGAAATGCAGCATTGTAGATCAGTTAAGGGATGCTCAATAATTGTTAAGCCAAAATTAGCCCTCTGTCAATGAAAAGGCTGAGGGCTGGAATTCAAATAATAATCAAAGTGACCATTACACTGGCCAGCGGCAAGAAACAGGTCATTTCCGTTACTGTGCAGAAAACAACGGTAAGAACAACAAAGATCACCGGACTGAAATCAAGCGTGACTGTTGCAAAGAATAAAAAAACTTATGCTGAAACCGGTCATCAGCCCGATCACTTCCCAGGAGAAAGTTACCTACAGTTCTTCGAATAAGAAGATCGTGACGGTAAATTCCAAGGGTGTGATCACCGGAAAGAAAAAGGGAACAGCCTATATCACAGTGAAATCTGGAAAGATCCGTAAAAAAGTAAAAGTAGTTGTTAAACAAAAATGATTTAAGCAGGAGCTGCCTTTCATGAATACACATGGAATGGCAGCTCCTTTTTTCATTTTTTGCATGTAGCTTTATTTGCAGAAGTAGATTACGATATTAATAGTTGACCAGGGAGAGAAGAATGATTAGATAATATGTTATAGTGATAATGGAATTATGGTAACAAAAAAATTTATAAAAAAAGTGCAACCAAACAGAAAAAAATACGTTATATATAATAGACAACATTAATATGGCACACTGCAAATAACCTATCTGCATAAAAACACTAATATACAGGGGAGAAATGTGATATGGAAGATACACATATTATAAATTTATTTTTAGAAAGATCAGAAGATGCAATTCGCCAGGTAGAAGTAAAGTACGAAAAATTTTGCTTTAAGATTGCATGGAATATTTTATATAACACAGAAGATTCAGAAGAATGCGTAAATGATACGTGGCTGATAACGTGGAATAAGATTCCGCCCAAAACGCCAACAAAATTATCTGCATTTCTTGGAAAAATAACTAGAAATTTGGCATTGGACAATTTCAGAAAGAAAAATGCTTCAAAAAGAGCAGATACACATATGATGGATATTTGTGGTGAAGTGGAAAAACTGGAAAATACAATAAAGGATTATGTGGAAGAGGATATAAAGAAAAAGGAAATTTTGAATATTTTAGAAAAATTTTTAAGTGATTTAAAAGCAGGAGACAGGGATATTTTTGTCAGGCGATATTGGTATATGGATAATATTAAAGACATTGCAAAAAGACATGGATGCTCTGAGACTAAAATTAAATCCAGTCTTTTTCGAAGCAGAAACAGATTATGGGAAGAGGTGAAAGAAATCATATGAAAAAAGAAAACAATTTTTTGGATCTGATGGGAGAAATAGATGAAAAATTTGTTTACGAAGCTTCCCTGCCATGGAAAAAGCGAAATGTTAATTTGAAATTAAAATTAGCAAAGATTGCAGCAGCAGGAGTTGTAATAGCATTATTGATAGGAGGTTTGGGACATCCGCATGAGATAAAGGCGGCCTGGGAACAGATTACTTCGTGGATTCAAACTGCATTGGGGATTAATGAAAATGTAGAATCATATATAGATAGTGTTGGAAAAACGATTACTAAAAATGGAATTTCTATTACGTTAGATGAAATTGCTGCTGATAAGGAGAATTTATGGGTGGCAATATCTGATAATATAAATGATTCAAAAGAAAAAGAGACTATTCTACTAACAGAAGTGGAGATAAATGGAAAAGCGGCACAGTTAGATGGAACATATGCTCTGGAGAAAAAGGAGAACGGAACAGATGGTCAGGTTTGTCATTATAGGTTGGAAGATACAACTATTAAAGATAATACAGCAGATATAAAAATGAAAGTATGGTTATTTGATCCAACAGAAATGGATACTGCAGATACAGAAGATACGGATGACTATATTTTTGAATTTTCATCAAATTGGGAAGAACTGGAGAAGAATACCATAAATGTAAATGTGAATAAAAAAATAAAGATATCTCCAAATCAAAATCTGACGATTTCAAAAATGAGCTTAAACGATTTGGCAAGTACAATTTATGGAAATTTGGATAATAAAGAATATGAAGATTATTATTTAATAGGAACCGACGATAAAGGAAATCAGGGGCTTTATAGAATGACAAATTATGGAGACACAGAGACTGTGTTTGAAGAAAGCAGAAATAATACAAAATACAAAGGAATTTCGCCAGATGCTAAAACGGTGACATTAGAATTATATGTAAATAAAGAAGAAAAAAACAGAACAACATATAAAAAATATGAAACTGGAATAGAAGATACTTACGGAGAAGGCGAAGGACGTGTTTATGAAAGTGATGAAGATCCTCTGGATTTATATAGCCCAGTGGAAGGAAAAATAGAAATTAAAATCAGATGACAAAAGAATAGTTTGATCGAAGAGAGGAGGAGAAATAGATCGATTCTTTTGAAATGATAGAAAATAATAGAAAGAGGGCTGAAATATGAAAAGAATAAATCGAATAATGGCATTGTTTGTTGCGATGGTAATGTCTCTGATGCTATCTATAAATGTATATGCAGATGAAAAGATAGTACCAGAATTATTGACACAAAAAGAAATTTCTAATAGTCTTCAGGATGTACCTAAAGATATGAAACTGGTAGGTACATCGCAGATGGATTTGGATGAAAATACATACATAGAAACAGAAAGTTATGAAGCAGAAATCAATGGTTTGACAAGAGCTGGAGCCAAAACAAAAATTGGAACATACACATATAGGGTAAAAGATAAAAAAACTCAGGTAGCACTGATTAAATATGTTCTTACAGGCAAATTTACTTATAATGGAAGAAGTTGTAAATGTACGGAATCAATAGGTGTAACTACACATTTAGTAAGAAACAGATTTCTGGTATTAAATGATAGATCAGAAAAATCAGGAGATACCGCAATTGGATATTTTTACTGTAGAGATAAAAAAAATAACAATAAAATGTTTGGTGGTACATTTAAGATTCGTATAAATAAAAATGGTAAAATTACATTTCCATAAGTAATAAGAGAAGTTGATTAAATCTTTGAAAATCGAAAATACAAAATATAGCAAAAGTGCGATTGACGCCAACAATATCTTGTGTTAATATGATTGTGAGATTTGTATTTGTATCTGTAGACACAGATAAGAAACGCTGGTTCCGGATCTGACCGGGAGTAAAACATTAAGGAGCCAAAAGCCTCCTGCCTTTGTAATAAATAAGGTCATTTAGAATGAAAATTTCTAAATGGCCTTTTTTTGTTGCAAAAATATGGCAGACAACAAGTACAGATCAGCAAATAAGGAAAGGAGGATCATAAAAAACACAAGGAAACTCAGAATGCAAGGAGGGCGTTATGAAACGAAAAAAGATGGAAAAGGAGGTCGTGCACCTTCTTGAATGGATTATCGAATATCCAGGAGTATGGCAGATTGTATGTAATCCAGATGGAAAGGAAACTTCGCCTGAATCTTTTAAGATGGCATATGATATGCTGGTCAAAAAATCTCTGTTTTATCTGATACCGGTATTGTTTGCAACACATCCGGGAGAAGAATCACTGGAGATGGCGAAAAATTTATGTACGGCTGACTCTGCTGCCCGCGAGATCCGAAAAAATGGTATGGGAGCATTAGTCAAATGTATGCGGGAACATCTGGAATGAAACTGGAAAACTTTATAAAGTTATGGGAGGACAATTATGAACAAATCAATCATGATGGGACGAGTAGTAAATGAGCCTGATTTACGCTACACACAGACAGAGAATGGAGAACTTGCCATCGCAAACTTTCGCTTGGCGGTAAACCGGAAATTTGTACGAAGAGGAGATCCGGAAGCAGATTTCTTCAGCTGTACGGCTTTTGGCCGAAAAGCAGAGTTCGCGGAAAAATATCTGTTTAAGGGTATCAAGATTCTGGTAGAAGGTCGTATGCAGAATGACAACTACAAGAATCGGGCTGGTGAAAATGTCTACGGCATGCGGCTTATGATTGAAGAGATTTCTTTTGCAGAAAGTAAGAAAGCTTTAGAATCTGGAAATGACGAGCGGGAAGAGCCGGAAAGAGAAACAAGGGCATCTTCTAATCGAAACCGTTCTGACCGTGCAGAAAACCAGCGTTCAGCTTCCAGAAGCACCAGAAGTGAAAGAGCAGCAGAAATGGATGACCGTGACTATGACAGGGAACGTGAAAGTGGAAGATACAGAAGCAATACCAGGACAGATGCATCGGATGATAGACGGAGATCAAATTCTGGCGGGACAAGATCCAGAGGAACTTCGGCAAGAAGCCGGGAGCGTAGTCAGGATATTGATGACCGGTACATGGAAACAGATGATGAAAAACTGGATTTTGACTGAGCAAATCATAGGAGGAAATGCTTATGATGGAGGAAATGAACAAATGGTTGTCTGCACATAAACAGCTGTGCGTGATAACTGGAATTTTTGGTCTGTTAGTATCACCATTTTTATGGCCGGTATTTCTGGCAGTGATCATACAGTCCCTTTCACTGGTCATTCCGGTTGCAGCAGGATTGTTTTTCTATGAAAAATTTATTATGAAAAAGGACAAGGAGGAAACGAATGAGAATGATGATGACAATAAGCAGCAAAAAAAACATGCAGATGCCCGTAAAGTACATGCAGATGCTGAAAAGACCGAGGATTTACCGAAAAATCATGAGAAGGGATCGGAAACGGTAAATTTCGATAATCAGGAGAAGCAGGCAAGATGCAGGGCACAGGCTGCCATATGGTACGAAAATGAAGGCTTTGAGCGGATCCAGGCGATTCGGAAAACTCTGGAATCTGAAAATCGAAACCGTTTTTCAGTAAACAGGGAAGGAATCTGCAGTATTTCCATTGGAAAAAGGAAATATCGAAGGGTTGGAATTTTAAAAGGATATCCTTTTGGACAGACAGAGGTGATCCGGGAAAAACTAAAGAAGGATGGTTTCATCACCAGTATGGGATGCAATAATTATCTCTGGATCTCATGGTAGAGAGGAGCTGGAACATGAGCATTTGCTGTAAAGCCATCCGGCAGATCTATTATAATGCAGGAAGTGGATATACGGTAGCTTCCTACATGACCAATGAAGATTTACCGGAGGAAGTAAAAAAACAAAAGAATGGAAATTATGGAATATTTCAGGCATTTGGAACCGAACTTCCGACAAACGAAGGCCTGGATGTGGAACTGACGGGAGACTGGAAACCCACAAAATATGGAATGCAGTATAGTGTGAGCAATTTTTCAGTAACCATGCCAACCACAAAAGAAGGTATTCGGACTTATTTGTCGTCATCCCTGATCAAAGGGATCGGACCGGCAATGGCAGCCCGCATCGTAGAAACGTTTGGGGAAGACACACTGAATGTTTTTAATGACAGCCCGGAGAAACTTCTTCAGGTAAAAGGAATTACGCAGAAACGCTTAGATGATATTCTGGAAGGATATCAAAAAAGCAGTTCCATCCGGGAACTGATGATGTATTTGTCCCCTTTTGGGGTGACTCCTGCAAAAGTTTCAAAAATACAGGAGAAATTTGGCCCTGCTGCAGTTATGATCGTGAAGGAGGAGCCTTTCCGGCTCTGTGAGGTTCATGGATTTGGATTTCTGACTGTTGACCAGATTGCAGTAAAGGCAAAACATTTCCGTGCAGATGATCCCCTTCGCATTAAGGCTGCTATTTTGCATATTATGTCAGAAGCAGAAGGCGAAGGACATTTGTATTTAAAAAGAGAGGACATTATAGAACGTGTCGAAAAACTTTTAAATCACAACAAAGATGTTTCACCGGTCTCTGAACGGGCAATCCGGGATACAGGCAATGATATGATCCATACAGATGGAAGCCTGGTCTGCCACGATGGAGGGTTTTATACACGCAAAAGCTTCCAGGCCGAACTGGGAGCTGCTGCCGCATTAGTCAGACTCCATATGCAGACGAGAATGGCTGTAAATGTTGACCGTATTTTAAGAAAGATCCAGAAAGAACAGGATATTATTTTGAATGCGAAACAGCAGGTGGCAGTAAAAAATGTCTTTGAAAACCCGGTATCCATCATTACAGGAGGACCCGGCAGAGGAAAGACTACGGTGATCCGTTTCATCATTGCTGTACAGGAAGCATTGGATAAAAATGCGGTGATCCTTTTATGTGCACCTACAGGCATCGCCAGAAGGCGAATGCGGGAATGTACAGAGTATCCAGCACTGACGATCCATAAATCCATAGGGCTTACCGGAGAAGCTGGAGAGGAAGAATGGAAGAACGAGCAGCCAATTCCAGATGACCTGATCATAGCAGATGAGTTCAGCATGGTCGATATGTATCTGGCGGATAAACTGTTTTCCAGTATTAAATCCGGTGCCAGACTGGTCCTGGTGGGTGATAAAGATCAGATCGAATCCGTAGGGCCTGGAAAAGTATTTCAGGAGATCATTGATTCCGGCGTATTTCCGGTAACTGTCTTAGATGAATGTTTCCGACAGGAAGGGAATTCCACCATCAGCCAGAATGCCATTAAGATCAATAAGAATCAGCTGGATCTGGTGTTTGATGATACCTTTCAGTTTATTCCGGCTTCCACACCGGAGGAGGCTTCGCGAAAGATACAGAAGATCTATCGAAAAGAAGTACTGCAGAGAAACGGTTCTCTGGAAGAAGTGCAGGTGATGTCACCGCTTCGAAAAGATACGGAAGCAGGTACGGATGCATTGAATCTGGTATTGCGTGACATTGCGAATCCAAAGCGTTTCGGTTATCCGGAAATCACAAATGGCAGGAATACTTACCGGGAAGGTGACCGGGTCATGCAGACAAAAAACAACGATGAAGTAGCAAATGGCGACATTGGAGAAGTCATAGGGATTTTTCGGAAAGATCAAAAAATGGTCATGCGTGTAGATTTTGGGGATGGCCGGGTCATGGAATATCAGGAGGAAGACTATTGGCCGCTGACACTGGCATATGCGATTACGGTACATAAGGCTCAGGGCAGTGAATATCCGATGGCAATCCTTCCAATGCTTCCATGTTTCCGGTGGATGCTTCGCAGAAACATTTTCTATACGGCAGTAACAAGAGCCAGAGAAAGGTTTATAATTGTGGGAAGCAAACGTGCAATCGCACAGGCTATCCGGACGGATTACATCAGCCGGCGAAACACCATGTTTGGGTACCGTATCCGAAAAATATATGAAGCAATCCTGGAACAGGAAAAGAGCGCATAAAGAATGAATGACAGGCAGACGTTGGAAAAATCCAATGCTCTGCCTGTTTCTTTCCTTCGTATGCAGAAAATCACATAATGAAAGAGGAGGGAACAAAATGCCAGATCTTTGTTTTTATGCACCATGGATTATGAAAGAACCCATTCCGGACCCATTTCGGATGATGTTGGAAAAAGCAGGGAAAAAACGGATCAGCTATGATGAAGCGGATTGTTCCATGCGAAATATCAGGAAGCAGGGAAAAGTCTCCCGCCTTCATGGGCCTACGTTACATGCTCTTCTGACACTGATTCAGATCCGGAAAGAAAAAGACTCTGGTGCTGCCGGTATACAAAGGGGCAGGGATGCCATAAATTATTTCTGCATGGAATATCCTGGAAATCAGGGAAAGTATGTAATGACTTATAATTCGAAAAACGGACGTTTCAGTGGGATTTTAAAGACAGAAGAAAAAAACGAGAAGCTTCCGGGAATCCGGGAGGGCAAAAACACAGGCGAGCAGTACCTGGCCCTTTTGGCTTATGCCAATCTGGTCCCGGATAATCCTTTATTTAACGAAGAGTTCCAAAAAAATTTCTACATACTTGAAGAACAGGAAAAAAAGGAATGGGAAGACACGGAAACTGCACTGCGGGCGGCATTTATCTGCTGTGATGCCATGTACTGCGAAGTAATAGCAAATCCACAGCAGGCGGTCCCGCTGGAAAAGAGCCAGTTCCGTGCAGAGGAACTGGAGGATGTGCTTCCGGAATATAAAATTGCGGCCGGGGTATATGCACCAAACGATGAAATCTATGGAAAGTTTCATGTGCTTTTGCCTGTAAATGAGAAGACAAAAAGAACACTTTTTGAATTAAAACAGATCTACTCTGGCAGATGGGATGTAAATGAAAGGACAAAAGAAAGGATCCCTTCGCTTCCAGAAGACTATCTGGTAAGTAAGGAAGCTGAAGAAATCCTGCAGATGGTGGATAAGACACCGGCAAGGCTGTTTATGCTGACAGGCGATGCCGGTACTGGAAAGACAACGGATGCCAGAATGATCGCCCAGATATTAGGGCTTCCATATTATGTGTTCACCTGTGGACCTGGAACGGATGAACTGGAACTTTTAGCGACCACCGTGCCAAATATGGGCGGAACAGCACATCTGGAAATGGAATTGCCACGTCTGGAAGACATTGAAATGGATCCGGCTTCAGCTCTTGCAACGGTAAATGGCATTTATGAAGAGGGGATCAGCCGGGAAAAAGCTTTTCAGGAGATCCTGAAAGCAGTTTATGAAAAAGGATATGAAAAGTCGAAAAATGAAAAAGACTTCTTATTAAAAGAGTCAGAAATCGTAAAGGCATGCAGGGAACCATCTGTGATTGAAATTCAGGAGCCGGCCATGATTGAAAAACCTGGGACACTTACGAGATTAAACTCCCTGTTTGACGATGGAGCTGTAACCGATCTGGTAAATGGAGAACAGATACGGAGAAATCCGGATACCATTGTGATCATGACCACCAATCTGGATTATGTTGGCTGTCAGAACTTCAACCAGTCAGTTCTTTCCCGAATGAACCTGATTCAGCCAAAGGAAGCCCTGACAGAAGAGGAAATGGCAAAAAGGGCAATGAAAAGAACCGGGTTTAAAAACAAAGAACTTCTGTCCTTTATGGCTGCCACGGTCTGCAAGATCCATGAATATTTGATCGAACAGGACATTACAGATGGCGTATGCGGATACCGGGAATTGGAAAACTGGGTGTTAAGTTACATGGTTTCCAATGATCTCAGGAGGTCAGCATGGACAGCACTGCTCAGCAAAGCATCCATGGACAGGGAAGAACAGGGAACTATGGAACGCGTCTTTCTTCTTCCTCATTGTGATGTGGATTAAAAACGGATGGAGGAAACGAATGAAAAAGGCTTTATACCGGAAACGGATATGTGCAGAGAAAGAAAAACTGACACCGGAAAAAGTATTTCATACGCCGCAGTATCGTGATCTTTTGACCTCGATCGGGCATGAAATCACGGGTGGAAAGTTGACTACATTACGGTTATACGATGATAAAAATTCAGGGATTGCAGGATGGAATCAGGGAGAAACTGTTGCCGTAAATCTTGGAAACCAGATTACGTCAAGTTTTCTGACACTGGAATTAAAAAGTGACAGCCTGATCGGGATTCTGGGACATGAATGCGGACATTACCGGTATACGGATTCTGCACTTAGAAAAAGGTATGCCGAGCATATGTTAAATGGCAGCTGGTATCCAAAGGAGCCAGTACCGGAAAATGCACAGGAAAAAGAGGCATTGGATGCGATGAATGTCTACTTTGAAAGAAAAGATAAAGCAATCCTTTCTATCTTTCTGCAGACAGCATCTTATCTCAGCAATCTTTTGAATGATATGTACATAGAAGAGAAGATGTGCGCCCTTTTTCCGGGAAGCATCCGCAGGGGAATCCTTATGAATCGTGACCGAAATGTGGAATGGCTTCCAACACTTAGGGAAATGCTGGAAACGGAGAAAGACAGGTTATCTATTCTTATGAACCTGTGTGCACAGTATGCCTTGTCTTCAAGGGTCAATGCCTGGGATGGTGCGGATTACGAGCTTATTGATACACTAAAACTGCTTATGCCGGTCATTGATGAAGCGGGAAAGGCAGCAGATGACATGGAGAGATATCTTGCCACCAACCATATCCTTCTGATGATCTGGAAATATTTTGCGGAAATCATAGATGAAATAGAGAAGAACAGTACAGAAAATGAAGAGCAAAAGCCAGAACAGGAAGAGCGTGAAGGGCAAAAGGAAAACCCGAATGAATCCGAAGAAGAACCGGAGGAAGAAAAGCAGGGTAACACAGGGTCACAGACTGAGCAAAATGAAGATAAGATCAGAAAAGAGGATACGGAACAGGAGTCGGAAACAGAAGACAAAACAGAAAGAAACGGAAAGGATCAGGAAACGGAAGGCCATGAATACGGGCGTACTGCAGAACTTCAGAAGTTCCTGCAGCAGCTGTGTGAAAATCTTCCGAAATGTGTCAGGGAGTCTGGTGGCTTCGAAGACAAACAGAATGAATGTGGCATCCCTGCCTCAGAAACGGAAGCATCCAGTGATAATGCCTTGCAAAAAATCCTTTATGAAATGGCGAAAGAGACGCTTGATGAGAAGATACAGAAAGAAATTTTCGAACATCTTCAAAAGGAATTGATGGAGATACCGTTTGAAGAAGGCCATGACCTGGTACAGAAAAAACTTTGCCGTAAGACCGAGATATCAGATTTTTTAAAATTACAGACAGAAAAGTATGAGGGGCAGCTTAAACAGGTAAAAAAGAGACTTCGCCTGAAACTGCTTCCTATATTGAAAAATCAGAAAGAACGCACGGAACATAAGCTTTTTCTTGGACGTCGGGTAGATCTTCGAAACATAGCTGCACCGTCTGGGGCAGTATTTAAGAAACAACAGCCAGGAAAAAAGCTGGATATCTGTGTGGCTGTGCTGGTCGATAATTCTTTTTCCATGTGTGGGGAACGGATGGATCATGCCATTCTTGCAGCACTTTGCCTGTATGATTTTTGTATGGAATCAGAAATACCGGTTTTGGTGTGCGGACATCATACAGATGGATACCGGCATGAGAACCTGAAAGACGAAACGGTGTATCTGCATTGCTGCGCAGATTTTGAAACGGATGAAAAGGATCGGTTCCGGATCGCTGGTATGCAGCCTTATGGAAGCAACCGGGATGGAACTGCATTGTGGTATGCTGGCAGCCGGCTTTTAGAACGACCGGAAAAGCAGAAACTGCTGTTTGTGATCAGTGATGGTGCACCTAATGCAAACCAGTATGGAGGCACAGGGGCAAAAAGGGACCTTCAGAAGATTCGGAAAAAGCTGCTGCAGCAGGGAGTATTCTTTCAGGCGGCTGCGATCGGAAGCGACAAGGAAGCAATTCAGGAAATTTATGAGGAATCTTTTCTGGATATTACGGATCTTGAACAGCTTCCAGCTCTTCTGACAAAGAAATTGCTGCGTTTTATCAGGAGGTAAGGATGAACAGGAAAAACAGGAAAGAAAAAGAACAGAATACGGATGTATCAAAGCAGATCTGTGTTCATAAGACACAGAATACGTTACTGGAATTTAATAGCTTTTTGCGGATGGCAGAGCCAAAGGATTTCTGGCATCTTCACGAAGACTTTGCCAGCGATTATTCCAGGATCCGCGCTGTCATGGTTGACTACAGCAAAGAAGACAGCATCAGCGTTTATGCAAATCTGAGTCCGGAAATCATAAAATACGTGTATTCCCGTATATGGAATAATGTACAGGAATTTAAATTCTTCCAGCAAAAGATCTTTTGCGAGGATAAAAATTCCAACACGGGAAGAGTTACAGTATTTTCCATACAGAGGAAGGTTCGCAACAACAAAGGAGAAGTTTTAAATTATCCGTGGGTTGTCAGGATACAGAATGGCACCGGTGTAGCGATGCATAATGCCAATGGCGGGCAGTATTGTAAAAAAGACAGCTACCGGAAAGAAAAAGAGGTTACCATACAGCTGAAAGATGAGGAAATCTTCACTCTGTTTGCAAGAACTTCTGCTGTGATCCGGGCATTTGAACAGGATTGCATGACACGCCGCAGACAGGCTGGAAATTTCCGGAACTTGTACAGAATGATAGAAAAACTCATTGTGGGAACTGAGGAGGAAAAAGATAATGCTGCGTAAAAGAATAAAGAAGAATACATTGAAATGGAAAAAAATCTATGCGGAACAGCTTCTTGATATTATGGACGAGGAAGAAAATGCTTTACAGAAGATTTATCTGACAGGGTATGTACTTGAACTGAAAAAGAACCGGTATTTTGCCGGATGGTACAAAGACCGGATCGTTTGCCGTTCCCTGGAGTATGCACGTTATTTTCCGAGTGCTGAGGCAGCGGAAGAGTATGTACATAAGTATCTGGGATTTGCAGGCATGACCTGTTATATCTGCCATGTAAACTGGACGCTGGCTTCCTGCGAGAGTGAAAATATGGAAGATAACGAAGAGAACTTGTTAGAGGAAAATGGTAAGATCCTTTCGTTTGCAAATTATGCAGATGTAAAGCAATACCAGAAACAGCGAGGCATGGAACATTCTACAATGGCGATCACTTATGCAAGCCGGAAAAAGAAGATTATCCTGGCAGCATAAGAACAATTTTGGGGGACTGGCGAACAGTCCCCTTTTTATATGGGAAAACAGGAGGAAATTGGATGGAATGGAAGATTTATGAAGAATGGCTTGATATTACCCTGTACCGGCAGATGACGAACCTGATCTATAAGCTGTCATCTAATGAGGAAAAATATAAAATTTATATGCAATTAAAAGAAAATGATATGTTTCTGGAAAAGCCGAAAGTAGACATGGAAACCGCTTATGGACTGCACTATCCGGGAGAAGTCCTGGAGCGCATCGGAGAACATCTGACCTTGACAAAGCAGACATACCGTGCCCTCGGACTTGCCCTGGCAAGGATGATGCCTTTGCAGGAGACCTGTATGTTCAATGGAACTCAAAAGGATCTGTTTTGGAAAAAGATGAAACAGATTCTTGGAGAGAAAGACCTGTTTTTGATCAGTATCAATTATATCTGTGAGGAAAAGGAAAAGAATCGGTGGAAACAGGCCATGCATGCGTATCCATTTGAGCGAGCAGAAGAAATGCTGTTTGCCATGTCCATCCTTCCGGATGATGAAACACTGTGGGAAGGCATAAAACAGAAACTTGCTGACAGCTTTTCAAAGAACCGGAAGATATCCGTATTTACTGAATGGAATCTTTTCGTGTGGATGGTAGGCAAAGTAATGACAAAGCTTAAAGGGTATCGCAAAAAGGATCTGGATATCCTGAAACTGCTGGTAAAGTTAACAGGCACAAATGCTAAAAACGCGGATGCCGTTTTGGAAAAACGTATGCGTATGTTTGGATATTCCGACAAAGAGACCGCTTTTTTAAATTTTGTACTGATGTATTTTGTAGAGAGACCCGATCGGATAAGCCTTTCCGGGTTGACAGCAGAAAAAATTGGTCTGAATGTATTAGAGGCATTTTTGCCTGGAAAAGAGACATATCCAGAAGAGGCTTATGTACTTTGTTCACGGATTTTAAGAACATATGGGAAACTTTCTGTCCGTATCGACGGTAAAGAACGGCTGGAAAAATGTATGAATGAAACGTTCAGGGTGGAAAATGTAAAAACGTTTCTTACGTTGTTTCCATTTAGAAGTAATGAACCGGAAGAGTGGCACTACATTGATCTGACAGAAGAAAAATGGGATCCTCTGGTAAAAGAACTCTCTTCGGAAGAATTTGAAGCGTGTGTTACAGATACTCTGAAAGGCAAAACATACAGTACGAAAAGTTTGCTGAAGTATCTGGAACGTTATGAAAACCTTACAGGAAGTAGATACCAGGATGTTTTCTGGAAAAAGAGTGAGCCGGAACTTTACGCGGTTTTCAACCGGCTGATCCTGCATGGGATTTTGGATGGAAAAAAGTATCTGGAAGAGTTTGTAAAGGATTATAAAAATGAAGATCCAGATTTGGAAAAGAAATGGGAATTTATGGCAGGATATTTAAAAAGTGAAATAAAGGGTCTTTGTAATGAGCATTCCTATCCTATGCTGAAATTTCTGATCAATGAGATTGGAATGGATGGATGCGAATTCTTAAGCCCCTGGAGGATTTTAAAGGAAACTTTCTCCTTGGGATACTATGCTATCCAACATAGAGAGTGCGAATTTTTTTCGCCAGTTCTGGGAAAAGAGGAACACCGGGAACTGTTTTCAATGGTAGAAAAAAAGTTCTTTTATGAATATCCGGATATTTATCCAGAATACCTGACGGCCTTACTTTTAAAGGAAAGTACAGCACTTTGGATGGAACAGTCAGAAGCATATGAGCTTTCCAAATTGCTTCTTCCATTTATAAGTGATTCTTATCGAAGAGAAACCCTGTATCAGAAATATATGACAGAAGAGGATCGGAAAAGATATCAGGAACGGAAAGAATGGCTAAAGGAACAGAAAAAACGGATAGATCACTGGAAAACTGAAAAAAACATCAAACAGCAGTTTAATCAGATATTACGGGAAAACAGAAAAACGGATAAGGAGATTCAGTCTATTTATGAGTTTTACAAGAATGGTCGTTATTCATATGGCCATAAAAAGCTCTACTGTAAGATCGTTTCCTCGTATTTAAAAGATAATTTTGCAGGAACAGCGAAAAAGCCTATGGCAAAAAAGGAAGCTCTGTATCTTCTTAAGCTGGCAGAAAATATGTACCAGGACGAATGCATGGAGTTACCGGAGATTACTGAATTAATAGAAAGAGCAGAGGTAGCGTGATGATTGAAAGAATCTTAAAGCACATGAATATTTACAGGGAAATGAAAAATGCAGCAATTCCCCTGAAACTGATAGGAAAGAAAGGGGAAGATTCCTGTATGAATGCGGCCAGACTGGTAAATCAGCAGGAACTTTCCGGTCTGATGGAGGGGTTAAATGAGGAGACGATTTCTTCTCTGATGGACGATCCGGAAATACTCAGCTATTTGGGGAAAATGAACAAAAAGGATTTTTCTATTTTAGAACCAGACCGCATCAGAATGGTCATAGAATGTGCAGGAAATGAAAAACTGTCCGAATTCCCCTATAAAAAGATTGAGAAAGTACTGGCAGATAAAGAAATCCCGGACCGGATCGTATATGTTTATCTGAAATATTATGCTTTTCTGGAACCGGAAGAAGAGTTAAAGAAACAGCTTGTAGCAAGTCTTGAGACCTGCATTGGTGAGTTTGATGTTGCCCGTGCGGGAATAAAGATACGCATGCTTTTGATAAATCCGGCTTTTTCAACGGAGCTTCTTTATGAGCTGCTCAAGGATGAGGAATCATTGGCATTACTTTTGAAGCAGGATCTGATGGAACTTGTAAATTATTTATCCGAGTTTTGTAAAGAAACGGAAAGCTTAAATAAGAAACAGCTGGAAGAACTGAGCCGGCATCCAAAAGAAATTCGGAATGGACTGGAAGTGATTCTCACTCAGATTCCAAAAGAATGGCAGGCCTCTTTTCTTCACTTGTGGCTTTGGAACGAATCATTATATGCAGACATTCCAAAGCTGATAAGATTTTTGACAGGTCCGGATGCAGATTTTGAAAAGATTTCAAATGGAAAGGCAGCCTATGTGAACACTCTGTATGGAAATCCGCTTCCAGATATGGATCTTTATGAGCTCACTTTGGAAAAGACAGAGCTTATCCTGTATGCCATTACGAAACGGAAGAAACATTTCCTGGAACTTTTGCGAAAGAATGGAGACTGGCTTATAAACCTTGACAGGAATTCGTTGATTCTGGATGAAGAGGTTTATAAAAGATGCCTGAATCTAAATACTTTAAACGAGCAAAATTTAAGGGATTGTGAATATATGGTAGTTCCCTGGAGAAAGAGTGAAGAATCACTGTTTTCGAAGCCTCGTGTATTTGAAGAATTGAAAGTCCTGTACAATGTAAAAGCAGTCTATATAGACCTGTATGATCGTTTAGCATACTCAAAAAGTGATGATCGTCTTCGGGTGATCCGTGAGTTGATAAAAAGAGACTGCCTGACAGATGCATTAGAAGAAAATCAGATTGAGCGATTGACGGAAGCTTTGTCAAAAAAGCCGCTTTCCAGATGGATGCAGGAGGATTTAAAAAACATTCTGGATCTCCGGCATGAAACAGCCATATGGATTCTGATTTTTTTAATGGATTTCCCGGAACTTTTAAAGGATCTTACAAAGGATAATCAGGTTTACTTCCTTTTACATAATCAGAATCTTTTAAATGGCTGTTCCGGATTACCTGCATTGATGGACAAACTGCTGGCCCAGGATCCTTCCTGGAAGAATTTAAAGACAGAATTGAATATTTCGGATGCTTTTGTCGCGGAAAATAAATCCAATATCCAGAAGTTCATTTATGAAGGCGGCGCTGAGATCATGACTTCCTTTCTGAACAGGCAGCCGAAAAAGAAGGAAGAAATCCGAAGAATCGTAAATGCTGAGTTATTAGGAAAATTCATGGAGCTGAAATACCATGAAGGAGACCTGGGACGGGAAATTGCTTTTCCAATAAAAAGAGATACAGAAGAAATCTGGAAAGAAAAGCTGCTGCGCGTGGATTGTGGATGGGAAATCTGGGAAGAGGACAGCCTGCTTCCGGTGATGCAGATAGGAGAAGTACCGCTGCGCAGCTGCATTTCCTATCGGAATGGTCCAAATTGTGATTGTCTGTTATCCTGTTTTGATGCAAATAAAAAAATTATATTTATCAAACACAATGGTAAAATTGTATTTCGTGCAATCCTCCGTCTGACAAAAGGTTCTTTTGTAGCTGCGGATGAAAGGAAGACGATTGAGTTTGTTGATGTGACTGCCAAAAGCGAACCACATGAAAATAAAGCAGAAGAACTGGTTTTGTTTTTGGAACGTTATTATCAAAGCGGACTTAGCGAACAGGAAATACGAAAAGCAGTAAATTTAACTGCTATGCTGGTAAAAGAAAAAGCAGAAAAACTTGGAGCAAGGCTTGTACTTAGCAGCAGTTATAAGAATGTTCTGGAAAATAAAAACTATGTTTTGACAAACTTTTATATGTACATTTCTGCATCTAAAAATGGAAGCCAGTATCTGGACAGCCTTGGAGGGGCCGCTGGTGTCAGTGCTTCCGGAAGCTACACCTGCAATACATTTTTGCTGGAAGCAGAAGAGAGGAGAGAAGAGAGCTTATGAATATACGAAGAGCAGGAAGAAAAGTAGTAAAAAACCTACATAAAGAGTATGGCATATATCGGATCGGTTTTGTAAATATTTATGGTGAAGAAGATGAAACAGAATTGGACGCCATGAACATCAATGATCTGGAAAGATTATGGCTGTCTCTTTGTCCGGAATTTGAGTGCAAGGGAAACAGTGTATGCTATGTGGAACGGGTAGGTTAAAAAACACCCGATGCAATTCGGGGAAAAAGTGTCTTGTAAAGGTCATTCATTGATGCTAAGATAAAATAAACAAAAGCTTTTTCGAAAATTTCTTCATAACATAAAAAGAATAAAGTGGGAGGTGACAGCGAACGTGGCAGATGAAAAAATTATGCCAGAGAACGGATTGGAAGTACGTTACGAAAGATATAAAGGTATTATTAAGAATTTTACACTCATGAGTGACATATTTATGAGAAATGTTTTCAAACAGAGAGAATGCCTGGAATATGTTCTGCAGGTCATTATGGAAAAACAGGATCTGAAAGTAATTGATCAGATCATCCAGAAGGATTATAAGAATCTGCAGGGACGATCCGCAATCATGGACTGTGTTGCCAGAGATTCCGAAGGCAAACAGTTTGACGTGGAGATCCAGCAGGATAATGAAGGTGCATCACCTAAGAGGGCACGTTACCATAGTGGTTTGATGGACATGAACACTTTAAATCCGGGTCAGGATTTTGATGAATTACCGGAAAGCTATGTGATCTTTATTACCAGGGATGACATCCTTGGGTATGGCTTTCCTATTTACCATATTGACAGGCATATCAAAGAAGCCGATGATAGCTTTCAGGACGAAGCACATATTATATATGTGAATTCCAGAAAACAGGAAGACACAGAACTTGGGAGACTTATGCATGATCTGCATTGTAAGAATGCGGATGAAATGCACAGTCCAGTTCTTGCAAAGAGGGTACATGAATTAAAAGACACGCAGAAAGGAGTTGAGCTTATGTGCCATGAAATGGAGAAAATCTATAGTGAGGGAATGGAAAGCGGAGAGAAACGTGGTGAACTCAAAAAAGCAAAAGAAACAGCCCTTTCCATGGCAGAAGAGGGCATGGACGTAAAGATGATTGCTCGTTTGGTTAAGGTAAGTGAAAAAGATGTCCAGAAATGGATTGATGAGAATTTGTGCATAATGAAATAAGTAGGATAATATTGTTGATGGGCAGGTCTGTTTCGGGCTTGCTCATTTTTCAAAGAACTTACTAATCTTTCACAAAATGAAGATTTTTATAATGTACCCTATAAGGTGGACACGACGAGACGAAGGGATTGCTTGAAATGTTGATTACCGCTAGGGAAAATAATATATGAGCGCCACGCCAGAAGAAAAAAAGAAGCGGTTACATAAAGATTTTGATATTGCCATGACAGAAGAATTTGAGAGTGAGGTGAGAGACATGTGTAATCTAAGTAGAGCTCTTGTAGACCAGGGAATTGAGCAAGGAATGAAACAGGGAGTTGAAAAAGAAAAAATGTCCCTGGCCCAAATGATGATCGAGGAAAAAGAACCTGTCGATAAAATTTCAAAATATACAGGCTATGCCATCGACAAATTAAAGGAAATTGCATCGGCAATGGGACAGACACTTGTGTAACATATGATTTTATAGGAAGAGGCTGTCGGGAAATAGACAGTTCTAAGAGAGGGAGGGTGTGACTCATATAAACACAATTAACAAA
>OLOA01002054.1_pt1 | contig 18913 bp, 23 predicted proteins | sample 1672201 | NCBI WGS metagenome assembly OLOA01 (sample SAMEA3136658, study PRJEB25190) | human gut metagenome
TGCCCTCTTTTGTCAAAAAAGGGCAACGCCCTTTTTTGACAAGCTAAAATCCCTTGACCGTGCCGGTCAAGGGATTTTTCAGCTGTTACAGGTGTTACAGGCTCTTTTGGCTTACAGATACTTGCGCATGCCATCGGTAGCCACGGAAGCGTCGGCGGTAAGGGTCACGGTGAACTTCACGGTGTTGGCGTCGCTGAACTTGTCCAGCCAGCACAGGAACTTTTCCACGGCGGTGAAGTCCTCGCTATGTACGATCTTGCAGAGGTTGTCCACATAGACGTGGGAAATATCGTAATTGCCCGCATACAGACCGCTGATGAAGCCCCGCAGGCACTCAAAAGAATCCAGGTGGTATTCACCAGCATTGACCAGACGCACGCTGGACTTGATATCATACGTCATATCAGCGCCGGGCTCGATGCAGACGACACAGCCGCCCTCCTCGGCCACGGAGGCATGAACCAGCTCGATGAGCTGCTTGGTCTTGCCTGCGCCGTTGTCGCCCATAATCAATCTAACCATAAGAGATCACTCCTTTTGCATATATGTATACCATACCATAACTCGACGGAAATGGCAATGGGAAAATATACGGTTTTTTACCGGCCCAGCTTTTCCCGCAGGGCCTGGCCCATGTCCTCATAGCCGGGCTTTCCCAGCAGGGCGAACATATTCTTCTTGTAGGCCTCCACGCCGGGCTGATCGAAGGGGTTCACGTCCAGCAGATAGCCGGACAGGCCGCAGGCGTATTCAAAGAAGTAGATCAGCTGCCCCAGGGTGTCTGCGTCCAGTGCCCCGCAGCGCAGGATGATGTTGGGCACGCCGCCCTCCTCGTGGGCCAGCAGGGTGCCGTCCATGGCCTGGGTGCGGATAAAGTCCATGGTTTTTCCGGCCAGGAAGTTCAGCCCGTCGCCGTCGGCGGCGTCAAAGGGCACCGCGCTCTCCCCTGCCTCCGGGTCAAAGCGCACCACCGTTTCAAACAGGTGCCGCTCGCCCTGCTGGATATACTGCCCCATGGAGTGCAGGTCGGCGGTAAATTCCACGCTGGCGGGGAAAAGCCCCTTGCTCTCCTTGCCCTCGGACTCGCCGTACAGCTGCTTCCACCACTCGGACATAAACCGGAAGGCAGGCTCATAGGCCGCCAGAACCTCGATCTTCTTCCCGGCGCGATAGAGCTGATACCGGGCTCCGGCATACTGCCAGGCGGGATTCTGCTCCATATCCCCGGCGGTGCAAGCCTCCTGCATCCGGGCCGCGCCCTGCATCAGCGCCTGAATATCCACTCCGGCCACGGCGATGGGCAGCAGGCCCACGGCGGTGAGCACGCTGTACCGTCCGCCGATGTCATCGGGCACCACAAAGCTCTCATACCCGGCCTGGACGGCCAGGGCTTTCAGCGCGCCCCTGTGCCGGTCGGTGGTGGCGTAAATGCGCTTTGCCGCCCCCTCCGGGCCGTATTTCTTCTCCAGCAGCTCCCGGAAGAACCGGAAGGCCACGGCAGGCTCCGTGGTGGTGCCGGACTTGGAGATGACGTTCACGGAGAAGTCCACCCCCTCCAGCAGCTCCATCGTCTCCCGCAGCTGCCGGTCGGACAGGCCGTTGCCCACGAAATAGATGTTGGGCGTGTTCTTCCGCTTCAGATTATAGTTGGGGGAGCACAGGCACTCGATAACGCCCCGGGCCCCCAGATAGGACCCGCCGATGCCGATGACCACCAGGGCCTGGGAATCGCTCTGGATGCGCCGGGCCGCTGCCTGGATGCGGGCGAACTCCTCCCGGTCGTATTCCTGGGGCAGGCGCACCCAGCCGGTGAACTCGCCGCCGGGGCCGTCGCTCTTCTGCAAATGATTGTGGGCAATGCGCAGCCGGGGCGCCAGCGCCGCCTCATAGGGCAGCGCGATAAAATGCCGCATGTGGGTCAGGTCCACCTGGATCATAGAGATTACCTCCTATGTGTATCGGATTTATCCATCATCTCGTATCTTACCGCTTTTCCCGGGAAAATACAAGGGGATACCCGTCGAAACGGTGAAAATCTTATCCGATCACATAGCCCGCAGCTCTGCCCGGGGCGCGGTCAGGTCCCAGCCGCGCCCATCCCGCAGCAGCAGCTCCGCCGGACCGCCGGGGATGCGCTCCGGGGCCCGGTCCACCCGGGCGTCCACCATCAGGAGCCGGGACAGCAGCGTGCTTCTCAGCCAGTCCGGCATGGGCGGGCGGTCCCGCAGCAGCAGCGACAGCCGGAACAGCTGATCGTTGCTGCCATCGAACATCTCATAGCCGGTCCCATCGATAAGATACCGCTGCGCGCCGAAGCGGATAGCCACCGGACTGTTGGCCCGCGCCCATTCTCCGTACTCCCTTTGGGAGGACGCCATCAGCAGGCTGAGACTGCCGTCATACGCATTCCGGGTAAAGCCGAAGGCGTACCACTCCCGCCCGTCCGGCAGGCACAGAACGCTGCCCAGGGGCCGGACCTCCCGGATATTGCCGCTCTCCCAGGCCAGGATCTCCGGGGTCAGATATTGAAGAATATTTCTCAAGGCTTCATGCACCGCCGTTTCCTGTATGTGGATTTGCCTTTATTATAGCATAGCCCTGTCTGCCCGCAAGTTCAGCTTCCGCCAAGGATTACCCGCAGAAGCACATGGTCCGGGCCAGGCGCAGCAGCATCTGCCCGAAGGTCAGCTTTTCCACGGTCTCCGCCGCCCGGATGGGAACCTCCAGCACCGTCTCCCCGTTCTGGGTCACCGTCAGCGTACCCAGCACGTCTCCCTGCCGCACCGGGGCCTCCGCAGACTCCGGCAGGGTCACGGTCTGCTCCAGCCCCTGAAGCCGGGATTTTTCCGCCAGCAGCAGGCCCTCCGCCGGGTCCACCCGGGGCTGCACCGTTCCCTGGGTCCCCAGCTGCACCGGCACCGGCGGCAGCGGCTCCTCCGGAGACGCATGCACCAGGCCGTAGGTGGAGAACCCGTAGTTCAGCAGGGCCTTGGCGTCCTCGAACCGCTGCTGCCCCGTGGGGGATTTCAGCACCACGGCGATCAGCTCCATGCCCTCCCGCTCCGCCGTGGCGGAGATGCAGTATCTGGCGGAGTCCGTGGAGCCGGTTTTCAGCCCCGTGGCTCCCTCATAAAACCGGATGAGCTTGTTGGTGTTGGACAGCTGAAACTGTCCGTCCCGCAGGGTGTCCATCCAGATGGTGGTAAACCGCCGGATGTCCGGGTGGTTCACGATCAGCTCCCGGGACATCACGGCGATGTCCCAGGCGCTGGTAACGTGCCCCTCCGCCGGAAGGCCGGTGCAGTTGACGAAATGGGTGTCCTGCATCCCCAGCTCCCGGGCCCGGTTGTTCATCCGCTCCACAAACAGCTCCGTGACCCCCGCCGTCTTTTCCGCCAGGGCCACGGCGGCGTCGTTGCCGCTGGACACGCACACCCCCTTCAGCAGGTCCTCCACCGTGATGCTCTCCCCCTCGGACAGGAAGATCCGGCTGCCTCCCATGGAGGCGGCATAGGCGCTGACGGTGACAGCATCGTCATAGGACAGGGTCCCGCTGTCGATGGCCTCCATCACCAGCAGCAGGGTCATGACCTTGGTGACGCTGGCTGGCTCCATAGCCTGGTGCTCATTTTTGGCGTACAGCACCTGCCCCGTTTCCTTCTCCATCAGCAGCGCCGCCTCCGCCTGCACCGGCAGCTCCACGCCCCAGGCCCTTCCCGGCCACAGCACCAGCAGCATCAGCAGGAGCATTGCGCCCCCGAGCCATTTTTTCATCATAAGCCCCTCCCCTGTTTTTTCTTCACTGTATGCGCAGGGCCGGAAAACAAGAACGTCCCCCGCCCCTATCCCCACAGATACCGGCTCACAGGCCAGGCCAGCAGGGCAGACAGAGCAGCCTGGGCCGCCTTGGCAGCCAGATACGGCCCCAGAGGCAGATCCGTTCCGGACAGCACGGCGGCAGACTGCCCGTGAACCGACAGGCCGCCCCATCCCAGCAGCGCCGCCGCCCACACGAAGCCCGTGGGCGTGGCGGGCAGGGCCAGGATCCCCTGGGTCAGCTCCACCGCCCCGGACAGCAGCGGGTGGGACAGCCCCGTCAGCCGTGCCGTCAGCCGCAGCGCCGCCAGGAAAAACACCACAAAGCCGCAGATCTGCACCATGGCCCCGGCGGCATCCCGGACGGATCGGACAAAGGCGGCGGCAAAGGCCGGGGGCCGCACCCCGGCGGCATCCCGGCCCGGCGGCAGCGGACGGCCCTCCGGGGACGAGGTGCTGCGGGTCAGCAAAGCCGTCAGCACGGCGGCCGACACATGGATCAGCCAAAGCCATACCCCGGCCCGGAGACTGCCGAAGCAGCCCAGGCCCGCCACGCCCAGAATAAACGCCGGGCCGCAGTTGTTGCAGAACAGCAGCAGACGGCAGGCCTCCGGCCGGGATATCCGCTTCTCCCGGTACAGCTGGGCCACGGTGCGGGCTCCCACAGGATAGCTGCCCACCAGGCCCAGCAGAAACGCCCCGGCTCCGGCGGGGCCGCAGCCCAGCACCCGGGCCAGCAGCATCCGCCCCCGGCCCGGAGCCGCCCCGGCGTCCAGGGCCGTCAGCAGCCCCGATACCGCCAGAAACGGAAACAGCGCCGGAATCACCGACCCGGCGCACAGGGCCAGTCCCTCCCGGACGGCCCGGGCCGTGTCGGCGGAGCACAGCAGCAGCACCCCCAGCGCAGCCAGACATCCCAGCAGCCCCAGCTTTTCCCGCATGGCCGTCACCTCCCGCCTGAGTGTATGCCCCCCGCCGGTGGGACATGCAAGTTTTTTCCCGGGGACGCATAGAGTTTACGGAATCGGAAGAAAGGCGGTGGCAGCGGTTTGGAAAAGGGATGGCTGACCCGGGCGGGACAGGCGGCCATGGAGCGGCTGGACCTGCCGGGGGATATCCAGCCGGGGGTGCCGCGGATGGAGCTGGTAGGCGACCGGGAATTTTTCATGACCCAGCACCGGGGCGTGCTGTCCTACACCACGGAGACGGTGGACATCGGCGGCGGAGACATGACGGTGCGGGTCATCGGAACGGACCTGCAGCTCATGGCCATGACGGAGGGAGAACTGCGTCTGCGGGGACGCATCGCCGCCGTGGAGCTGCGGCGGCAGGGAGGGGACCATGTATAAAGCCGTGCTGAACTTCCTGCGGGGCCAGGTGCTGGTCCATATTGAAAGCGGCTGCCCGGAGCGGGTGGTGAATCTGTGCGCCGGGGCGGAGGTCCCCTTCTGGGACGTGCGGTGGCTGTCGCCGGTGGAGCTGACCCTGCGCACCACCCGCCGGGGACTGGCCCAGGTGCGTCAGGCGGCCCGGCAGGTGGGCGCAGCGGCCACGGTGCGGCGGGAGCAGGGGGCTCCCCTGCTGGCCCGGCGGCTGCGGCGGCGGTATGTGCTGCTGGCGGGCCTTCTGCTGACGGTGCTGCTGGTGCTGGAGGGAAACTTCACCATCTGGGAATTTCGGGTCAGCGGCAACGAGACGGTGCCGGACGAGGTGATCCTGCGGGCTCTGGAGGACTACGGCATCACCATCGGCACCCGGAGTCTGGACATCGACCAGAAGGACATGCGCAGCCATGTGCTGCTGGAGCTGAAGGACGTGGTGTGGCTGGCGGTGAACGTGAAGGGCTGCGTGGCCCAGGTGCAGGTGGTGGAGCGGGTCCGGGGCCAGGCTGTGGTGGAGGACCGGCTCACCAATGTGGTGGCCCGGTGTCCGGGCCTGGTCACCCGGGTGGAGGCCCTGGGAGGCCAGGCCATGGTGCTGCCCGGAGCCACCGTTACCCAGGGGCAGCTGCTGATCTCCGGGGCGGTGGACCTGGACAACGGGGGGCTCCGGTGGCAGCGCGGCATGGGCCGGGTGTGGGCCCGGACCTGGTACGAGCTGACGGCGCAGGTTCCCCTGACAGTGTCGGAGAAGGGCGCCCCGGTCTCCTCCCGGACCCGGTATGCCCTGGATATCGGCAAAAAGCGGATAAAATTCTATGGAAAGGGTAGCACATTGGGGGCAGACTGTGATAAAATAGTTCGGTATCACCCCGTGACCCTTTTGTGGGGCCTGCGGCTGCCCATTACGGTGGTGTCGGAAACGGTGACGTCCTGCGGCGGTACGCCGGTCCGCCGTCCGGTCCAGGAGGCCCGGCAGGAGGGCGAGACCCTGCTGCGGGAGCAGCTGGAGGAGCTGCTGGGAGATACCGGCACGGCGGAAAGCGTCCGGGTGGACGCGGTGGAGCAGGGCGGCTGGCTGACGGTGACCCTGCGGGCGGAGTGCCTGGAGGAGATCGGCCGGGAGGTCCCGCTGACGGACGACTGAAAAATATGGCTGAACAATCTGGATATACAATAGGGAGGCATGCCCAATGGAACAGCGCATCGGCATCGAGCGCATGGAGGAGGCCATCAATCTGTTTGGCTCCTTTGACGAGAATATTCGCCTGCTGGAATCGGAATTCCAGGTAACGGTGGTAAACCGGGGCGGCGAGCTGGTGATCTCCGGTGAGCCGGAGAACGTCATGCTGGCGGAGAAGGCGGTGCAGGCCCTGCTGACCCTGTCCGCCAAGGGCGAGAGCATCAGCGAGCAGCATGTGCGGTATGTGGTGGGCCTGTGCCGCAGCGGCCAGTCCGAGCGCATCGGGGAGCTGACCCAGGACGTGATCTGCATCACGTCCAAGGGCCGCCCCGTAAAGCCCAAGACCATCGGCCAGAAGCAGTATGTGGACGCCATTCTGAAGGATACCGTCACCATCGGCGTGGGCCCTGCCGGCACCGGCAAAACCTATCTGGCAGTGGCGGCGGCGGTGGCCGCCTTCCGGGACAAGCAGGTCAACCGCATCATCCTGACCCGCCCCGCCGTGGAGGCCGGAGAGCGGCTGGGCTTCCTGCCCGGCGACCTGCAAAGCAAGGTAGACCCGTATCTGCGGCCCCTGTACGACGCCCTGTTCGATATGCTGGGGGCGGAGACGTACCAGAAATACCTGGAGCGGGGCAACATCGAGGTGGCCCCCCTGGCCTATATGCGGGGCCGCACCCTGGACGACAGCTTCATCATCCTGGACGAGGCCCAGAACACCAGCCGGGAGCAGATGAAAATGTTTCTGACCCGCATGGGCTTCGGCTCCAGGGTGGTCATCACCGGCGACATTACCCAGATCGACCTGCCCGGGGACAAGCCCAGCGGCCTGAAGGAGGCCATGAAGGTCCTGAAGGGGGTGGAGGGCGTGTCCATCTGCCAGCTGGGCAAGGCCGACGTGGTGCGGCATGTGATGGTCCAGCGCATTATCGAGGCATATGCCCGGTTTGAGGAGAAAAAGAAATGAGAAAGACCCACTATATCCCCGTCACCGCCGACGTGCCCGGCGCCGCCAGCGACGCCAACTGCGCCCTGATCCGCCGCACCATCCGCACGGCTCTTTCCGCAGAGGGCGTCACGCTCCCCTGCGAGGTGGACGTGCTCCTGACGGACGACGACGGCATCCATCAGATCAACCGCCACATGCGGCAGGTGGACCGCCCCACCGACGTGCTGAGCTTTCCGGAGTTCGGCCTTGTCCCCGGTGAGCACCCGGACCCCGGGGACGCGGATCCCGGCACGGGGCTCATCCCCCTGGGGGACATGGTGCTGTCCATGGAGCGGGTGTCGGCCCAGGCCAAGGAATTTGGCCACTCTAAGCGGCGGGAGCTGGCCTATCTGGTGACCCACTCGGTGCTGCACCTGCTGGGCTACGACCACCTGGACGAGGGGCCTATGAAGGCTCAGATGCGAGGCCGGGAGGAGGCCATCATGGCCCTGCTGGGCCTGGAACGGTAAGAAAAAAAGGAGAACTGCCATGAAAACACGAAGCGTATGCGCCCTGCTGCTGGCGCTGATGCTGCTGGCCCTGGCGGGCTGCGGCAAAAAAGAGGATCATCCCCAGCCGGAGGACCCCAACGTCACCCAGAAAGAGGAAGCGGTGCCGGTGCACCTGGTATGCAGCAACGGCTCCATTACCCTGCGCTTTTCCCTGGAGGAGGGCCACTGGCTGTGGGCCGACGACAAGACCTTCCCCCTGGACGAGAGCTATGCCCTGGCCCTGCTGGAGACGGTGCAGGGCATCGAGAGTCTGCCGCCTGTCACCACCGCCGCCCAGCTGGCGGACTATGGGCTGGACAGCCCCACCAAATACGTCACCGTCACCGACAGCCAGGGCGCATCCGTCACCTACCGCCTGGGCAAGGAGTCCGACGGCAGCGTGTATGTATACCGGGAGGGGACCGAGGCCACGGTATACGCCGTGCCGGACCTGATGAGCCAGATCAGCCGCAGCATCTATGACATGATGGCCCTGCCGGAGCTGCCCCAGCTGACGGCGGAGAATGTCACCTCCCTGACCGTCACCGCCGGAGAGCGCACCCTGACCCTGACTCCTGCGGAGGGGGCCTGGACCGCCGACGGCCGGGATGTAACGGATCAGCTGGCGGACCTGACCGCCTGGCTGGGGGACATGCACCTGGCGGCCTGTGTGGACTGGCGGCCCAGCGCCGGGGCAGCGGCCCTGTGCGGCATGGAGAAGCCCGCCGTGACCCTGACGGCGGCATACACCCACGCCGGGGCCGACCGCAGCCTTACCCTGACGGTGGGCGGTCAGCGGGGCGCAGGCTACTGCGTCACCGTTTCCGATGACGATACGGTTTATCTTATGAGCGCGGAGGCTCTGGCCCCGCTGCTGACCCTGGCCCAGTCGGGCCTGGAATAAGAGGAGGCGCCCCATGCGGCTGCTTGTGATCGAGGATGAAAAGCGCCTGGCCCAGAACCTGGCGGAGCTGCTGCGGCGGCAGGGATACACCGTGGACGTCAGCAGCGACGGCGTCTCCGGCTACGACAACGCCGTGACGGATATCTATGACCTGATCCTGCTGGACGCCATGCTGCCGGGGATGGACGGCTTCACCCTGCTGCGGAGGCTGCGCACCGGGGGCCATGCCGTGCCGGTGCTGATGCTGACGGCCCGCAGCGACGTAGCCGACCGGGTCCAGGGCCTGGACTGCGGCGCGGACTACTATCTGACCAAGCCCTTCGAGCCCGACGAGCTGCTGGCCTGCATCCGTTCCCTGCTGCGCCGGGGCGGCGGCGAGGCCAAAACCGACGATGCCATTGCCTTCGGGGACCTGCGGCTGGAGCCGGGAACGTTCCAGCTGTCCTGCGGGGAGCGGTCCCTGCGGCTGAGCCGCCGGGAATACGATATGCTGGAGCTGCTGCTGCGCAGCCAGGGCCGCGTGGTGCCCAAGGAGCAGCTGCTGCTGAAGGTGTGGGGCTATGATTCCGACGCCGAGGACAACAACGTGGAGGTATACATCTCCTTCCTGCGGCGGAAGCTGACCCATCTGCACTCCGCCGTGTCCATCCGCACCCGCCGGATGGTGGGGTACTATCTGGAGGTGGAGGCATGATCCGCCGCCTTCGCTGGAAGATCGTGGCCATCAACATGGCCATGGTGACGGCGGTGCTGCTGGCGGTGTTCGCCGGGGTGCTGCTGTCCAGCCGGGCCGCCGTGGAGCGCAGCGTGAACCAGCGGCTGCTTCAGGTGATCCAGACGGGGCGGTATGACGCGTCCCTGCCCGGCCAGGGGTCCGCCCCCTGCTTTGTGGCGGACATATACCCCAGCGGCACCGTGCGCCTGTCCGGCAGCAGCTATTACCAGCTGGACGACCAGGACGCCGTGGCGGACATTGTCACCGCCTGCCTGGAGCAGGACAGCGAATCCGGCGTCCTGCGGGCGTATCACCTGCGCTATCTCCGGGCCGACGGCCCTCTGTATACCCGCATCGCCTTTACCGACGCCGCCCAGGAGGACGCCACCCTCCGGGCGGTGGTGAAAATGTGCCTGATCGTAGGCGTGGCGGCCCTGGCGGTGCTGCTGGGATGCAGCTGGCTGCTGGCGGGTCTGGCCGCCCGGCCTGTGGCCCGCTCCCTGGACCAGCAGCGCCGGTTCCTGTCCGACGCATCCCACGAGCTGAAGACCCCGCTGACGGTGATCCTGTCCTCGGCGGACCTGATGCAGCAGACGGATGTGCAGCCGGATCAGCAGCCCTATGTGGACAATATCCGCTGGTCCGGACGGCGGATGAAGCGCCTGGTGGAGGATATGCTGACTCTGTCCCGGGCCGACGACGGGCGGCTGAAGGCCGCCATGACCCCGGTGGACCTGTCCGACGCCATGGAGGATACGGCCCTGCGCTTCGAACCCGTGGCCTTCGAGGCCGGACGCCGGCTGGACTATGACATTGCCCCGGGCATCGCCGTCACCGGCAGCCGGGACCAATTGCAGCAGGTGGCGGGGGTCCTGCTGGACAACGCCATCAAATACGCCCCCCAGGGGGCACAGGTCCGCATGACCCTGGTCCAGGCGGACCGAAAGGCCGTGCTGACGGTGGAAAACGGCGGCCCGCCCATCCCGGCGGAGGTGCTGCCCCACCTGTTTGAGCGGTTCTACCGGGCCGACGGCAGCCGCACCCAGGGAGGCTTCGGCCTGGGCCTGTCCATTGCCCAGGCCATCGTCCGGGAGCATCAGGGGACCATCCGCTGCGAAAGCGACGCCCGCTCCACCCGTTTCATTGTCACTCTCCCGCTGGGCGGGAGGAAATAACTGTCTGTCAGAAGAAGGAAATACCATGTTTGATCTCATCATCCGGGGCGGCGCCGTGTACGACGGCACAGGCCGTCCCGCCCGTTGGGCCGACGTGGCGGTGTCCGGCGGCAAAATCGCCGCGGTGGAGCCGCTGCCCCAGGCCCAGGCCGCCCGGGTCATCGACGCCCGGGGCAAATGGGTAACTCCCGGCTTTATCGACATCCATCGCCACGCCGACGCCGCGGCCTTCCGCCCGGGCTTCGGGGAGCTGGAGCTGCGCCAGGGGCTCACCACCATCGTCAGCGGCAACTGCGGCCTGTCCTGCGCTCCGGTGGGGCCGGAAAATCTCCCTGGCATCCTGTCGTATCTGGAGCCTATCTGCGGCCGGGTGCCGCCGGAGGCGGCACAGGAGACTCTGGCGGGGTATTTTGCCGCCCAGCCTGCCGCTCCCCTGCACACGGGGATGCTGGTGGGAGCCGGTACCGTCCGGGCCAGCGTGGCCGGGTACCAGGTCCAGCGGCTGGAGCCGGCGCATTATGCCGCCATCCACCGGCGGCTGGAGCAGGCCCTGGCCGACGGAGCCCTGGGCGTATCCCTGGGTCTGGGCTACGCGCCGGAGTGCTTCTATACCACCGATGAGCTGATCCGGGCCCTGGCCCCCCTGGCGGGGCAGAGCATCCCCATCACCGTCCACATGCGCCAGGAGGGCGGCGGCGTGGTAACGGCCGCCCAGGAGATGGTGGAGGTAGCCCGGGCCCTGAAGGCCCCGGTGCATATCTCCCACCTGAAGGCCATGGGCCGGGACAACTGGCGCAGCAAGGTGCCCCAGGTGCTGGCCCTGCTGGACCGGGCCCGCCAAGAGGGGCTGGACCTGTCCTGCGACGTGTATCCCTACACCGCCGGGTCCACCCAGCTGCTGCACATTCTGCCGCCGGAGTTTCTGGCCGGGGGCATGGAGGCCATTGTCCGCCGTCTGGGGGACCCGGACCAGCGCCGCCAGCTGGCCCGCCGCATCGAAAGCGGCGACGGCTTCGACGATATCGCCCGGCTGGCTGGCTGGGACGGTATTTTCCTCACCAGTCTCCACTGCCCGGAGGATCACCCCTACCAGGGCATGAGCCTTGCCCGGATCGCCGCCCTGACGGGCCAGGACCCCCTGACCTGCTGCTGCGACCTGCTGGTGCGGGAGCGGGGAGAGATCACCATGATCGACTTCATGGCCGACGAGGAGGACATAGCCGCCATTCTGCGGGACCCCTTCTCCAACCTGATCTCCGACTCCACCTATCCCACCGAGGGACAGCCTCATCCCCGGGTATACGGAACCTTTGTCCACCTGCTGACCCGGTTCGTCCTGCAGCGGGGCGACCTGACGCCGGAGGCGGCCATCCACAAGATGACAGGCCGTCCGGCAGCGGTGCTGGGCATGCCTGACCGGGGTGTGCTGGCCCCGGGAGCCCAGGCGGATATCAACATATTTGCCCCGGAGGACCTGCGGGAGCCCGGGACGTATCAGGACCCCTGCCGCATGGCGGAGGGGATGGACACCGTGCTGGTGGCCGGTGCCCCGGTCATCGACGGCGGCGTATACACCGGCGCCCTGGCCGGACGCATTGTCAGGAGGTAATCGTATGCTGGAAGCACTCATTGAAATCGTTCGCCGGGCGGGGGACATGGTCCTCTCCGCCCACGATATCCAGAATGTCACCCGGGAAAAGCACGGCCCCGCGGACCTGGTGACCCAATATGACGAGGCCGTGCAGGCGTTTCTGCGCCGGGAGCTGCTGCGCCTGCTGCCGGAGGCGGATTTCTTCGGCGAGGAGGGGGAGCATCCCGCCCTGACCCGGCCCTGGGTCTTTGTGGTGGACCCCATCGACGGCACCACCAACTTCACCCGCCGCATGAACTACAGCAGCATCTCCGTGGCCCTGGTCCACAATGGCCAGACGGAGTACGGCGTGGTGTACAACCCCTATGTGGGCGAGCTGTTCGCCGCCCGGCGGGGCCATGGGGCCACCCTCAACGGCGCCCCCATTCACGTCAGCGGCAACGACGTGCCCCATGCCATTGTGGTGTGCGGCTCCACCATCTATGACCGGACGTATACGGACCGGAACTTCTCCATCCTGCGCCGGCTGTATGACCGGTGCCTGGACTACCGGCGCTTTGCCTCGGCGGCCCTGGACTGCTGCCAGATCGCGGCAGGCCGGGCGGAGATCTTCTTCGAGTGCCGCCTGTCCCCCTGGGACTATGCCGCCGGGACGCTCATCGCCCAGGAGGCCGGAGCCACCGCCACCCGCCTGGAGGGCGGCCCCATGGACCCGCTCCACGCCGGGTCGGTGTTTATCACCAACGGCGTGTGCCACAGCGTCCTCTCCGAACTCCAGCAGTAAAGATGAAAAATGGCTGCCCTCCTCGGGCAGCCATTTTTCGTATTTACCGGATCATACCGGCGCGCAGGAATCCTGGTCCACGCCGCTGCGGTACTCGTTGGGAGACACGCCGATCACGTCCCGGAAGGCCCGCGCGAACTTGCTGGCGTTGTCATAGCCAAACTGCCCGGCGATGTCCAGCACCGTCCGGTCCGTGGACCGCAGCAGCTCCGCCGCGCCGTGCATTTTCTGCAGGCGCAGCCACGCGGCGGGACTCCGGCCGTAAACCCCCTGAAAGCTGGCCCTGATCTGGGCGGCGGAGGCCCCGAAGTGCCGGGACAGGTCCTGGGTGGTCACCTTGCTCTCGGTGTTGGCCAGCAGATAATCCGCCGCCTTTCTGGCCAGAGACACCTGTCCCCGGGTCAGCCCCGGGACCGCCTGTGGAACGGGAGACACCTCCAGAGCGCTGAGAAACAGCAGCAGCTCCAGCACCTTCACCTTCAGATACCCCTGCCGCAGATCCTCCGGCACATGGTACAGCTCCGAGAATACGTGCTCCACCCGCCGGGAGGACCGTGCGGCGAAATACCCCCCGGCAGCGCAGAATTTCTCCGCCAGGGCGGCGGGCTGCACCTCCACGTCCTCCAGAAAGCAGGACAGACACCGGGGCGCCCGCCGGGGATCCACGGTAACGGTAACGCCGTGATAGTGCCCGGTGGGAAACGTGGCCGCGGTGGGCAGCACGTCCTGCCTTGCCACGGACAGGTCCCCCGGAGCCAGGTAAAAATACCGGTCCCCCAGGCGATACTCCATGCGTCCCTCCCGGCAATGGCTGATCTCCAGAGCCCCGGGGGCGGCGGGGTCCATGGGACAGGACCCGGCGTGGACGTCGTGATAGCGGATGTCAATGCCCGGAAACACCGGATAAAGCGTCACCGCCGCCCGGCCCCCGTCCGGGGTCTCCCGGCGGACGGTGCGCCCCGGCAGCGGTGCGGCGTCACGCAGACATGAGTGCGTCATGCCTTACTTTTTCAGGTGGCCCAACAGGCCGCGCTTTTCCACGGGACGGGACACCACGTCCAGGGCCTTGTAGCCGGTGGCGTCGATGACCTGGCGCAGCTGCGCCTGATCCAGGGCCTCCTGGGACCGGATCACCGTCTGGCCCTTGCTGTGGGACGAGGACACCTTCTTCACCTGGAAATGGCTGCGGATGGCGTCGTTGATGTGCCCCTCGCACATGCCGCACATCATGCCGTCCACCTTGACAATGGTTTCGATCATGGATCATTACCTCCTTGGAAAATGCAAAAGCAGTTTACTCCGCCGCCCGCAGCCGGTCCCGGAGCTGGGGCAGCCGGTCCTGGGACTGCGCCAGGATGGCATAGGCCGCCGTCTGACAGGCGTCCTCCTCCAGGCCCAGCGCCTCCTGCATCCGGCGGCACAGGGGGCCGAAGCACGCGGCATAGCCTGCGGCGGCGCTGCGGCCCTCCCGGGTCAGATACACCGTGCCGTACCGCTCCTTTTCCACCAGGCCCGCCTGGCAGAGATTCTGGAGCATGGAGTGGGCGCTGGGCTTGGACACATTCATCCGGGCGGCGATCTCCACGGAGCGGACGCCCTTGCCCTCCCGGCACAGGTCGTCCAGAACCAGCAGATATTTGATGGCGGCCGGCGTCATGCCCGGCGTGCAATTAGACATATCTAACCTCCTGGGTGAAGGGGTGGGGGAAGACGCGGAGCTGCCCACGTCTCCCCCCGGGTAAGAATCACGGCTGGCTGTGATGGCACTGGCCATGCATGGCGCAGTGGGCGCAGCCCGCGCCGCAGGAGGACTTTCCCTGCTTTTTCTGCCGGACCAGGCCGCGGATGATAAGGACTACAATGGCTAACAGGGCGATGCTGATGAGAATGGTGGAGAGGTTTGCGCTGATCCAATGCAGCATGGAATTTCACTCCTTTTCGGAAAATGTCGTAAGATGGGATGGAACAGATCAGACCTTGGCGTTGAGCCTGGTGGCCTCCTTATAGGGGCGCACCAGCATGTAGACCATCAGGGCCAGAGCCGCCAGGGCGGCGATGAGGCCGATGACGTTCAGGTTGCCGGTAAACACATTGCCGAACTGGTTGATCATCAGGCCGACGAGATAGGCAAAGCCACACTGATAGCCGATGGCGAACCAGGTCCACTTGCGGTTGTTCATCTCCCGCTTGATGGCGCCGATGGCGGCGAAGCAGGGAGCGCACAGCAGGTTGAACACCAGGAAGCTGAAGCCGCTGATGCCGGTGAAGGCCGCGCCGATGTTCTGATACACGGTGCCGTCGCCGCCGCCATACAGGATGCCCAGGGTGCCCACGATGTTCTCCTTGGCCACAAGGCCGGTGATGGAGGCCACGGCAGCCTGCCAGTTGCCCCAGCCCAGGGGCTTGAAGATCCAGGCGATGACGCCGCCGATGGCAGCCAGGATGGAGCTCTGGATCTCGCTCTCGTCCAGCATACGGAAGGTGCCGTCCACCCAGCCGAAGTAGGTGGTGAACCACACGAAGATGGTGGAAAGCAGGATGATGGTGCCGGCCTTCTTGATGAAGCTCCAGCCGCGCTCCCACATGCTGCGCAGCACGTTGCCCAGAGTGGGCCAGTGATAGGCGGGCAGCTCCATCACGAAGGGAGCGGGATCACCGGCGAACATCTTGGTCTTTTTCAGCATGATGCCGGAGACGATGATGGCGGCCATGCCGATGAAGTAAGCGGAGGTGGACACCCATGCGCTGCCGCCGAAGATGGCGCCGGCGATCATGGCGATGAAGGGGACCTTGGCGCCACAGGGGATGAAGGTGGTGGTCATAACGGTCATCCGGCGGTCGCGTTCATTTTCGATGGTACGGGAAGCCATGACACCGGGCACGCCGCAGCCCACGCCGATGAGCATGGGGATGAAGGACTTGCCGGACAGGCCGAACTTGCGGAACACGCGGTCCAGCACGAAGGCGATACGGGCCATGTAGCCGCAGGCCTCCAGGAAGGCCAGCATCAGGAACAGAACCAGCATCTGGGGCACGAAGCCCAGCACCGCGCCCACACCGGCCACGATACCGTCATTGATCAGGCCGCTGAGCCAGTCGGCGGCGCCGGCAGACTCCAGACCATTGCTGACCAGCACGGGGATACCGGGGACCCACACGCCGTAGTCGGCGGGGTCGGGGGCGTCAAATCCGTTTTCAGTGAGATACTTCACGGCGTCCACATAGGTCATCTGGACCACGTCGTCCATCTTGTCCGCACCCTCGGGCAGGGCGTCATAGTAGGCGGTCATGGTGTTGATGGCCAGGGTCTCCTCGTCCTCCACATCCACGGTGGCGGTGTCGGAGGTGGGCTGGAAGCTCTTCATGTCGCTCAGCAGGGTCTGGGCGTCAAAGTCCTCGGCCTCGGGGTCGATCTCCGTGCCCAGGAAGGCGTCCACAGCCTGCACGGCGGCGGTGTATTCGTCGTTGGTCTCGTTATAGGCCTTGGAGCCGATGCCCAGCAGGTGCCAGCCGTCGCCGAACACGCCGTCGTTGGCCCAGTCGGTGGCGGGAGCGCCCACGGCTACCATGGCGATCCAGTAAACCAGGAACATCACCGCCGCGAAGATGGGCAGGCCCAGCCAGCGGTTGGTGACCACCTTGTCGATCTTGTCGGAGGTGGACAGCTGGCCCTTGTTCTTCTGCTTATAGCAGCTCTTGATGATCTCGGCGATGTAAACATAGCGCTCGTTGGTGATGATGCTCTCGGCGTCGTCGTCCAGCTCCTTCTCGGCGGCCTTGATATCGGTCTCGATGTGGGTCATGGTCTCGGCGGGGATGCTCAGCTTGGCCAGCACCTTGTCGTCGCGCTCAAAGATCTTGATGGCGTACCAGCGCTGCTGCTCCTCGGGCATGGTATGCACGGCAGCCTCCTCGATGTGGGCAATGGCGTGCTCCACGGGGCCGGAGAAGGTGTGCATGGGGATGGTCTTGGTCTTGCCCTGAGCGGCCTTCACGGCGGCCTCAGCGGCCTCCATCACGCCGTCGCCCTTCAGTGCGGAGATCTCCACGATCTCGCAGCCCAGCTGGCGGGACAGCTCCTTCACGTTGATCTGGTCGCCGTTCTTGCGGACCACGTCCATCATGTTCACGGCGATGACCACGGGGATGCCCAGCTCGGTCAGCTGTGTGGTCAGATACAGGTTGCGCTCCAGGTTGGTGCCGTCGATGATGTTCAGGATGGCGTCGGGCCGCTCCTCGATCAGGTAATTCCGGGCTACCACCTCCTCCAGGGTGTAGGGGGACAGGGAGTAGATGCCGGGCAGGTCCATGATGACCACGTCATCATGCTTCTTCAGCTTGCCTTCCTTCTTCTCCACGGTGACGCCGGGCCAGTTGCCGACGAACTGGTTGGAGCCGGTCAGTGCATTGAACAGGGTGGTCTTACCGCAGTTCGGGTTGCCCGCCAGGGCAATTTTGATCTGCTTTTCCATATGATTCTCGTATCTCCTTTCCGGGATTATTCCACTTCAATCATTTCGGTGTCCGCCTTCCGCAGGCTCAGCTCATAGCCGCGGACGGTGACCTCCATGGGGTCGCCCAGAGGGGCTACCTTGCGGACAAACACCTGGGTGCCCCGGGTGATGCCCATGTCCATGATGCGGCGCTTCACGGGACCCTCCCCGTGGAGCTTCACCACCTTGACGGTCTCGCCGATCTTGACGTCGCGCAGTGTTTTCATGTGGGTTCTCTCCTTTATCTTTTATTTGTTGTTTTTTCAGATCATGATCTTCCGGGCCATTTCCTCGCTGATGGCGATGCGGGCCTCCTTGACCTTCACGATCACGTTGCCGCCCAGGGCGGCCACCACCGTAACGGTGCCCCCGGCCACAAAGCCCAGGTCCTCCAGGTGCTTCTTCACCTCGGCATTGCCGCCCACCCGATGGATGAGATTTTCTTCGCCGATGTTGGCTAATGTCAGCGGCATCATAGCTGCTTCCCTCCCTGCTGTAACGGTTAGCGTTCGCTAACCGATCGTGGAAAAATAGTGGTTAATCTACCTTAACCCCTTTCCGAAGAAAAAGGTTAAGCTCCCTTAACCGCTGCATAGTTTAACACCTCTAACATTTGTTGTCAACCCTTTTTCCGGAAAAATCTTTTCTTCCTTGCAATTTTGGTTAAAATATGCTAACCTATATATAATCTTACTGGAAGGTTGGTACTGTTTGCCATGCAGATCTTAAGAGCCTCGGAGGATTACCTGGAAACCATGCTGATGATGAAGGAGAAGCATGGCTACATTCGCTCCATTGACATTGCGGAGTATCTGGGTGTGACAAAGCCCAGCGTCAGCTACGCCACCAAGCGCCTGCGGGAGAGCGGCTATATCACCATGGACAAGGAGGGGCTCATCACCCTGACGGACACGGGCATGGCCATCGCCGCCAGCATGCTGGACCGGCACAAGACCCTGACGCAGTTTCTTATCCATCTGGGTGTGGACCCGGAGACCGCCGAGGCCGACGCCTGCAAGATGGAGCACGACATCAGCCAGCAGACCTTTGAGGCCATCTGCCGCCACGCCAGCCGGGCAGAATAAGCCCTCCGGGCAAATCCACATTTCCGCCATGGACAGCAGCGGCAGCGCCGTGACCCTGACTCTGCCCCTGACCCAGTCCGGCGGAAAAGTCTATGACGCCGGAGCAGACAGCATTGAAATTTTTGACGAAATTTTAGGCAAATAGGTTCAAAAAACAGCGGGACGCCCAAGGCATTTCCACAGCCTTGGGCGTCCCGCCTTTTCTCGTCTTTGTCCCGGGACAAACCGCCGGTTTTCCGGGACGTCCCGCTCTGTACCGGGACAGTTTTTTCCGTCAGGGGTTCAGGTGCCGCTTGAAGTTGCCCAGGG
>OLOA01002066.1_pt1 | contig 18827 bp, 18 predicted proteins | sample 1672201 | NCBI WGS metagenome assembly OLOA01 (sample SAMEA3136658, study PRJEB25190) | human gut metagenome
CGGCGAAGCGCGGATCGGCCAGGCGCTCGGGAGCCACGTACATGAGGTCGTAGGCGCCCTCGGCCGCCCGGCGCAGCACCTCGGCCTGCTGTCCGGGCGCCAGCGTGGAATTCAGGTACGCCCCGCGGATGCCCGCTTCCTGCACGGCCCGAACCTGGTCGGCCATGAGCGACACGAGCGGGCTCACGACGAGCGCCATGCCCTCCATGACGACGGCCGGCACCTGGTAGCACACCGACTTGCCGGCACCGGTGGGCATGACCGCCAGCACGTCGCGACCGGCCAGCAGTGCCGAGACCACCGCCTCTTGACCCGGCCGGAACGCGTCATAGCCGAAACGGCTCGCCAGCACGGCCCGCGCCTGCTCCATCTTTTGCTCCATGAACGTTCCCCCGCCTTCAGTCGCTCTCGTTTTCCGAAAGCCAGTATAGCGGGTATCGGCGGCGCCGTGGTCGCGGCAGAGCCGTCCCCAAACCGTCACAAATTCCCGGCACGTTCCCCGCGCCAACCGCTGCGGCGTCGCAGCTAGGTCAATCGCCCTCTCAATTGAGGCGCGCCAGAGCGGCCTCGGCCGCAGCGAGCACCTCGGTCACCTGGTCGGGATCCATGGCGGAAAGCGCCATGCGGGGCTCGGGGGCCACCGAGAAGTCGCCGATGGCCATGCGCAGCCACGCCACATCGTGCCAGGCGCCGAGCTTGTAGCCGGCCTCCTTCTGAACGCCCATGAGCGTAAAACCCAGCTTCTCGTGCAGAGCCAGGCTCACCTCGTTGGGCACCGTGATGAGGCTGTAGGCGTTGCGCACGCCCTGCAGGGCCAGAAGGTCGATGAGCGCCCAGAACAGCACGCTGCCCCACCCTCGGGAGGTGTAGCCCGGCGCGAAGTAGATGGACAGTTCGGCGTTCCACGCATAGGCGGCGCGCTCCCCCAGCCGGTGCGCGTAGGCGAACCCGACGATGGAGCCGTCCTCTTCCACCACCAGATAGGGATAGTCGCCGATAATAGAGGCCATGCGACAGCGGAAGGCGTCCAACGAGGGGGTCTCGGTTTCGAACGTGACCGCCGTATCTCGGATATAGGGCGCGTACACGGCCAGAATGCCTGCCGCGTCTGCCTCCGTCGCCAGTCTTACCGTGCGCACAACCGAACCTCCTTTGAATCGCCTGCGTGACGCCGTGACAACTATTGTATGCTCGCACCCATCGCCGTCAAAAGGCGAACTGGCGAGCGGAGGGGAAGCCGCGCGCTACTCGTACTCCACCACGGCCAAATCCGCCGGGCCGCTCACGATGAAGCCCACATCGCGCACGAAGGCCCCGGCGGGAACGTTCCCGTTGTGGGCGCCGTTGGCGACAGTGAGCCGCGTGCCTGAGGCCGAAGCCTTGCAGTTCCACGCGTCCTCCAAGGTCACCTCGCCGTTGAAGGGCACTGTCACCGACCAGCTCTTCACGCCGGCGCTGTAGTTCGAGCCGGCCATCTCGTAGCGGAAGAAGCTGCGGCCACCCTCCTCCCAGCGGTCGGCCACCTGGAAGGTCCACTGCAGGGTGTCGTCGGCGGAGACGAGCATCTGGGCTCCGGCGCTGTTGTCCTTCACCTCGGCCCGGGCCAGCGCCACCTCCTCGCGGGAAAAGCCGGGGCTCTTCAGCGTGTCGACGAGCCACAGGCCCTCATCAGTGAGGTCGTCCAGAGTGAAGCCGGAGGTCTTCGCGCAGCCGGGCTTGAACAGGGCCGCCGTCTCGTCCTTGTTCGACAGGTTCCAGCAGATGTAGCTCACGTCCAGCTCGTTCATGAGGCGCACCCACAGGTTCGCCGAAGCGTAGTCGATCTCGCCGGCACCGCTTGCCTCGCAAATGCCGAACTCGGTCACGAACACGGGCAGGCCGCCGGCCACCGCCGTGGAAAGCGCGTGGCGCAGGTCATCTTCGTGAGTGGCGGCGTAGAAGTGCAGCGCGTACATGACGTTGGCGTCGGGCAGCGGATCGGCCGCCGCGGCGGCGAGATCCTGCGACCAGGTGGGCGTCCCCACGACGATGACCGCATCGGGGTCGTTGGCACGGATGATGGGAATGACCGCCTCGGCATAGGCCTTGATGTCGGCCCAGCTCGTGCTGCCGTTGGGCTCGTTGCAGATCTCGTAGATGACATTGTCCGCGTCCCCCAGGGCGCCGGACACGGAGCGGAAGAACTCCTCGGCGGCCCACTGGTTCGTGAGGGGGTTCGCATCCGACAGGGTGTGCCAGTCGACCACCGCGTACAAATCGGCGGCCTGGGCGTACTGGACGCCGCGCACCACCAGGTCGTTCAGCGCCGCCCGGTCGCCCGTCTCCGTGGCATAACCGCCCTCCTCCGCCGAGTAGGTGGCCAGGCGCACGACGTTGGCGCCCCACACCTCGCGCAATTCGGTAAAGAACTCCTGGTTCACGTACTGGGGGTGCCAGGCCAGGCCGTGGGTGGAGACGCCGCGCAGCTGCACTGGCTCGCCGGCGGCATCGGTGAGCTGGGCGCCGACGACCTTGAGCGCGCCGGTCGTGGAAGGGGTGGGCGCGGGCGGCGCCGCCTCTTCGACCGGAGCCTCTTGCGCAGCGGCGTCGGCCGAAGTCTCTGGCTCCGCCTCCAACGTGTCTTGGGGCCGCGTCGTCGGCTCTTCCACCACCAGGGCATTCGATCCTCCGGCCGGGGCCAAGCCGCCCACCGTCGCGGCCAGGGCCACGCCGATGCCCGCGAGCACCACGAGCACCGCCACCGCGATGCCGATGCGCGCGAACCTTGCCCGTCCCGCCGTCTTTCCCATGGCACCCTCGCTTCCAGGGCCTATCGGCCCGCTCACTTCCAGGACCTAGAGGCCCGATCGTCCTTCGTCAGGCTCGCCATTGTACACCGCCGCCGGCGCCAGCGTCACTTCCACACACATTCCCAAGGCGCAGGCCACATCCGCCAGAAGATCGGAGGTGATGTTGGCGCGACCTCGCTCCACGCGGCTGACGACGGCCTGATCCACCAGGGCCCTCTCGGCCAGCTGTTTCTGCGTCATACCCTGCTCGCGGCGCGCCTCGGCCACCGCGCACCCGATGGACTGGCGCAACTGGCGCCGGTCGTCCAGTATCTCGCCATCGTCATCGACGGGAAACGGCCCGCGCAGCACGAAATAATCCTGCGAACAGGCCCCCTTCCCAATAGCGAGCAGGGCGAACTCGCTGTATTCCCGGAGGCCATTCGCCCTCAAGACCTCTCCCAGGTTCTGCCGTCCCGGAGGCACCACGCGCTCGGCCACCCAGCGACGCGCCCACGCAGGCCCTATCGCGCGCTCCCCCCTTTCGACGAACGAGGAGAAAAGGAACGGCACCTCTTCGGGGCCTGCGCCCTCCGCTATCTGGATGCCCCATTCGTCGCGTTCGGCGTCGTAGAAGAGACGGCCGCAGGGAACGGCATTGCGGGCGCGGCCGTCGATGATGTCGAAGGCGAACACGACTACCCCTCCCTCGACAGGCCGTCCGACCGGCTCTCGACGACGGTGCCCCCCGCGAGCAGATGCTCCCAGCGCCGTGCAAGCATCTCGCGCATCTTCGCAACATGGGCATCGGATACCGCGTGGCCGATGCCATCGGTCAAGGCCCGTATGCGCCCCTCGCCGAGAGGCGGCATTGGCAGGGGCGTCTCCACCAGCTCGCCCACGAAGCGCAAGTTCTCTTCCAACGAGCGCGTCCCCAGGTAATTGTTGGCGTTCACGTCGCTTAAGGGGTCGAAGGCGCGCACGCGCTCCTCATCCCCGTAGCAAGAGAACACGAAGGACAAGCCGCTATCGAACAGCGGCGCGAGGCGCACCGAGCCTTCGGGGCTGCGTATCACCTCTATGTTTGCGCCGTGGCGATCCCGATTGGCGATGAGATAATCAGCAATGATGAGGGCCGCCACCTGCGGGCCCCAACCGTAGCGCCGCGCAAGGTCGAACGGCGACTCCCCGGGGCGCCGGTTCAAGTCGTAGAATAAATCGAAGGCCATCTTGCGCTCGTCGGGCGCGCGGAAGCTCGGCGACTCGTTGAGCCACGTCTCGCGCTCTTCGCCGTCGATGACCACGAGCCCGTGGATGAGCCGATAGCGTGCATGGGGAATGCCCAGGTGCTCCATCACGCGGGCGGCCAGAAGCTCGTTGACACACTCATGGCCGTAAATGCCCCGGTAGCTGTCGTAGCAGGAGAGCTTGTAGTAGCGGCGCGCCCTCCCCTCGCCGGCCCGCGCCTTCGGGAAGGTGCCGCTCGTTCCCGAGGTTGTCGTGCGCTCGTCCCAGCGCAGGTGGCGGAAATCCTGCAGCTCCGCAACCAGATCGTCCATAGCCCCTCCCTTCAATATGATTTTTGCATCATATCACAGAAAGAGATCAGACGGTCGCCTCTTTCAGCAGTGCAGCGCCGAGGGCGAGGAATTCCTGCTGGGTCAGGGTTTCGCCGCGGCGGCGGGGGTCGATGGCGGCGGCATCGAAGATGGCGGGAAGGTGGTCGACGATGTCGGCTCCGTCGAGGACGAAGGCGCCCCCAACACCACCAGACAGGGCGCCATCCACGGCCCTTAGCCCAGCCGACGAACCCGAGGCTCCCAGCAAGAGCGAGCCGCGGCCGGAGAAGTAGGTCTTGCAGGAGTTGGCGATGGTCTTGCGGCGGTTGGTGAAGGCGGCGTCGGCCATCAGGGCCGCAGCAGCGATGACCTCCGGAGACGCCGGCGCGCCGTCGGCCATAAGCGGCACACGGCGGTTCAGTCGGATGACAGCGGAATCCACCCGGGGCGGCGGGAAGAAGTTGCCCGGCCCCACGGCGAAGCGGCCAGCTGGCTCGACGTACAGCCCGAGCTTCACGGTGTAGGCGCCGTAGTTCTTCGTGCCCACGGCGGCGGCCATGCGGTCGGCCACTTCCTTCTGCACCATGATGGTGGCGGAGTCCAGGAAGGGGAAGGATTCGAAGTAGTCGAGCACGACTGTGGCGGCGACAGCGTAGGGAAGGTTCGCGACCAGCTTGCTGGGAAGACTCGGCCGAAGCTCCTCCTGGGGCACAGCCACGCGGTACCTTGATTCGCTCAGACAGTCCTCGCTCTGCGAAACAGCCCACTGGGCTGTTTCGTTCGCCGCGGAACTCGCTCGGTCAAGGCACCCCGCATCCCCGCCGGGCTCAACCATGGTTGAGGCGACTGAAACAATGTCATCCCTGGTTACATCGAGAGCGTCTTTTTCGATGAGGGCGAACTTCTCGCGCCAGGGGTGCAGGGTGTCGGCGAGGACGGCGGGCAGGTCGGGGTCGCGCTCGATGGCGATGACGCTGGCGGCGTGCTTCAGAAGCGCGATGGTGAGCGTGCCGATGCCGGGGCCCACCTCCAGGATACGGTCGTTCTCCCCCACCTCGGCCAGGGCGACGATCTTCTTCAGCACGTCGTCGTTCACGAGGAAGTTCTGGCCCAAGGTGTACTTGGTGCCGATGCCGTGGGCCTCGAGCACCGCACGGGTGGCACTCGGCGTAGAGAGCGGCGACAGGCGCCCATCGCCGCCGGCGTAGCTATCGATGGCCACCACGGCCGTTGCCCTTCTTCTTGGTGTTCTTCTTCCCGTAGGCCGGGCCGCCGCCCTTGCTGGAAGACTTGCGCGGACCGCGGGAGCCCGACTTCGGAGCGCCCTGCTTGGGAGCGGGCGCCTTCTGGCTCACGGACAGCTTCGCGCGATCCTTCGGGCGAACATCCTCGCGAGAGTCGTCGGCAGTTGGGAGGGCGGACCGAGGTCCGCCCCTACGGGAATCGTCCGCATCCCGGAAGCCGTCCCAAGCGTCGTCCGCGTCGGCGATCTCGATCCTTTCGACCTCGTCTTTCGCCTCTTCGGCCTCTTCGACCTCTTCCGTACCTTCCACTTCCACGACCTCGTAGTCGTCGTCGAAGTCGAGACCCATGGCGCCGAAGCCGCCGACGGGGGGCAGCGGGTACTCCTCGGCCTCGGCGGTGATCTCGCCGTCGGCGCGGATCTTCCCCACCCAGTCGAGCACGAGTTCCACGGTGAACCCAGCCACGGACAACGCCGAGCGCACCGTGCCGATGAGCGGCTCGAACCCGTGCGGATCGCCGCCTACCCCCACCACGTGAATGACAGCGGGCCGCTTAGGCCGCGTGCGCAGGTCGGTGAAGTAATAGGGCTGCAGGCGGTCGAGCAGCGCCTTCATCTGGGCCGGCACGCTGGCGAAGTACACCGGGCACACCACGATGAGCTCGTCGGCCGCGTCCAGGTGCTTGCGCACCTCGTTCATGTCGTCGTCGATGACGCAGTGGTGGAACAGGGCACCGGATTCCGCCACCGCCTCCTGGGGCAGCAGCGGATCGCCCTCCTCGAACAGGTGGATGGGCTCGTCGGCGGCTGCATGGCACTTGTCGCAGCCGATGCACGGCCCCACCTCGGTGGACGACACCGACACGATGGATACCCCGTCGTCCGGGCACTCCTCGATACAGGCGTTAAACAGCTCGTCGGCCAGCGCGGCACTGCGCCCATCGGCCCGGCACGACCCGTGCAAAATCACTCGATGCATGAGCATCCTTTCCGAAAGAATCACTGCCCGCCATTATAGCCCGCCATGCCACCTGCCGCCGTTTCCGCTTTCACAACATTCCACGAACGAACCCACCATCACGAATTCTGCTTCGCCTGCACCTCCTCACCTCTGCGAAGTTGTTTCCATCCAGCCTGTCGCCCGATCACGGCAGCCCGTGCATGTTTCCCTCTTCAAATCTGGCAAGTTTTCGCAGGTTTTCGACATCGAGAGACTCAGAAGGCCGCTAGGTAGCCGCAAATGCAGAGACACCAGATAAAACACCTGATCGAAAAGAGTTGCTAGCGATCCTCGAACCGGTCGCAACGGCTGAAATGTCGCAATCCTCGAAAAACTTGCCGTTCTCAACGGCATTAGCCTGCGAACGACTTAAGCACAGCTAACCGAGGAGCGGCGTTCTCCGTGACGCGCTTTGCCATAGCCTGGGTATCAAATTCGACGAAGCTGGTTGGGTGAATGGCTTCGAACCGCTCCGCAAGCAGTCGCGCCTCCTCCTTCGCCGCCTTCCGCGAAACGCGCATATCCTCAGCCGTGCGCGCCAAGTCGTCAGTCGTAATATCGCTCAGCTCCCTGTGGGCACCGAGCGCAAAAGCCATTTTTGTCGAATAGCCCGTCAACGGAATGCATGTCAAATCGTACAGGGGAGCCAGCGCGCGATGCTTCCAGTCCTCGCTATAGAGAAAGGCGTAATTCTTAAGATGGTTGTCCGAGTTCCCAATAAGATAGTGGAACAGCAGCCGACGCGCCATCTCGAGTCTCTCTTGCGCCGGACGCTCGGAAACTGCATCAACAAGCTTGGCGATGACTTGAACATAGCTAACTTCGGGATGCGCATCAGCGTATTTCAAATAGAGGGGAAGTCCGCGCGCTTGACAGAAATCCTCTTGGTGCAACCGCAGAAGACCGTCCTCGCCAAGTAGAACGCGATCGTAGCGCTTAACAGCAATGGCGCCCGGAATCTCGGGGATGAGGGCAACGTCAGGTGTCGCAAAACCGCACTGCCGGGCGATCTCCATGCATACGAATTCGTTGTAGGCGAGCTCCTCCCTGCCTCTTCGAGCGACCTTTACGATATGCGAGGACGGTGCCGTCCCAAGCGGCAGCTTCCAATCGCTCAGAGCCGCATCTCGAGCATCGACCTCTTCAGGCAAGTACCAAGCCACCTTCGATTGCGCTCCCGAGAGAGAAAGCCTCAGCTCATCGGTCATCTCCGTCACCGCCCGCTCCGCGTCTTCGCGCAACTGTTCCACCACTGAGTTTTCCAAGGGGGCATAGGACGGCTTGAAATCGGTCAATCGCGATCCCTCGGCAACGAACGTGAGGGCGCCAATGCTCTCGCATCCGAGCTTCTCGAAGAAGGCAAGAAAATCATTGCGGGGCACTTGGTAACGCTCGGCCAAATTGGCGAGCACAACGCCTTCGGGCAAAAGCCCTTGGAAAAAGGGAGCATATTCCTGGGGCTCGTAGCACCCGAAATCGAGCGGCATGCTCTCCGAGATGCCAAACTCGCCCTTTTCTTCTCCCCGCTGCACGTATCGAACGTCGTAGAAGAAGCGGATTCCGAAATCGGTCGAAGCAAATGCCCCAACCAGTTCCATGCCCTCCCGGCTGTCGCGATAGACTTCGAGCCTCAATCTTCTCCCCTCCCTCTGGCGTACAAATCAAGTCCTATGGACTGGCACACGTAGAGCACTTGCTTGATGTTACCGCCCGCCACTCCGCGCTCCAGCTCACCGATGAAGCGAGGGGAGCACTGGCAGGCATCGGCAAGTTGCACCTGCGTCAGGCCCAGTTTCTTGCGGCGCTTCCGAATAGCCTGGCCCAAATCTTCGGCATCGCGGATTTTCCCTCGTGGGTTGCGAGGCTTTCCCTGGCCAAACGTTATCTGCGCATCCGAATGCATAATCTTCCCATTTCGTACTATTTCAGCAACGATGGGCATTATAGTACCAAATGGGAAGATTCTTCAATTTCTCCTGGAATCTTCCCATTCGGTAAGTTTAATCAAAATACACGGAGGTACTGTGCGGGTTGCCCCTTTAATCTGTAAGCGCCATAACTGCCGCGTCTTCAGCTTGATCTAGCACCGCGGGACAATGCCCCCAGTCAACGAGAGATTGGGGTTGCGATGACGATGATGAAGCCAGACGAGCGCCGGGCCATGCGCCGGCAGCAGATCGAGCAGTTCCTCGCCAGCGACACGGGCGTGATGGAGTGGACCAAGCTCAACCGCATGAGCACGTCGACCTTCTACCTGTGGCTGCACAGGTTCCAGGACGAGGACCCGGAGACCTTCGGGCGCCGCGAGCCCAAGGGCGGCGGGTGGATCGAGCTGAGCCGCGCCGAGCTCAGGGACAGCGTCGCTCTCGCAAAGGCGGACGACCCCGCACCAGCAGCGCCTGTTGTCGCGGCCGCCGCGCCCATCCCGGCACCGACCCCCGACCATCGCCCCGCCATCCGCATCAGCGTCAACGGCGCGGGCGTCGAGGTGCCCGCAGGTGCGGCGGAGGCCGACATCGCCGCGGTGCTCAGGGCGGTGGCGTCGCTGTGAACCCGCTCACCTCACCGGACAGGATCCTCATCTCCAGGCACCCGACCGACATGCGGGCCGGCATCCAACGCCTGGCCAGCATCGTCTCCACCGACTTCGGCGAGGATCCCCAGGACGGGGCGCTGTACTGCTTCGTGAGCCGCGACTGCCTCAAGATGAAGATGCTGAGGTTCGACGTCAACGGCTGGGTGCTCTACTACTGCTACCTGGCCGAGGGCACCTTCAGGTGGGAGCACCGCCCGGACTACGCCGACCCCAAGCTCACATTCGAGCGCCGAAAGCTCATGTGGCTGCTCGACGGGCTGGATCCCGAGAGCCTCCAAGCGCCCCCGCCGGTCACCGCCAACATCATCCTATAGCGGCAAAAACGCAGGTCAGATGCGGTTTTTGCCACCTCTGTAGGATAATATACGCATGCAAACGACCACCGACTTAGAGGCCATGCGCGAGCTGCTGGAGAGCATGCAGGGGCAGATCGCGTCCCTCGTCTCCCAGAACGACGCGCTCGCCAAGCAGGTCTCCGACCTCAGCGAGGACCTGCGCGCCCAGGCCGCCGAGTCCGACAAGGTCATCGCCTCTTTGAAGGCCGAGCTCGCCGAGGCCAAGCTCAAGGAGGCCTCCCTGGTCGAGGAGATCAAGTTCTGGAACATGCGCTTTTACGGCTCCAAGTCCGAGAAGGTCGCCCACGGCCAGATCTCGCTGTTCAACGAGATGGAGGCAGCCTTCGACGAGGAGCACCCCGAGCCTTCCATCGAGGACGCGCTGCCCAAGAGGAAGGGAAAGCCCCACAGGCGCGGCGGCAAGGTCAACATCGACTACGACAGGTTCAAGACCATCGTGATCGAGCACGACATCCCCGAGGGCGAGCGCGCCTGCCCGGAGTGCGGCTGCGTGCTCAGGGAGATGAACGTCGAGGTCACCAAGCGCCTCAAGATCGTCCCCGCCCAGATCTACGTCGAGGAGCACCGCCGCCACGTCTACAGGTGCGCGGACTGCTGCGGCGCGAACGCCAGGGGCGAGGAGAGGAAGTCCGTGATCGTGAGGGCGCCGCAGCCCAAGCCGCCCATCCCGGGCTCCTTCGCCACGCCGTCGCTGATCTCCTACGTCATCAACGGCAAGTACTCCCTGGGCCTGCCGCTGTACCGCATGGAGGCCGAGTTCAGGTCCATGCGCGCCGAGATCGAGGCAGGACATGGCCAGCTGGGTCATAAACGTGCACGTCAGGTGGCTGTCGAAGGTCCACTCGCGCATAAAGGCGGAGCTGCTGTCGCACGACCTGATGCACGCCGACGAGACGACGGTCCAGGTCCTCAAGGAGCCGAGCCGCAAGCCGACCCGCAAGTCGAGGATGTGGCTGTTCTGCTCGGCCAAACGCGACACCCCGGCATACGTATACGAGTACCACGAGACGCGCGGCAAGTCGGTCGCCGAGGGCTTCCTGCGCGGCTGGAAGGGCACGCTCACCACCGACGGCTACCGCCCCTACTTCAACCTCCAGGAGGCCGACGTCACCAACACCGCGTGCCTGGTGCACGTCCGCCGAAAGTTCGCCGAGATCGTCAAGGTCGCCGGCGGCGACGCCAAGGCGGCCAAGTCCCTGTACCCCAGCGTCGCGCTCGACGCGCGCAGGATGATCGACGAGATGTTCAAGGTCGACAAGGCCTTCGACAAGCTCGACGCGAGGGAGCGCAAGGCGAAGAGGATCGAGGAGCTCCAGCCCCTCATGCGCAACTTCTACGCCTTCTGCGTGCGGAGCGCGGAGGTCGCGACGCCGAGGAGCAAGCTGGACAAGGCCCTGCGCTACGCCATCTGGAGCTGGCCCTACGTCATGAACGTGCTCGACGACGGCCGCCTGGAGCTCGACAACAACATCGCGGAGCGGGGCATGAAGGTCTTCGTGATCGGCCGCAAGGCGTGGCTGTTCAGCGACACGCCCAGGGGAGCTGAGGCCTCAGCCGCCATCTACAGCATCGTCACCACGGCCAAGATGAACGGCCTGGAGCCCAGGGCCTACATCGAATGGCTGCTAACCGAGATGCCCAACGCCGGCGAGCTCACCGACGAGGTCGTGGACGGCTTCCTGCCGTGGTCTGACAAGGTGCCGCAGGAGTGCAAGCTCAAGCCCGAGGTCTGGGAGAAGGTCAGGGAGATGCGCGACGAGCCGATCCTCAACGTGGACCCCGCGGTCTTCGAGGACGAGGTCGAGTACGGGTGTTAGCGCTACCGTAATAATCGCCGATTGGGCCCCCGCTTCCCGCCAATCGCGCCACCGCACAGGCGCCGATCGCGCTACCGGACTTTGGCCGGCGGCGCCCCCGGCGCCGCAAGGTGTAGGCTCCCGACGTCTCCGGACGGAAGGAGCCCCGATTGGAAAGGAACATCATGGGAGAGTTCGACATGTACAGGCAGGCGGGCACCACGCCCAACTTCACCGACATCGCCCGGCGCTACGGCATGAACCGGCACACGGTGGCCAAGTACTGGAAGGCCGGCGGCCAGGTGGAGGACGCGCGCAGGTGCCGCCCGAGCGGGCTGGACCGCCACAGGGAGGTCATAGAGGCCAAGGCGCAGCTGCCCGGCGCGACCAAGCGCGGCATCTACGAGTACCTGATCGACCGCTGCTACGCCGGCGAGGAGCCGCCGGCCTACAACACGCTCACCAAGTGGATGCGCCGCAACGGCATCGAGTGCGGGCGCCCTCCGGAGGGCCCCGAGCCCCACCCCCGCTTCGAGACGGCGCCCGGCGAGCAGATGCAGTTCGACTGGAAGGAGTCGCTGCGCATGGCCGACGCCGAGGGCGAGGTGTTCGAGTTCAACGTGTTCTCGGCCACGCTGGGCTACTCCCGGCTCCACCGGTTCGTCTACTCCAGGACGCGCACCGAGGACGACGTCATGGCGTGCCTGCTGGCGGTGATGGCCGCCAACGGAGGCACGGCGCGCACGCTGGTCACCGACAACATGTCCTCCATCGTCTCGTCCTCCGCCTCGGGGCGGCGCGTCTCGGCGCGCTTCGCCAGGTTCGCCGCCGCGGCGGGCTTCGAGCTGGAGCTGGCGCGGCCGAGGAGCCCGCAGACCAAGGGCAAGGTGGAGTCGTCGAACCGGTTCCTGTCGAGGCTGGCCGTCTACGAGGGCGACTTCCGCGGCGAGGAGGGGCTCGTGGCCGCCATCGCGCGCATCGAGGCGCGGTGCAACACCGAGCCCAGCGCGTCGACCGGGGTGCCGCCGGCGGTGCTGTTCATGCGCGAGAAGGAGGAGCTGCGCAAGGTGGGCAACATGGGGCTTTTGGAGTCGATGGTGGCCGACGTCTCCGTCCAGGCGGTGCCCCCCACGATGCTCGTCCGCTGCCGGGGCCGCGAGTTCTCGGTGCCCCGGCGCTGCATAGGCAGGCGCGTCAAGGTGCTCGCGATGCCGTCGGGCCAGGTGAGGGTGGAGATGGCCGGCGAGACCGTCGCGGTCCACGACCTGTCGGCCCCGGGAGGGCCCGTCGTCTACGACCCGGCGCACTACGCCGAGGCCCTGGCCGCGAAGGCGCGCTACGCCGACGCCGACATCGAGGCGGCGGCCCGCGCCAACCTGGAGCTGCTCGGCAGGCTCGGGGAGGGGTCGCTGTGAGCGCCCGGGACGAGGGCGGCGCCTACGCCCGCATACGCGAGAACCTCTCGGAGCTGGGGCTGGACGCCATGGCGGCGGGGCTGCCCCACTGGATGTCGGCGGTGGCCGCCGGCGAGGCCGACTTCGCCTCGGCGATGCTCGCCATGACCTCCGAGGAGGCCGAGGCCAAGCGCCGTCGCGGGACCGACCGCAAGGTGCGCGCCGCCGGCTTCCCGTTCGTCAAGACGCTGGCCGACTTCGACTTCTCCTTCCAGCCCTCCATACCCAGGGCCGTCGTGGACGACCTGGCCACGCTCAGGTTCCTGGACGCGGCCGAGAACGTGGTTCTGGTCGGCAGCCCGGGCGTGGGCAAGACCCACATCGCGGTGGCGCTGGGGGTGGAGGCGGTGCGCGCCCGCAAGGAGGTGCGCTTCACCGACTGCGCGGCGCTGGTGCGCGACCTGAAGGACGCCTCCTCGCGCGGCATCCTGGCGAAGAGGCTGAAGTACTACGCCCACGCGACGCTGCTCATCATCGACGAGCTCGGCTACCTGGACGTGGACGAGGAGGGGGCCGACCTGCTGTTCCAGCTCGTCTCGGCCCGCTACGAGCACCGCTCCACGGTCATCACCACCAACGTGGCCGTGGGCCTTTGGGCCGACGTGTTCGGGGACGCGGTGACCGCCGCGGCCATCGCCGACCGGGTGTGCCACCACTGCACGATGCTCAAGATAACGGGGCGGTCCTACCGCATGAAGGACCTGCTGGCCGAGGCGGCCGACGGCGACGGGCTGCCCGAGAGGGGGCAGTCGTGAGGGCCGCGGACGCCGCGGGGTGGCTGGCCGCGTTCGGCGCAGAGGACGTCGCGGTGACGGTCAGGTTCCCGCAGCTCGGCGGATGGGAGGTCACGAGCTGGGCGGTCGCGCCCGGGGACGCCGAGGGCTCCCCGGCGCTGGAGGTTGAGATCTGGGCCGCGGACTTCGACTACCCCGCGGTCGAGCGCGCCCTGGGCGGCGGCCCGAGGTAGCGCGGGCGGCCAAAGTGCGGTAGCGCCCCCGGCCGGGAACCGGGGGCGCCGCCGGCGGGATAGAGTGGCGCGTTCGGCTGATTTTGCGGTAGCGCTAACAACGGGCCTGCGAAGGACGAGGTCCTTAGGAGCGCACCCAGGAGTAGAGCCGAAGGCTTCCTAGTAACTTTTCGGGAGATCTCCTAGGAACCTTTCGGGAGGGTTCCTAGGAAGCTTTCGTGTGCCCTACGCGGCAGTTATGGCGCTTACTTCTAACGAAATAAATAACCACATAACGTAAATGCAGCCATAGATACAAAAGGAATCGAATGGCCAGAGAGGACTGCGCTTACCGATGGTCGATTCTTGACAGGCAAACTCAAGCCTTGTTAATATTACATGGTTTGCCAGACCGAATTAACAAAGGAGGGGTGTCGTGGTTGGTCTTTTCCGCACGTGGATGAGCGCCTAGAAAGCGGCGCTGTTGTGGCGTCGCGCTGTTTTTCTGCACGCCATTTCACAATTGGACATAACCATGATATTTGAAACCTCTCGGGGCAGGTCTGCTCTGCTGTGCCATTCATGGCAATTCAAGCTTTGTTTCGTATGGGGCGGCGAGCTCGTTTCGACATTGACGAGTTCGATTCTCCAAATGGGTCTTATTTGGCATCTCGCCCTCACGACAGGGTCGTCTTCTCTCCTCTCCCTGGCATCGTTAGCAGGCTTTCTGCCGATTGCTTTGTTCGGAGGCCTTGCGGGTGCCGTTGTCGACAGACTGCCTTTGAAACGTGTTCTTATCGGCGCCGACCTCTTCATTGCCGCGGTGGGCGCCGCTTTGGCGATTGCCTCGTTGGGCGGCAGCTTACCTGCATGGCCAATCCTCATCGCCCTGTTTCTCCGCGCAGTTGGCACTTCGTTCTACACGCCGGCCTCCCAATCCCTCACGCCCCATCTCGCCCCGCCAGAGCATCTCGTTCGCCTATCGGGAGTGATGCAGGCGATTCAGTCCGGCGGATACATTCTTGGCGCCGCGCTCGCGGCAGTGATTTATCCTGTGGCAGGCATTACCGCCATGATTGCCCTCGACGTGCTGGGGGCACTTTTCGCTTCTCTAGCTGTCCTCGCCGCGCGGATAGACGCAGGAGGACTCGACGAAGCCGACCACAGTTCGTCCTTTTCCAATAAAGTTCGAGAACTTTTCTCTGAGATTTCGGACGGCTACAAGCTGATTAGAGGGCACAGGGGGTTGTTCGCCCTTCTTTGGTGCGGGTTCGTCTTCGCTTTCGCGTGCTCCCCACTCGCGGCATTGTTCCCAATAATGACCTTGGGACATTTTGGCGGTAGCACGGGGGATGCTGCTTTGGTGGAAATCCTTTTTTCTGCAGGCATGCTGGCTGGGTCCGGCATCTTGGCAGTTACGGGAGGGTTCCGCAATAGGTCGTTCACCATGGTCACCGCGATTGCCGGCTTCGGCATTGCCGCAATCGTATCCGGATTGCTCGGCTCGTCGTTGTTCGCCGCTTTCCTACCGGCGAGCTTTCTTATGGGCGCATGCTCCCCGTTGTACGCGGGAACCCAGACCGCCCTTGTGCAGGAGCAGATACCTCCTGAGTACCTAGGCCGCGTTTTCGGCCTCTACGGAACCATCATGGCGTGGGCCATGCCCATGGGCCTCGCAGCCCCCTCCGTTTTTGCGGACCTGCTCGGAGCTCCGTTATGGTTCGTCGGCTCTGGAGCGACCATGGTACTGCTTGCGATGGCGATGCTTCTCGCTCCAAGTGTACGAAACGTGGGGAAAAGAAATACCGGGCAGATTCAATAGCCCAAGCATTCGAAAACAAGGGGGGCAGTAGCCACCGATTCACGCGTCAGCCTTCAAGCTCTCACGACGACGAGGTATTGCGCCGGCATCCCGCAATGCGCTCCTCATTCGCTGCCAACCATTTTTTTCGGATTCACCGGCTTGCGCAAGGCCAAAACGCTCGCGCCTGCGGATGGACAGAGGCGAAAAATCGACGTGAACGATCCTTTATTGGCATGGCTGCGCTTCCAGTAAAACACCAATACACAAAAGGCGGTTCAACCTATGGAACTTATAGTCAAAGCTAAAGACATCTTTTTGGAATATGCCGGCCGCGATATCCTGGACATCGAAGGGTTGGAAATCTACTCCTACGATCGCATCGGCTTGGTAGGAGATAACGGTGCAGGCAAAACCAGCCTGCTAAAAATCCTGAGCGGTGATCTTACCATTGCTGGCGCCGACGTCAGGCGCTTTGGCAGCATTGCCCTCATCAGCCAGCTCGACGAACTCGACCTTGATACGGCCCCGGGTAGCGGCGAAATGCTCTCCCGTCTCAACGTCGCCGGCGTGGCGCCGGAGACGATGAGCGGCGGAGAAGAAACGCGCGCCAAGATTGCCTCTGCGCTCTCCCGGCATACAAGCGCGATCTTCGCCGACGAGCCTACGAGCCACCTCGATCAAGACGGCATCAGCCTTCTCGTCGGGCAGCTCAAGGCATTTGATGGGGCCCTGCTCATTGTGAGCCATGACCGTCATTTTCTCGACCAGGTGGTGGACAAGATCTGGGAGCTCAAAGACGGCAGTATTTCCGAATTCTGGGGTGACTACTCAGACTATCTGCGACAGAAAGAAGAAGAGCGCAAAGTTCAGGCGGCTCGATACGAAGAGGCGATGCGCGAGCGCAAGCGCCTTGAAGCCGCCATCGAAAAACAACGGAAAAAAGCACGACAGGTCGACGCCAAGCAGAAGGGCGCAAAGAAAAGCAACGAATATGCAGGTCGATTGGGGCATCAGAAGGCAACCGGCACCAAACAGAAGAGGATGTACCAGGCGGCTAAGAACATGGAGAAGCGCCTCGAAGCGCTCGAAGGGATTGAGGCCCCCGACAGCATTCGCACCGTGCGGTTCCGCCAGAGCAAGGCCCTGGAACTGCATAGTAAATTTCCCATCTCGGCAGACGATTTCAGCTTGAGCCTCGGCAACCGCATGCTCTATGACCACGCGAAATTCGAGATACCGCTCGGTGCCAAAGTGGCCATCACCGGTGGCAACGGTACAGGAAAGACCAGCCTGCTGAAGGCAATCGCTCGACGCGCCGACGGTATCAACATCTCTCCCAAGGCAGAGATCGGTTACTTCGAGCAAACAGGCTACAAGTTCGACGCCCGTCAGTCTGCGATCTCGTTCATGCAGGATGGTTGCGAGTACAGCATGACCGAAATCCGAAGCATCCTCGCCTCTATGGGAATCGGACCGCGTGACCTGACAAAGGACGTTGGCGTTCTCTCGGGAGGCGAAGTCATCAAGCTGCTGCTCGCGAAGATGCTGCTGGGCAGATACAACATCTTGCTCATGGACGAGCCTGGAAATTACCTGGACATCAAGAGCGCCGAAGCCCTCGAGCAGATGATGAGCGCCTATGTCGGAACGATAGTGTTCGTCTCCCACGATAAGAGGCTGGTCGAGAACGTCGCAGACATTATTTACGAAATAAAGGACACCAAGCTAGTCAAAATCTTTCAGCGCGAATAACCCTAAATGAGCAGGATATATTCCCAGAATGGAGACAAAAGGCCTCGAAACAGGCCTTTTTCTCCGCGATGCATAGGTCAATTGATAAGGTTCACAGAAATTCGGAAGAATTGGCAATCCGAGTTTTCCGACACACGAAAGAAATTTTCAGAGCGGGGAAGCGGATGAACCAGGCCAATCTCATAGTCGCAAGGATAGAGCGGGCGCGACATGAGCCTCGCCTGCTTCCTCACGAAGGAGCAGGCGAGCGACCTGGCCGAAACACGCAGGAGGATGGTGGAGGACTACGGGCCGGCGAGCCATGCGGGCCCTTTCCGATTCTAGCGAGGAGGTGCCGCATGGACCGCGCCGCTAGGCATACCGCCCGGACCGCCGCCCTCTCGGCACTCATAGCCCTGCCCTGCATTTTCGCGCCATCGGCCTTCCCACCGCCTTCGCCATGCCCGAGGCATGGCGAGCAATCTGTTTGAGGAAGCGGGAGGCGCGACCTTCCGCCGATGCGGAAGGGGCCGAGAATGGCGAGCGATTACGGCGACGACGCCGGAGAGAAGATGATAGAGGACTTCGCGCGCTTCGGGGAGCGCATGGGCGAGAGGGCGATGTACGACCGCGCGAGGCGGATGCGGAGCGCGTTCGAGAACGCCACGGCCGCGACGCGCGGAGCCGCGGGGGAAGGCGATGCCCGCGAGAAGCCCGCCGAATGGGCGAAGCTCGACATGGCCGAGTTTCAGGAGATCGAGGACTATGCCGGCATCAAGGGGATCATCGAGGCGAAGCTCAGGGCGCACGCCGTCGACTCGGCGTGGTTCGTCGAGCCCGCCACGGGTAGGGAGCACCTTCTGTTCCGCGTCGCGGACGCCAGGCAGGCCCGCGCGGCGCCGTCGGCCCTCGAGGCAGAGGGCGCCACCACGCGCGCTGCAACGCGGGGACCCCGCATGCAGGAGGTGCGGGCGAGATGACGACTGCACGAATCATGGCGGCAGCCCTCGCCTCCATCGCCGCCTTCCTCCTCGGGAACTCGTACGCCGCATGCCTGCTCTCGCTTCCGGGCAGTCCCGCGGTCAACCTCACGGAAGCGGCCAAGCGCCTTCCTTCCTTTCTGCTAGGCCACGGCCCCCTCTCGCTCGAGGCTGCCGCGCTCGCGACGGGGCTCGTGGCCGCCTGCGCCGTGTGGTGCGCCTGGGCGTGGTCGCTCACGCACGGGAACCCGGAGCGGCAGGGCGAGGAGCACGGCAGCGCCCGCTGGGGCACCGTCCGTGAGGGCAGGCGATTCATGAACCTCGAGGACCCCGACAGAAACATCGTCCTCACGAAGCACTTTGGGATGGCGATGGACCGGCCCGACCACGACCGACGCTTCGAGCGCAACCGGAACGTGCTCGTGGTGGGCGGCTCCGGCTCCGGGAAGACGAGGGGGTTCTTCGAGCCCAACATCATGCAGCTGAACTCGAACCACCTCGTGACCGACCCGAAGGGCGAGACGCTGCCCCGGATGGGGCACATGTGGCGGGGCGATGGTCGGGGTCGGTGCCGGGATGGGCGCGGCGGCCGCG
>OLOA01002069.1_pt1 | contig 18817 bp, 17 predicted proteins | sample 1672201 | NCBI WGS metagenome assembly OLOA01 (sample SAMEA3136658, study PRJEB25190) | human gut metagenome
ATCCACCAGAAGATCATCCACAGGGAAACACCGATTGCCTGCGCACCAGCGGTGCCGAACACTCCGGTCAGACCCAGGCTGCTGGCGATGAGCAGGATAGGACCGATCAGGAGGTAGATTATGCGTTTCGTGTTCATAAATCTTAATTCTCCTCTTCTTTAGTTGGAGCGGTCTTTCAAAACCGTTCCTCTTTCTCCATGTTTCGAATCAGGTTTACTCAACTCCCCGCCCGAACGCCCGGCATCTCTATCAGGGAGGGGAAACGCCGGAGCGCTTCGGGCAGGAAAGACAAGTCAAATTGGGGACGAATCAGTCTTCAAAAGCCTTATCGGTATCAGGCAGATAGGATTCGTCGAACGGATAGCCAACGCGGGTGATGTTGATGAACTGTTCATAGTTCAGGTTGCCAGCGAAGCTGTTGTTGCCCCAGGTGCCGCAGCCCAGAGTGGTGGTGGGGGTGAAGCCGTTGGTGGGGCTTCCGCCACCGGTGGTGCCGGAAGGCTGGTTGACAACGACACGGGAGACGCAGCAGCGGATGGCAGCGTATTCCACGTTTTCGGGAGTGTTGGAGTGGACAGCGATGCTGTGGCCCTTGCCTTCGTGATCCAGGTTGGCTTCCATCATAGCGACGCCTTCCTTGAAGGTCTTGTAGGTCATGTAAGCGATGACCGGGCAGAGCTTTTCGCGGCACAGCACGTCGCCTGCGCCCAGAGCCTTTGCCTTTGCGAACAGAACGCGGGTGCCCTTGGGTGCGCCCAGGCCGATCTCGTCGGAGACCTGGTCTGCGAACATGCCAACGACCACACGGCTGAATGCGCCGCCGCCGGGGAACAGGCCTTCGCGCAGCTTGTCCACGTTTTCTTCGCCTTCGACCAGATAGCCGCCCTGCTTCTTCATTTCAGCGACGAACTCTGCTTCCTTATCTTCGGGTACGAACACAGTCTGTTCGCCCAGGCAGATCAGGCCGTTGTCGAATGCGCGGCCGATGATGATCTTGCCAACCGCGTCAGCCATATCAGCATCTTCGTCGATGATGCACTGGACGTTGCCCTGGCCAACACCGATGGCGGGCTTACCGGAGGAGTAAGCTGCCTTGACCATGCCCATGCCGCCGGTTGCGACGACCATGTCAGCTGCGCTCATCAGTTCGGAGGTCAGGTCGTTGGAGACTTCTTCCAGACCCTGGACCAGATCTTCGGGCAGACCCAGCTTCTTCAGTTCAGCGCGGAACATCTCGACCAGCAGCTTGGTGCACTTGACAGCGCGGGGATGCGGGGCAAAGATGACGGAGTTGCGGCACTTCAGTGCGAATGCGCCGTTGCTCATGGGGGTGACGACAGGGTTGGTGGAGGGGATGATGGAGGCGACAACGCCGACGGGCTTTGCCACTTCGATCATGCGGCGTTCTTCGATGCGGTTGATGATGTCGCAGGACTTCTTGCCCTTCAGGCTCTCCCAGATCAGTGCGGACTTGTTGCGGCATTTTGCAATCTTGTCCTGTTCGCTGCCCATGCGGGATTCTTCTGCGGCCATGGGGCCCAGCTTTTCAGCGTTGTCATATACGACCTTGCAGATTGCCTTTGCAGCTGCGTCTGCCTGTTCCTGAGTTGCAAATGCGAACTCTGCCTGTGCGGCCTTGGACCGTGCGATCAATTCTTTCACTGTCATGTTAGGTCATCTCCTATTCTCGATTCTGGTTGCATTTCGGGTCATTATTTAGGGAATATTGCTTAAAATTAAAGGATTTTGTCCTTTATTGTTGTCTGTATTATACCAACGCTGTCTAAAATAGCAATAGACTGCGCCGCTTTTTCCCCTTTGCGAAATATGTTCTCAATACATGAACCGCGTTTTTGCTTTTTGCGCTATCACTTTCATAATATGCAATTCGATTCGAAATAAGGAAACTTCCCGCTCTTACAATCTCTCCATGTCAAATTTGTACAGTTCCCCTCCATTTCAGCACATTTACCGAAAAATCTGCGTTTTGGGCAAAAAAATAGCGGCCGTGAAATGCTCCAGTCATTTCACGGCCGCCTGTTCTTCCAGAGTTTTATTTGGGGTAATAACCCAATTTCCCGGAGATCTTCCCTGCGGCAGTGGTCACAGCCTTGGCCAATTCCCGCTCTCTCTGGGGCTGGCTGAGGCTATGGGCACTGGCGGATATGCTGATGGCTGCAACCGGATTTCGGTTGCGGTCGAAGATGGGCACGGCCAGCGAGCCGATGTTTTCCGACAGCTCATCGAAGATGATGCAGTACCCTTTCTGTCTGGTACGCGCCAGCTCCTGCTGGATCTCCTGGATGTCCACCTTGGTCTCCGGCGTATATTTTCTCAGTTCGCTGTCCCGCAAAATCCGCTGAACTTCCCCAGAAGACTGGTACGCCATGATGGCGCGACCCATCGCGGAACAGTACATTGGATGGCAATGACCCATCGGAATCAGCAATTCCATGGTATTTTCGCAACAAATACTGATCAAATGCACCACTTCCACCCCACGGGGCACACTCATGTGACTGTGGACGCCATACTTATAAGAGAGCCGCTGCAGCTCCGGATAGGCGAAGCGGTAGATGCTGCTGTTCTGCAGCGCCGCGCCGGCCAGAGCTACGGTGGATACACCGGCGGGTACAGCCAGGGCTATAACGCCGGAGCATACGGCGGCGTGTGGCAGCGGGTCCGTCTGGCCATCTCCCAGGGGAATCTGAACCTGGCCGAGGAGCTGCTGAACGCCCAGACGGACCATAACGGCGAATGGAATTTCCTGAAGGGGGCCGTTTGCTATAAGCGGGGCTGGATGGACGAGGCCCGGCGGTATTATGAGACGGCGGTGCAGATGGACCCGGGCAATGCCGAGTATCAGCGGGCCCTGGATATGCTCAACGGAAACGGTGCGGCATACCGTCCCAACGGCTACGGGCACGTTACCACCGGCAACTGCGCCGGGGACAATTGCAGCAGCCTGTGCGCTGCCTGCGCCTGTATGAACTGCCTGTTTGGCAGCGGCGGATATTTCTTCTGCTGCTGACGGACCATAGATAGGAGGAGTTTACATTGGTCAAAAGCATGACCGGCTATGGCCGGTCCAGAGAGACTCTGCACCAGCGGGACATTACCGTGGAGGTGCGGTCTGTCAACAACCGCTTCCTGGACTGCACGGTGAAAATGCCCCGTGCCTACGTCTTTGCCGAGGACGCCGTCAAGACCCGTGTCCGGAGCGCCGTGTCCCGGGGCAAGGTGGACGTGTTCGTCACCATCGACGCCAGCGCCGCGGATGTGTCCGTGGTGACGGTGAACGAGCCCTTGGCCCGCGGCTATTTCCAGGCCCTGACCCAGCTGAAGAGCATGTTTTCCCTGGAGGGGGATGTGACCCCCATGACCCTTGCCAAGCTGCCGGACGTTCTCACCGTCACCAAGGCCGAGGAGGACCTGGAGACCGTGGCCGCCGACATCTGCCAGGTGCTGGATAAGGCCCTGGCCGCGTACAATACCATGCGTGCCGTGGAGGGCCGCCGCCTGGCGGAGGATATCGCCGGACGTCTGGTGACCATCGAGACCGCCGTTGGCCGGGTGGAGCAGCAGTCTCCCCAGACCGTGGCTGCCTATCGGGAGCGTCTGGAGAAGAAAATGCGGGAGGTGCTGGCCTCCACCACCATGGACGAGGGACGTATCCTTACCGAGGCGGCTATCTTTGCCGACAAGGTGGCTGTAGACGAGGAGACCGTCCGCCTGCGCAGCCATGTAGCCCAGCTCCGTTCTATGCTGGAGGCTCAGCGCCCTACCGGCAAGGATATGGACTTCCTGATGCAGGAATTCAATCGCGAGTGCAACACCATCGGCTCCAAGTGCAACGACCTGGCCGTGACCCAGGACGTGGTGGCCATGAAGGCTGAGGTGGAGAAGATCCGCGAACAGGTCCAGAACATCGAGTAAAGGAGGAACCGCTGTGCAGCTGGTGAATATCGGCTTCGGCAATCTGGTGTCCGTGGGACGGCTCATCGCCGTGGTGAGTCCGGATTCCGCGCCTATCAAGCGGCTGATCCAGGAGTCCCGGGACCGGGGTATGCTCATTGACGCCACCTACGGGCGTAAGACGGCGGCGGTGCTGGTGATGGACAGCGACCATGTGGTGCTTTCCGCCCTGCCGGCGGAGAAGCTGGGCCCCCGTCTGGGGCTGTCGGCGGAGGATTTCATGCAGGAGGAGATCTGACTTTGGAAAAGCAAGGCAAAATTTTTATTCTTTCCGGCCCGTCCGGGTCCGGAAAGGGTACGGTGCTCAAAAGCGCTATGAAGAACCACCCGGACATGTTCCTGTCTGTTTCCGCTACTACCCGGCCTCCCCGCACCGGCGAGGTGGACGGCGTACACTATCACTTCATCAGTGACGACGCGTTTTTGCAGATGGTGGAGCGGGACGAGCTGCTGGAGCATGCGGGTTATGCCGGGAATTTTTACGGCACACCCCGGATCCCCGTGGATGAGGCCCTGGCTCAGGGCCGGGATGTAATGCTGGAGATCGACGTGCAGGGTGCGCAGCAGATCTACGCCAAGCGGCCTGACGCCGTGCGTATTTTCCTGGCTCCTCCGTCCTGGACGGAGCTGGAGCACCGCCTGGTGGGCCGGGGCACCGACTCCGCTGAGAAAATACAGCAGCGTCTGCGCCGGGCCCGGGACGAAATGGCCCTGGCTGCGGATTATGATTACTTCATCATCAACGACGACGTGGAGCGCGCCGCCGCCGAGCTCAACGACATCTTTCGGGTGGAGCATTTCAAGCCCACCGAGCGGATGCATTTGGTCAAGGATTAACAATTTTTCTCAAAAGGAAGGTAATGCTATTATGATGCTCTATCCCGCTATGAACAAGCTGACTCAGTACATTCCCAATCGCTACATGATGGTGAACGTGGTGGCCCGCCGGGCCCGCCAGATCGCCATCGAGGCCCAGCGCCACGAGGAGCACCTGGACGAGAAGCCCGTGACCCTGGCCATCAATGAGGTGGCTGAGGGCCGCTTCGACGCCAAGTCCATTGACACCGCCATCTCCGACGAGGCGTGATCTGACAGGAGGGATCGCCATGCCGCAGATCGCAAAGGTGGCTGTGGCGGCGGCAACCTACGCCATTGACAAGCCCTATGACTACCTGGTTCCCCAGGGTGCGGACATGGCCGTTGGCATGCGGGTGCTGGTGCCCTTTGGCCGCGGCAACCGCGTCAGCGAGGGGGTCGTATTGACCCTGGGGCAGGGGGTGCCGGAAAAGCCCATCAAGCCCATCCGGTCTTTAGTGGACCGGGAGCCCGTTATCACAGAGCGGGAAATCCGCCTGGCTCTGTGGATGCGGGAGCGGTATTTCTGCACGTTTTACGACGCCATCCGCACCATCCTGCCCGCTGCGGTGTGGTATAGCTACCGCGAGATGTGGTCCCTGACCGGGGAGCCCCTGCCGGAGGACCTTTCAGAGCGGGAGACGGCGGCCTGCCGCCTGCTGCAGGACGGCCCCATGGAACGGGACGACCTGTGCGCCGCTCTGGGTGAGACCGGAAGCCGGGTGCTGGCGGGACTCAAAAAGCGGGGCATCCTGCAAATGGAGCCCCAGGGCACCCGAAGGGTCCGGGATAAGGTGGTGCAGATCGCGGCTTTGTCGCTGGCTCCCCAGGAGGCCCTGCGTCAGATGGAGCGAAAAAAGAAGTCCGCCGCCCGGCAGTATGACGCGGTTGCCTTTCTGGCCAAATACGGCGACGCCCCGGTGCAGGAACTTTGCTACTACACCGGCGTGTCCCGGCAGGGCATCAGGAGCCTGGAGCGGGCGGGGCTGGTGTCCCTGCGCAGCCAGGAGGAGTATCGCATCTCCCGCCGGGACTATGACGCGGCGGCGGAGGAAATCACCCTCAACGATGAGCAGCAGCGGGCCTATGACGAGATCCTGGCCCAGTGCCGCGATGGCCGCCCCGGCGTCACCCTTTTGCAGGGAGTCACCGGCAGCGGCAAGACCCTGGTGTATATCCGGCTGGCCCAGACATTGCTGGCGGAGGGCCGTTCTGTGATGATCCTGGTGCCGGAGATTGCCCTGACGCCCCAGATGATGGCGCGGTTTTCCGCCTATTTCGGGGATGAGGTGGCGCTGCTGCACAGCGGCCTGCGGCTGACGGAGCGGTACGACCAGTGGAAGCGCATCCGCCGGGGAGAGGCACATATTGTGCTGGGTACCCGATCGGCGGTGTTCGCGCCGCTGGAGAACTTGGGCCTCATCATTCTGGATGAGGAGCAGGAGAGCTCCTATGAATCCGAAAATCCCCCCTGCTATCATGCAAGGGACATTGCCAAATACCGCTGCTTCCGGGAAAATGCCCGGCTGCTGCTGGGTTCGGCCACCCCTACGGTGGAAACGGCATACCTGGCCCGCCGGGGGGACTATCAGCTGGCGCTGCTGCGCCGGCGCTACAACGCGCACCGGATGCCCCGGGTGATCCTGGCGGATATGCGGCAGGAGTTGCGGGACGGCAACAACGGCTGCATCAGCCGGGAGCTGATGCAGGAGCTGGAGAAGAACCTGGAGGCCGGGGAGCAGAGCATTCTGTTTCTCAACCGCCGGGGCAGCAGCCGCCAGCTGCTGTGCCCCCAGTGCGGCTATGTGCCCCAGTGTCCCCGGTGCAGCGTGTATCTGACGTATCACTCCGCCAATGGGCGGATGATGTGCCATTACTGCGGTTATTCCGAAAAAAGCAGCGAGACCTGCCCCTCCTGCGGCGGCGCCATGAAGCACATCGGCGTCGGTACCCAGAGGGCGGAGGAGGAGCTGCGCACTCTGTTCCCCGGGACGGAGGTTCTCCGCATGGATGCGGACACCGTCAGCCAGGGACATGAGAAGCTCCTCCGGGATTTCCAGGTGCGGCAGGTACCCATTCTCCTGGGCACCCAGATGGTGGCCAAGGGGCTGGACTTTGCCAATGTGACGCTGGTAGGCGTGCTGGCGGCGGATATGTCCCTGTATGTGGACCATTATCGGGCCTCGGAGCGGACCTTCAGCCTGCTGACCCAGGTGGTGGGCCGGGCCGGACGGGGGGACAAGCCAGGCCGGGCGGTGATCCAGACCTACACGCCCCAGAATGATGTGATCCTGGCCGCGGCAGACCAGGACTATGACCGGTTTTACGACGGCGAGATCCGCCTGCGGCAGCTGCGGCGGGACCCGCCCTTTGCCGACCAGTTCTTCATCACCGTCACCGGGCCGGAGGAGGGAACGGTGCGCCGGGCCGCCGCCGGATTGCGGGACGGTCTGCGAGCCGCCGCCGGACGGGACCCGTACCGGGACATGGCCCTGGATATTCTGGGCCCGGCCCCTGCGCCGGTGGTGAAGGTCAACAACCGCTACCGCTATCGGGTAACGGTGATCGGCCGCAACGATAAGATCCTGCGGGGCCTGTTGGCGGCGTTTATGAAGGAATTTGCCCGGCGGCCGGAGCACAAGGGGCTTCATATTTACACCGATTGCAATTTAATGGATTAAAAAGAGGTATATGACCATGGCATTGAGAAATATCGTGCTGCAGGGGGAGCCCTGCCTGACGAAGAAGTGCCGCCCGGTGACGGAGTTCAACGGCCGGCTCCACACGCTGCTGGACGACCTGAAGGACACGCTGCTGGATTCCGGCGGCGTAGGTCTGGCCGCGCCCCAGGTGGGCATTCTGCGCCGGGTGTGCGTGGTGATGAACGAGGATGACGAGATCATTGAGCTGGTGAACCCCGAGATCATCGCCACCGACGGCGAACAGACCGGCCTGGAGGGCTGCCTCAGCATTCCCGGAAAGTATGGCGTGGTGACCCGTCCCTACACGGTACGGGTCCGGGCTCAGGACCGGGACGGCGCATTTTTCGAGGTGGAGGATGAGGCACTGACGGCCCGCTGCTTCTGTCACGAGATCGAGCATCTGGACGGCCATCTGTTTGTGGAGCACACGGACCATCTGCTGACCGAGGAGGAGCTGGAGGAGTACATCCGCCGGCAGGAAGAGGGAGACGACGAGGAGTGAGAATCCTGTTTATGGGCACACCGGAATTCGCGGTGGCGTCCCTGAAGCGGTTGGTGGAGGACGGACACGAGATCTGCGGCGTGTTCACCCAGCCGGACCGCCCCAAAAACCGGGGGCATAAGCTGGCCTTTTCACCGGTGAAGGAATACGCCCTGTCCCAGGGGCTCACCGTGTATCAGCCCACGAAAATGCGGGATGGCACGGCTCTGGCCCTGGTGCGGGAGCTGCACCCGGAGCTGATTGTGGTGGCGGCCTATGGCCGCATCCTGCCGGAGGATATTCTGAATACCCCGCCCTATGGCTCCATCAACGTCCACTCCTCCCTGCTGCCCAAATACCGGGGAGCGGCCCCCATCAACTGGGCCATCCTCAACGGGGAGCGGGAGACCGGCGTCACCATCATGTATATGGCCAAGGAGCTGGATGCCGGGGACATTCTGCATGTGCTGAAAACTGATATTGACCCCCAGGAGGACGCCCAGGCGCTGACGGCGCGGCTGGCGGAGCTGGGGGCTCAGGCGCTGTCCGAAACTGTGGAACAGCTGCGTGCCGGAACCGCTCACCGCACGGTTCAGGATCACAGCGCCTATACCTACGCCCCCATGCTCACCAAGGATATGGGCATGATCGACTGGACGAAGCCTGCTCAGCGCATTCATGACCAGGTCCGGGGCCTGATTCCCTGGCCCTGTGCGTCCACGGAGCTGGGTGGGGCTACGGTGAAGATATTCCGCACGGAGGTAGGCAGCGAGACGGCCAAGGCTTCCGGCACCGTGGTGTCTGCCGGGAAGGCAGGCATCGACGTGGCCTGCGGCGACGGGCGGCTGCTGCGTATTCTGGAGCTTCAGCCCCAGGGCGGCCGCCGGATGGCGGCGGCGGACTATCTGCGGGGCCATCCCCTGCAGGTGGAGGCATGACGCCCCGGGAGAAGTGCGGCGCCCGGGATGTAGCCCTGGACGCGCTGATGCAGGTGGATAAGGCCAACGCCTGGTCCGACGAGGCCTTGCGGCGGCTCATTGCCCAGAACAGGCTGGACAGCCGGGACGCTGCCTTTGCCACCCGCCTGTGCTACGGCGTTATGCAGAACCGCATGCTGCTGGACTACTACATCGGCTGCTGGTGCGCCCAGAAGCCGGAGCGGCTGGAGCCGGTGATCCGGGGCATCCTGCGCATCGGCGGCTACCAGATCCTGTTTATGGATAAGGTACCCCACCGGGCTGCCGTCAACGAGGCGGTGGAGATGACCCGCCGCCGGGGACGGCCCAAGGCCGCCGGTATGGTCAACGCTGTGCTGCGGCGGTTCGTGGAGCATTGGATGAATATGCCGGACCTGCCGAAAGGGTCCACGGCGGACTATCTCTCCCTGCGGTACAGCCATCCCAAGTGGCTGGTGCTGCGGCTGTTGGACCTGGTGGGGCCGGATGAGACCCAGGCATTTCTGCGGCTGGATAACGACACCGTGCCCACCTGTATCCAGGTGAATCCTTTGAGGACCACCGCAGAGGAGCTGGAGCGGGAGCTTCGGGGCGCGGGCGTCGCGGTGCAGCCTCACCCGTGGCTGGAGGGCTGCCTGGAGATCACCGGCACCGGTGATCTGCGGAGCATGCCCGCCTTCCGGGAGGGACGGTTCCTGGTCCAGGATGCGGCCGCCCGTCTGGCCGCCATGGCGGCGGCAGCGGCCCCGGGGGACCGGGTACTGGACGTGTGTGCCGCACCGGGGGGAAAATCCTTCGCTATGGCCATGGACATGGGCGACCGGGGACAGATCCTGTCCTGCGATGTCCATCCCTATAAGGTGAAGCTCATCGAAAGCGGCGCAAAGCGCCTGGGCCTTACCTGTATCCGCACGACCACCGCCGACGCCCGGGAGAATCACGCCGCCTGGCGGCAGCAAGCCGATGTGGTCATGGCCGATGTGCCCTGCTCGGGGCTGGGTATCATCCGGAAAAAGCCGGACATCCGCTACAAAAGTCCCAAGGAGCTGGCCCAGCTGCCTTTGATCCAGCGGGCCATCCTGGAAAACGCCGCCAGCTATGTGCGCCCCGGCGGCACGCTGGTGTACTCCACCTGCACGGTGCTGCCTGAGGAGAACGAGGACGTCACCGGGGATTTCCTGGACCAGCACCCGGAGTTTGAGCCGGTGCGGACAGTGTTTCCTTTGCCGGTGGGGCCTTGCCCGGGTCAGGTGACCCTGTGGCCTCAGCGCCACGGAACCGACGGGTTTTATATCTGCCGGATGCGCAGAAAGGACTGAGCAAATTGACGGACATGCGATGCATGACAGAGGAGGAGATCACCCGGGTCCTGCGGGATATGGGACAGCCTGCCTTCCGGGGTAAGCAGGTGTTCACCTGGCTGCACCGGGGGGTGCGCTCCTTCGACGAAATGAGCAACCTATCCAAATCCCTGCGCCAGCAGCTGGCACAGGACTACACCATTTCCGTGCCCACCGTGGCCCGAAAGCAGGAATCCCGGCTGGACGGCACCATAAAATACCTGTGGGAGCTGCCGGACGGCAACTGTATCGAGACGGTGCTGATGCAGTATCACCATGGAAACACAGTGTGCATTTCCTCACAGGTGGGCTGCCGCATGGGCTGTGCCTTCTGCGCCAGCACCGTCGCCGGAAAGGTCCGGGACCTGACCGCCGGAGAGATGCTGGACCAGGTGCTGTTTACCCAGTTGGACTCTGACCGGGAGATCTCCAATATCGTGCTGATGGGTATTGGAGAGCCCCTGGATAACCGGGAAAACGTTCTGCGGTTCCTGCGCCTGGTGAACCATCCCGATGGGATGAACATCGGCATGCGGCACATCAGTCTCTCCACCTGCGGCGTGGTGCCGGGTATCGACGCCCTGGCGGAGGAGGACCTGCAGCTGACGCTGTCGGTGTCCCTCCATGCACCGGACAGCGAAACACGCTCCCGGATCATGCCTGTGAACCGGGCCTGGGATGTGGAAGAGCTGTTTGCCGCCTGTCACCGGTATTTTCGCCGGACAGGACGGCGCATATCCTTTGAATATGCCATGATCGACGGGGTCAACGACCACGACTGGCAGGCGGACCTGATTGCCAAGCGCATCGCCGGCATGCCGGGTCATGTGAATCTGATCCCACTTAACGACGTGGTGGAAAGTCCCTTCAAGCCCAGCCGCCGTGTGGCCGCGTTTCAGAAGCGGTTGGAGTCACATGGCATCACCGCCACGGTGCGGCGGAGTCTGGGCGGGGACATCGACGCCTCCTGCGGCCAGCTGCGCCGCCGCGCTATGGAGGAAAGAAAGGGGGGTGATTCCGCGTGAAGCATTGGAAGATCACCGATCCCGGCCTGGTGCGCCGGGAAAATCAGGATGCCTTTGGTTTTGCCCAACTGTCCGGCGGCTATATCGTGGCTGTGGTGTGCGACGGCATGGGCGGTGTGGCCGGGGGCAGCATCGCCAGCAGCGTAGCGGTGGAGACGTATATCCGCACCCTGTCCGACTCCGACCACCCGGACCAGGCGGTGCGTGCCGCCGTAATGGCAGCCAACAGCGCTATCCGACAACGGGCTGCCGGACATCCGGAGCTGAGAAGCATGGGCACTACGCTGGTATCTGCCCTGGTCAAGGGAGATCGGGTACTCATCAGCAATGTGGGCGACAGCCGGGCCTATCTGGCCGGAGCTCAGGGCCTGCGGCAGATCAGCCGGGACCATTCCCTGGTAGAGGACATGGTGGAAAAGGGTGACCTGACTCCCGGCCAAGCCCGCAGCCATCCCCGCCGCAATCTCATTACCCGGGCTCTGGGCCCGGACCCCGCCGTGGAGGCAGACGACTTTGCCATACAGTGGAAGGCGGGGGATTTTCTGCTGCTGTGCTCCGACGGACTGGTGAACACGGTCACGGACCAGGAGATCATGTTTGAAATTTTGCATAACGGACAGCCGGAGGACTGCTTGCAGCGGCTGATGGCCATTTCCAAGCAGCGGGGCGCGCCGGACAATGTGACGGCTATCCTGCTGATGAACGACTGAAGGAGGAATTGACGATATGGATCCTTACATTGGGAAAATGCTGGATAATCGCTATGAGATACTGGAGCTGATCGGCAGGGGAGGCATGGCCAACGTCTATAAGGCCAAGTGCCACCGGCTGGACCGGCTGGTAGCGGTAAAGATCCTGCACAGTGACCTGGCCCAGAACGCCGATTTCCGCCGCCGGTTCATGGATGAGTCCAGGGCTGTGGCCCAGCTGTCCCACCCCAACATCGTGTCGGTGTACGATGTGTCGTGCAGTGATGACATCGATTACATCGTTATGGAGCTCATCGACGGCGTGACGCTGAAGCAGTATATGGAGCGCCGGGGCCAGATGGACTGGCGGGAAGCGCTGCACTTTATCACCCAGATCATGCGCGGCCTCAGCCATGCCCACAGCCGCGGCGTGATCCACCGGGACATCAAGCCCCAGAACATCATGATCCTGCGGGATGGAAGCGTCCGAGTGGCCGATTTCGGCATTGCATGTCTGGCAGACCAGGGGCAGACTCTGACCCAGGAGACCCTGGGCTCCGTGCATTACATTTCTCCCGAACAGGCCCGCGGCGACCGGGTGGACGCTCGCTCGGACATTTATTCCGCCGGTGTGGTGCTGTACGAGATGCTCACCGGCAAACTGCCCTTCCAGGGTGACTCCGCCGTGTCCGTGGCTATCCAGCATCTGAGCGCTGTTCCCAAGGCCCCCAGGGAGCTGAATCCGGATATCCCCGAGGCCCTGGAGCTGATCTGCATGAAGGCCATGTGCCCGGACATCTCCAAGCGTTATCAGACCGCTGACGCCATGCTGGACGATCTGGAGAAGTTCCGCAAGGACCCTGCCGTGGATATGGACTATATCCGGGAGGATCTGAAGGCCGCCGTGGTGTGCCAGGAGCCCACCCAACCTCTGCCTACCAACCAGGTGGCAGCGGTGAGCAAGGCCAACAGCACCGTGGCCCAGGATGAGGAGGAGAAAAAGCAAAGCCGCAAGGTGGTGGGCCTGGTCATCGGCGGGTTTGCCCTGGCGTTGGTGCTGATCTTCGTGGTGTTCAAGCTGGTGGCCGGCGGCTTCAACGCAGGCAATGGCACCGCCTCTCACCGGGTGCCGGACCTTTTGGGCAAGACCCTGGAGGAGGCCGAGGCCATGCCGGAGATTAAGGATATTTTCCGCATCGAGGTGGTGGGCACCAAGCCCAGCGACAAATACGAGCCCGGCCAGATCGTGGAGCAGGACCCTGCCGGCGGCCGCAGCCGCAAGAACAATCTGGTCATCAAGGTCTACCTCTGCGCGGAGGAGGATGGAACGCTGATGCCCAACGTAGTGGGCAATGAGTTCCTGCAGGCCAAGACAGAGCTGAACAACCTGCACCTGGATCTGGATATCCAGCGGGCGGATGCCTATTCCCCCGACGTTCCAGAGGGACAGGTGATGGAGAGCTCTCCTGCCTCCGGTGAGCAGCTGAAGAAGGGTGACACGGTTGTGCTGACCGTCAGTAAGGGGCCGGAAACCAAGCCTCTGACCGTTCCCAGCTTTGTCACTATGACCATCGACGACGCGGCCGCCCAGGCCGAGGCCATGGGGCTCAAGGTGGGTGAGCATCAGTATGAGTACAGCGACAAGCCCGAGGGCACTGTCGTTGGTCAGAGCATCGAGCAGGGCACCGAGGTGCAGTCCGGCACAGAGATCGTGTTCACTGTCAGCAAGGGCAGCAGCTCCGCTGAGCGGGTGGTGGTGTTTGACATTCCCGACCAGTACCACAGCGACAGCAATCTGAAAATCGAGGTCATGCAGGACGGCAGCATCATCCACTCCACCTATGTGGATGGCTCCACCACCTCCTTCACCTATACCTTCCGCGGCAGCCAGGGATCTACTTCCACTATCAAGCTGTATATCAACGGCACCGAGGCCGTGAGCCAGGAGATCACGTTTTGATCAAAGGACGCATTGAAAAGGCCCTCAGCGGGTTCTACTATGTCAACACCGGAACGGAGACGCTTCAGTGCCGGGCCCGGGGAAGGTTTCGCCGGGAGGGGCTGTCCCCCTTGGTGGGAGACTGGGTCCAGGTGCGGGAGCTGGGCGGCGGCGAGGGCTTTGTGGAGGCTATCGAGCCCCGGCGCAATGCCTTCGACCGCCCTGCCGCAGCCAACATCGACCAATTGGTCATCATTGCCTCTGCTGCTCTGCCGGTGACGGACCCGTATCTCATCGACCGCATCAGTGCCATCGCCGTCCTGAAGGGCTGCCAGGTGCTGCTGTGCCTGAATAAGTGTGACCTGGACCCGGCTGAGGAGCTGTACGGCATTTATCAGGGCTCCGCTATCCGGGTGCTGCGAGTCAGTGCCGCCACCGGCCAGGGGATAGAGGAGCTGCGGCAGGAGCTGGCGGGAAAGCTCAGCGCCTTTACCGGCAACTCCGGTGTGGGCAAGTCCAGTATCCTCAACGCACTGGCCCCGCGTTTTTCTCTGGCCGTTGGAGAGGTCAGCAAGGCCCTGGGACGGGGGCGCCATACCACCCGCCATGTGGAGCTGTTTTCTCTGGGACAGGATACCTATGTCATCGACACACCGGGTTTCGCGTCCTTTGACACAGAGGAGCTGGACCTGGAGCTGAAGGAGCACCTGCCGGAGACATTCCCGGAATTTGCCCCTTACATCGGCAGCTGCCGGTTTGTAGGGTGCAGCCACACCAAAGAGAAGGGCTGTGCCGTGCTGGAGGCCGTCCGGCAGGGGAGGATCCCCCGCAGCCGCCATGCCAGCTACCTGCGGCTGTATAACGAGCTGAAGGACCTGAAGGCGTGGGATAGGAAATAATGAATTGCTTCCGGACAGACGGAAAAAGGCAGGAGCGATGGCTCCTGCCTTTTTCCGAAAAACTTCATCACGCTACCTTGTGCGAAGTGCGGCAAAAGAAAGAACTTGCTGCCTGGAAAATTGTTTTGGTTGCACAATGGAATGAAATATGGTATACTGGCAAAACACGGAAGGGGGAGTGTTTCATGAGAAAGCTGACGGCGCTGCTGCTGGCGCTGATAACATCCCTGTCTCTGGCTGCATGCAGCTTCGTAGCGCTGCCCATGGATCCGGAGCAGCCCACAAACCAGAAGCAGGAGCAGCTGGCGGAGGACGGCACATACACCACCAAAGAGGATGTAGCACGGTATATCCACTTATACGGACATCTGCCGGACAACTTCATTACAAAAAAAGAGGCCCAGCAGCTGGGCTGGACCGGTGGCTCTCTGGAGCCGTATGCACCGGGCTGCTGCATCGGCGGCAGCCGGTTTGGAAACTATGAGGGCCTGCTGCCGGAGGCAGACGGCCGGACCTGGACCGAGTGTGACATCAACACCCTGGGCGCCAAGTCCCGGGGACCGGAGCGGATCGTCTTTTCCAACGATGGGCTGATTTATTACACCGGCGACCACTACCAGACCTTTGAACTGCTGTATGGAGGAGAATGAACATGCAGGTATTTTTGAACGGAAACGACATTACCAACCGCGAGCAGCTGCATGACGCCCTGTCGGAGGCCCTGGAGCTTCCGGAGTGGTACGGCCGCAGTCTGGACGCTCTGTACGATTGTCTGACGGATCTGTCCGTGCCCACGACCATCCATGTGGAGCATTGGCCCCAGGAGGATTATTTGCAGCGGGTGCTGACGGTAATTCAGGATGCGGCGGAGGAAAACGAGCTGATTCAGGTGCGGCTGGAGGACTGAACCAGCTTGTGCCGGGTATACCACAGGGAACCCAAGAGCAGCACCAGGTTCAGCGCCAGCATGGCCCAGAATACCGGAGATTTGAAATCCAGGTTATTGCCCAGAATGCACAGACACACCATACCCGGCGCGATAGACAGCCACGAGGCAGACAGATAAGTCCAGAAGTTCAGCCGCATCATGCCGAACAGCACGCCCAGCAGCTCCATGTTCAGCCCCAGCATGTGGATGGTGAAGCAGAAGACAAAGCCATACTGCTGAGTGGCGGTGAAGTATTTGTTCAGCTTGGGGTGCTTGCTCAGCAGGCCCTCCAGGCTGTCGGTGCGGGTGGACCGCCCCATCCAATAGGAAATGGACAGACACAGCGCTGTGCCCACGCCGCTGATGGCCAAGGCTGCCGGCAGCGGCAGGATCAAAGACACCACGACCACCAGGGCGTTGTATACCACCACGCCGGAGAAGCCCTTTGCTATGAACAGCGCCAGGATTACCAGCACGGCCAGCACCGGACGATGCTCCACCAACTGTGGCACGGTATTCAGATCGATGACGCCGGTCAGCAGCAGAGCGCCGAAGCCTGCCGCACACAGCAGCATCATCAGGATCGGCAGATAGTCCCGCAGGGTCTTTTTCATGGATGGCACAGCCTCCTTGAGCCAAATATAGAAGAATATATACCATATATTTGTGAATAAATCAAGTATCAGACCAGATTTTGAACAAATTCTGAAGTTCAGGAAAAGGAATGGTTGACATTTTTCCGGAAATGGTGTAGAATGCCCACATATTGAGAACGGCTGAGATGGGAAGCAGTAGGCGGTATGCGGATGCCGAGAGAGGGAGCGGTTGGTGCAAGCTCCCGTGATGCGCCGCCCAAGTCGTCCCGGAGCCTTGGGCTGAACTGACAGTAGGCTGCAACGGTGGGTCCTCCGTTATCGGGACAGGGCGTATTTGCGCCCATGAGTGCGGGATTTCCCGAATACAGGTGGTACCACGGACTTTTTATGGTTCGCCCTGTTTTGCTGTGGCAAAACAGAGCGGGCCTTTTTGTTTTGCCAAATACTCAAATAAGGAGAATGACTATGCGCAAAGAGTTACCCAAGGTGTACGATCCCCGGCAGGTGGAGCCCCGGATCTACCAGATGTGGATGGACGGCGGCTGCTTCAGTGCGGAGCCGAACCCGGACAAAAAGCCTTTTTCCATCGTGATGCCGCCCCCCAACGTCACGGGGCAGCTGCACATGGGCCACGCCATGGATGCCACGCTGCAGGATATTCTTATTCGCTTCAAGCGGATGCAGGGATATGAGGCCCTGTGGCTGCCCGGTACGGACCACGCCGGAATCGCCACCCAGATCAAGGTGGAGGAAAACCTGCGTCAGGAGGGCCTGACCCGCTATGACCTGGGTCGGGAGAAGTTCCTGGAGCGCGTATGGGCCTGGAAGGAAAAGTACGGCAACCGCATTGTAGAGCAGCAGAAGAAGATGGGTTCCTCCTGTGACTGGGACCGCTCTCGCTTTACTATGGACGAGGGCTGCTCCCGTGCCGTCCGGGAGACGTTCTGCGAACTGTATGACAAGGGGCTCATTTACAAGGGCAGCCGCATCATCAACTGGTGCCCCCACTGCCTGACGGCGTTATCCGACGCCGAGGTGGAGTATACCGATAAGCCTGGCCACCTGTGGTATATCCGTTACCCCCTGGCGGACGGCAGCGGCGACATCGTGGTAGCCACCACCCGTCCGGAAACCATGATGGGCGATACCGGTGTGGCAGTGAATCCGGAGGACGAAAAGTTCAAGCATCTGATCGGCAAGACCTGCATCCTGCCCATTATGAACCGCGAGATTCCCATTGTGGGCGATGAATACTGCGAGATCGGCTTTGGTACTGGCGCGGTGAAGATGACTCCCGCCCACGACCCCAACGACTTCGAGGTGGGTCTGCGCCATAATCTGGAGGTCATCCGTGTCATCGCTGACGACGGCACCATCAACGAAAACGGCGGCAAGTACAACGGCATGGACCGCTACGAGTGCCGCAAGGCCATCGTCAAGGACCTGGAGGAGCAGGGTTACCTGGTCAAGACCGAGGATTATTCCCACAATGTGGGCACCTGCTACCGCTGCCACAACGATGTGGAGCCGCTGATCTCCGCTCAGTGGTTTGTGAAGATGGCGCCCCTGGCCAAGGAGGCCATCCGCGTGGTGCAGGACGGCACGGTCAAGTTTGTCCCCGAGCGTTTTACCAAGACGTATATCAACTGGATGGAGAATGTCCACGATTGGTGCATTTCCCGCCAGCTGTGGTGGGGCCACCAGATCCCCGCCTGGACCTGCGATGACTGCGGCCATATCAACGTCAGCCGTCAGGACCCCACCCAGTGTGAAAAGTGCGGCAGCACGCATCTGACCCGGGAGGAGGATGTGCTGGACACCTGGTTCAGCTCCGCTCTGTGGCCCTTCTCCACCCTGGGCTGGCCCGACAAAGACGCCAAAGACCTGCAATACTGGTATCCCACCTCTGTGCTGGTCACCGGCTATGATATCATCTTCTTCTGGGTGGCCCGCATGATCTTTTCCGGCATGGAGCAGATGAAGAAGGAACCGTTTAAGACCGTGCTGATCCACGGCCTGGTTCGGGACGACAAGGGCCGCAAAATGTCCAAGTCTCTGGGCAACGGCATCGACCCCCTGGAGATGGCGGACAAGTTCGGCGCCGACGCTCTGCGCTTCAACCTGATCACCGGCAACAGCCCCGGCAACGATATGCGCTTCTTCGTGGAGAAGTGCGAGGCGATGCGCAACTTTGCCAATAAGATCTGGAATGCCTCCCGCTATGTGATGATGAACCTGACCATCGACCAGGTGGAGCTGCCGGAGAAGCTGGAGCTGGAGGACAAGTGGGTCCTCAGCAAGCTGAACACCCTGATCCGCGAGGTTACCGACAACATGGAGGCCTATGAGCTGGGTGTGGCCTCCGCCAAGATCTATGACTTTATCTGGGACACCTACTGCGACTGGTATATCGAGCTGACCAAGACCCGCCT
>OLOA01002073.1_pt1 | contig 18788 bp, 16 predicted proteins | sample 1672201 | NCBI WGS metagenome assembly OLOA01 (sample SAMEA3136658, study PRJEB25190) | human gut metagenome
CTTCCCTGTATACGGCGGAAAACTGTAAGGCGAACCGTCAGCGTGACGAAAACAGGAAATTTTTGCGAAGCAAAAATCCGAGCTTCATGTCGAGGAGAGGATTTCGTCTCCCTGCATAAAATTATCTAAAGCTGACTTTAGGTATTGCTACTGCTATTATAAAGCGCTAAGGTACAAAAAAACAAGAGAATCATGCTATAAAGTTTTTACCCGGCTGTGTCGATATTATTCATATAGGAAAATACAGACACCATGGATGGAGAAAAAGCTACGGATGGCGGCCTTGAGAGAGGCAGCCATCCGCTTTTTGCGGCAGTAATCGCTGTCGGAGAGGGAGATATTATGGCAATTACAGGAATCAGCTATGGAAGGACTTTCGTGTATGAGACACAGAAGAGAGTGAATGAGGGAGTTTTGCAGAGTACGTCAGATGCGGAAAATCGTTTTGCGGAAAATCTGGAGGCTACGGAGGAAAATGACAAGGCACTGGCGCCGGTGACGCGGGGGGTGCGGCTGAACCGTCGTATCGAAGGCAAGGATAAGGTGCCTTATGGGGAGATGGCGGAGAACGGTGTTATCGAATATGAAGGTGTGGTCTTTGTCTGTGACTATGATCATAACCGTCTGACTCTGGGGGATACTTCGAATGAGAAAAACTGTATCAACATTCCGCTGTCCGGCGGTGGAAGCCTGTTGGTTAACCGGAATAACATCGATTCCCTGTCCAAGGCCATCGGTATGTTCAGCCCGGAGGATGTGAACCGGATCCTGCGTGCACTGGCAAAGGATAAGAAGATCCGGGAGATGGAGAAAGAACTGGATGATATGGAGAACGGTGACAATGTAGACAGCAACGAGGAAACTTCGGAGACGCCCGATGCGGACAAAGCAGCGGAAACGGACCCGGCCGGAACCGCCGGAGAACCGGAAAAAGAGGATCTGAGTCTCATGGAGCAGATCCGCGAGAAAATGCAGGAGATCTACGACAAGCTTCAGAACGGCGATACAGAGACGAAATTCATGATCGGCAATCAGGAATTCAGCATCAAAGAATGGGACAGTTTTCTGGAGAAGTTCGACAGCGTACAGGATGCAATCCGGGAGGCACTGGAAGAGAAAATCGAAAAACAGACGGAAGAACATTTCGAAGAGGAAGACTTAGAGGAGACTGTCGATAAGAAACCCGATGTCAATCCGGATTTTTCCGATATTCCCGAGGAGATTTTCCGTATACTTTTTTGAACAGGTCCTTAAAATAGTTGCTGTCGTTGAAGCCGTATTCCAGAGCAATATCCGTGATGGAACTGTCGGTGGTAAGAAGCGCCGTCTGGGCGTGTTTGAGCCGTACATAGTTTAAATATTCCTTGAAGCCCATGCCGGTGATCAATTTGAATTTCTTGCTGAAGTAAGTGGGGCTTAAGGAAGCCACGGAGGAGACTTCCTCCAGTGTCAGGGGCTTGCGGAAGTTGTTGTAAATGTATCTTGTGGCAAGCAGGATGTCCGCATCCCGGGAGTTCATCAGATCCGGTTCCTTCTCATTCATGACGGAATGGCGCATCAGCATGAGCAGAAGTTCTTCCAGATAGCAACGCTCAAAATGCTCGGAGTAGCGGTCGAACCGGGAATTCTCGGTGAGCATCCGGGTCAGCAGGGAGTGCAGCGACTCCTGGTATACCGCGGGAACGCTGCCCATGAAGGAATGCAGGGGCGGCCGTTCGGTATCCTCGGCGGACAGATCTGACAGATGCAGATATTCTTCCTTGAAATAGATCATTACGATCTCGCAGACCTCTCCGGCGGAATACAGAGAGTGATGCAGTTCTCCCGGAGCGATGAAGACCAGATCTCCGGCTTCCATCTGATAGACCGTATCTTTTAACAGGAAACGGCAGCTTCCCGACCAGAGATAAAAAATTTCATAAAAGCTGTGATAATGATCGGGCTGCAGGGGAGAAAAATCACCTCTGCGGCCTTTTTCCACGATGATCCGGTCAATATCCTTTCTGCCGCGTCTGCCTTTTTTCGTTGTGATATCCATGTCTGTCTCCCTGATTCTTATGTATTTCCCAGTGTTGCAGTCAGAATACCACAAAAAAACAGTATTTTCAACCAAAACAAGCTATAAAAACAGCAGTAAATATAAATTAATTACGCTATTATAATAACTGAAAAAGGAACCCGCCTCTTTCAAAAATACTTTTCTCTCTATCCCCCTCGGTATACTCCCCCCCTCGCCGGGGGGAATTTTTTGCGCAAAAATCATGGAAAACAGGCAGTCTCGTTACAATGGATTGCGCATTTTCCAAAGGATTGTTACCATAAGGGTACAGATCGGCCGGCATACGGTGCTAAAGCAAAGGTGCTAAAGCACCTGAGAGTTTGCAGAGTACAGAAAGGTATAGGGATTAGTATGGATAAAAAGAAAACGGGCAATCTGATCCGGGAAGCCAGACAATGCAAAAATTATACCCAGAGTGAACTGGGAAAGATGTTAGGGGTGACCAACAAAGCGGTATCCCGGTGGGAGAATGGAGAAAGTTTTCCGGATATCGGCGTATTGGAGTCCCTGTCCCATCTGTTGGAACTGCCGATTCAGGACATTGTGACCGGAGAGCGGGCGGGAGACCGGGAGGAGGCTGTGACGGAAGTCGTGAGACTGGCAAAGCTCCAGGAGCAGCGGAAACGTGAAAAGAGGCTCCTGTATCTGATCGTGCTGGGGCTTTTGATCTATCACTGTGTTATCGGGATCTGTTTATTTTCCGGAAGAGGGTTGTTTGGGGGAAGAGATATTGCCTGCCAGGTGGCCGGAATCTCCATGGCGGGGACGCTGACGATGCTGGGGCTTGTATACCGGTATTTCGGAAAGGAAGAGGATGTGAAAATGATTCCCTCCAGTCAATTAAGCAGAGGACTTGGAATAGCATCCCTTGCGATGCTATTGTGGAGTGTTGGAATCATGTATTTAAGCTTCGGAATGGTCCGGGCAGGAAGTGTTCCCCTTGGTATGGAACTCAGCTCCCTGGGACCGTTTTTGAACAATCAGCTTTGTGCGGGCTATGCCCTGAATGTAATATTTCTGGCAGTGGAAATGTACCGTCTGCTCATGGAGCGGACGGTACTGCATCCGGGATGTGTGATCTCACCGGCGGTCATCTATCTTGATTTCTTTTACATAGACATTCTGGGCCGGATGGATACCCTGGACAGCGTCTGGAAGGCACTGGACAGAGGGACGGTACTCATTTTGCTAGAGGCAGTGTTGGGAATTGTATTTCTGTTTATACAGTCCCACCGTTCTCGTTCTCACGCATCCGATAGCCCACACCAATCTCAGTGAAGACATACTGGGGCTGGGCAGGATTCTGTTCCAGCTTTCTGCGGATGTTCGCCATGTTGACCCGGAGGATCTGATTATTATTGTCCATATAGGGTCCCCAGATGGCATTCATGATATAGCTGTATGTCAGGACTCTGCCGGAATTTTCCGCTAAAAGTGTAAGCAGCTGGTATTCAATCTGGGTCAGATGTATCTCTTCGCCCCGCAGGCGGATCAGTCGTTTTTCGAAATCAATCTCCAGATCCAGTGCCTTATACACATGGCCGGGAGCCTGGGCGTGGCTGTGCCGCAGAGAAGTGCGGATCCTTGCCATGAGCTCGCCGGTGCCGAAGGGCTTCGTGATATAATCGTCCGCACCCAGATCCAGAGCGGAGACCTTCTCCTGCTCCTTGGTGCGGGCAGATATGATGATCACCGGAACATCGCTCCAGGAACGGAGTTTCTGTAATACCTCCAGCCCGTCCATGTCCGGCAGCCCTAAGTCTAGCAGGATCACGTTGGGGCAGAAAGAAGTGCTGAGACTCAGTCCCTCTCTACCGTTTAAGGCATGCATGATCTTGTAGCCTTCCCGGTCCATGGTAGCGGTGATGAAATTACTGATACTTCTATCGTCTTCGATTAAGAGAACTTTGATCTTATTCATATCTGTGATCCATATCCTTTCCGGTATTTTCAACAGTTCTATCTTGTGTGGCTGAGAGTACATTTATTTTTCTGAAGCGACAGCTCCAACCTTGGGCAGTGTGAAACAGAATTCCGCGCCATCCGCATGATTCCTGCCACTCAGCGTTCCGTGATGGGCGGTGATGATGGTCTTGCAGATGGACAGACCGATACCCATGCCCTTGCGGGAATCCGAGCTCCGGGAATTGTTGTAGGTACCCGTCTCGAACAGATTCTGTAATTTTTCTTCCGACAATCCTTTTCCGTAGTCTCTCACAATAAAAGAGACATGCTCCGGATGATCCTCCACGATGAAATCAATGGGCAGGATACTTCCGGAATGAACGATGGCGTTTTCCAGCAGATTGATGGTGACCTGCTCGATCAGCACCGCATCCATGGGGATCATCAGAAATTCCTCGGGGATCTTGACCCGGATGGCGGCATCGGGATAGCGTTTTTTCAGCTTCTCCAAAGCTTCTCCCACCACTTCCTCCACCGGTTCCTCTGTGGTATTGATGCTTAAGCTGTCTCCCTGGATACGAGTGACGGACAGCAGATTTTCCACCATATTCAACAGCCAGTTGGAATCCTCATAGATATTGGTCATGATCGTACGCTGCTCGGTGGAGCTTAGATCGTTCTGACTTTCCAGAAACAGGGAGCTGTTGCCGATGATGCCGGTGAGCGGCGTGCGCAGATCGTGGGAGATGGCGCGCAGTAGATTTGCACGCATCTTTTCCATTTCGGCCTCTGCCAGCCGCTTTTCCCGCTCTGCGATCATCTCGGACTGGATGGTCATATGGGAGGTCATGGTACACAGGATCAGAGTGATCCCGCTCATCAGCAGGAAGGTGATAGGGTAGCCGGTCAGTGTGAAATTAAGCTTATAATACGGATAGGTGAACAGATAATTGATCGCTATTACGGAAAAAAGGGTGCAGGCAATGCCGTAGCCGTAGCCCACCGTCCATCTGGCGATGATCACCAGCGCCAGAATGTAGAACAGTGCTACATTGGCAGGGTTGTCCGGTACTATATGCTGATATAAAAAAGAGGCAAGAGTGGCGCACAGCATGCAGGCGGCACAGATCAGGATACTGATGGCGTGTCTGGTAAAGGGTGGTTTTAAGCGGAAGCTTTTCCGCGGTGATTTTTTATCGGAAAATAATCGGAACACGGTGTGATCCTCCATGAAATATTGTTAGTCGTTTTGTAAATTTATTATAACTATAGTACCATTACTTTGCAATGCAAGGTGTAAAGAAGTAGTTAAGGATATATGAAAACCGGTATATTTTCCCCTAAAGCTGTGGCAAAAGGCAGGTATCCTCAGGAAAATCCAAGACACAAAAAATAGGAACATATACTTTCGTTAGGTTGACATCAGGAAAAACATTAGATTAAAATGTAGTATGGCGGCGGTCCTGAAAGGGCGGATCGTCTATGTGGACAGGAGAGGAATAGGTTATGTTTCTGACAGGATTGGCACTATTGCCGGCCATCGCACTGGTGGTATGGATCTATAGACAGGATAAGGTGGAGAAGGAGCCGGGGGGATTATTGTGGAAAATATTCCTGTTTGGTGTATTGTCTGTGATCCCCGCCATGATACTGGAAATCATTCTGGATGAAGTATTTCTGGTATTTATGGATGCAGATACGCTGTGTTACGTGATCCTGGATAATTTTATCGGGGTGGCACTGATCGAGGAACTTTGCAAGATGAAGGCGGCCAAATGGGCGGCATGGAAGCATCCGGCATTTAATTATAAATTCGATGCCATCGTGTACTGCGTGACTTCGGCATTGGGATTTGCAGCCATTGAAAATATTCTGTATTGTCTGGAAGGTGACATTGGGACGGCAGTGACCAGAGCCCTGCTGTCCGTGCCTTCCCATGCCATCGATGGCGTGATCATGGGATATTTCTTCGGTGTGGCGAAGGAGGCAGAACTTGCAGGCAATAAAAAACGCAGGAAACGCTACCTGAAGCTCAGCGTGTTCATGCCGATGATCGAACACGGTATCTATGATTCCGCATTGTCTCTGGATGCGGACTGGATCTTCGTTTTCTTTTTCCTGTTTGTGATCGTGGTGGATGTCTGGGCCTATAAATTTGTGAAAAAGCAGTCTGGGCAGGACCGGGAGCTGTCTGCATAAAGATTGCGTTAAGACCCCGTGAAAATTTTATAAATTCACGAAAAACGGTAGGATCGGGTCTTTGCTTCATGTTAAGATAAAGAAAACATAAAGAAAGGAAAGACCAATATTGAAGTTATTAAATCCAAAGATCCGGCAAAAATTTGCAGAATCCTTGAAGGCGGTCCTGCCGGTAGTAGGGATCGTGATCGTATTAAGCTTTACCATAGCTCCCATTACCTCCAGTATCCTGCTGTGCTTTCTGGTGGGGGCGGTGATGGTCATGGTCGGTATGATGTTTTTCACCCTGGGTGCGGAGATGTCCATGACCCCCATGGGAGAAAAAGTGGGTGCCAGAATGACCCAGAGTAAAAACATTCTGCTGATCGTAGTGTTATCTTTTCTGTTGGGAGTGGTGATCACCATTTCCGAGCCTGACTTGCAGGTGCTGGCGACACAGGTGCCTTCGGTTCCGAACATGACGCTGATCCTGGCAGTGGCAGTGGGGGTTGGAATCTTCCTGGTCATTGCCCTTCTGCGTATGTTGATCGGTGTGGCCCTGCCGCCATTGTTGACCTTTTTCTACATAGTAGTGTTCGTTCTTGCATTTTTCGTACCGGAGAACTTCCGGGCAGTGGCGTTTGATTCCGGAGGTGTGACCACGGGACCCATGACCGTTCCTTTTATCATGGCACTTGGTGTCGGTATTGCGTCCATCCGTAATGACCATCATGCGGCAGACGACAGCTTCGGTCTGGTAGCACTGTGCTCCATCGGCCCGATCCTGGCGGTCATGGTGCTGGGGCTGATCTATAAGCCGACCAATGCGGATTACCAGCCGGTGGCGATCCCGGAGATCGCTGATTCCGTGGAACTGGCGCAGCTTTTTGCTCATGGGATTCCGGATTATGTGAAAGAGATCGCACTCTCATTACTTCCCATTGTATTGTTTTTCGGTCTGTTCCAGATATTTGCCCTGCGGCTGTCGGGGAAGACACTGGCGAAGATCCTGATCGGGCTGGTGTATACTTATATCGGTCTGGTATTGTTTCTGACCGGCGCAAATGTGGGCTTTATGCCTGCCGGTAATTACCTCGGTCAGGTCATGGCAGCCAGATCCTACAGGTGGGTACTGGTGCCGGTGGGAGCACTGATCGGTTACTTTATCGTAAAAGCGGAGCCCGCGGTCTATGTACTGAATCATCAGGTAGAGGAGCTGACGGACGGCGCTATTTCGGCCCGTTCCATGGGCGTGAGCCTGTCCGTGGGTGTCTCCTTATCCGTAGCACTGGCGATGATCCGCGTGCTGACGGGGATCCCGATTCTATGGTTTTTGATCCCGGGCTATGGTGTGGCGATCGGACTATCCTTTTTTGTACCGAAGATATTCACAGCGATCGCCTTCGACTCCGGCGGTGTGGCGAGCGGTCCCATGACAGCTACCTTTTTACTGCCGTTAGCGCAGGGCGCCTGTGTGGCGGTGGGCGGCAATTTAGTCGCAGATGCTTTCGGTGTGGTAGCAATGGTAGCCATGACACCGCTGATCACGATCCAGATATTGGGAATGGTATATCAGTTAAAGCAGCCAAAGAGCGGTGCAGGCGTATTTGCCGGTGCGGCGGATGCATTTGGTGCTTTGGATGAGAATGCCATCATTGAACTGTAGGAGGTGTGCCCATGAGTGAATTATATATGATGGTCACCATCACCAATCGTCAGCTGACGAGGAAATTCGTGGAATGCTATAAAGAAAAAGGCGCACAGGTCGGCAGTGTTACCGTCGGCATGGGAACCGCGGCGAATGAGATCTTAGATTATTTTGGACTGGACGGCATGGAGAAGAGCGTATTGTTCCATCTTGTCACAGATGCTGCCTGGCGGCAGATCAAGGCTGCTCTGCGTAAGAAAATGCAGATCGATCTCTCGGGAATGGGAATCGCATTTATCATTCCCGTGAGCAGTGTCGGTGGCAAGAAAGCATTGAATTACCTGACCTGCGGGCAGGAATTCGTAAAAGGAGAGGAGTCCACATTGAAAGAGACGAAGAATGAGCTTCTGGTAGTGATAGCCAATCATGGATATACGGAACTGGTCATGGATGCAGCGAGAGAAGTACATGCGGCAGGCGGCACAGTCATCCATGCCAAGGGCACCGGAACAGAGAATGCACAGCAGTTTCTGGGCGTGACACTGGTGCCGGAAAAAGAAATGTTGTTCATTGTGGTAAAAAGTGAGCAGAAAAATTCCATCATGCGTGCTATAATGGAAAAAGCAGGACTGGAGAGTAAAGCACAAAGCATCGTATTCTCCCTTCCTGTGACAGATACTGCAGGCATGCGCCTGATGGAGGAGATGGGAGAGACATGACAAACGGCTTATCCGGACCCAGGAAGCAGTTCCTGGACGTGCTCCGGGTACTGGCAACCTGTGCAGTGGTGCTGATGCATGTACTGACAGGTGCGACAGATGTGACAGATGCGTCGATAGTGCCGGAATACCGGTCATTATTGCTGTCAGTTATGGATTTGGTGACCTGGTGTGTTCCTATATTTTTATTGATGTCGGGATATTTGTTCCTGAATCCGGAACGTACATTGACTTATCCGGTCATGATTAAAAAATATTGCAGGAGGATTGCATTGGCGATCCTCCTATTCGGCGTTCCGTATGCAGCTTCCGAGCTGGTAGTGGCGGAGCGGACCTTCCGGATCAGGATGATCCCGGAGGCACTGAAGATGACTCTGACGGGACATACCTGGTCCCATATGTGGTATCTGTATCTGATCTTGTTTTTATATCTGATCACGCCGCTTCTGAAAAAAGTGCTGCGTGTGCTGCCGGTGTGGGGTGTTGCGGCAGTGATGGCAGTGATCTTCTTAGGAAGCAGTGTGGCACCGTTTCTGAATAAGGTACTGGACGTCAACAGTATTCCGGTATTGCCGGATGGCGGTGTGTATTTCCTGTATTATCTGTGTGGATATTTCTTCGCGGTGAGAGAAGTATGTGTGGACAAGGGAAGGAATGTATGGCTGACAGCTGCAGTAGCGGTTCTGGCTCTGGGAATGATCCTGAGCAGAACACTTGCGGGATTCTCCATTCAGATGGCATACAATTATCCGTTTACAGTACTGCTTGCAGTGCTTCTGTTCGCTGCAGGATGGAATGGGAGTATTAAAAAACACCGGATCCCCTGGCAGGAGGCGGGAGCCTTGAGCTTCGCTGTATACCTGGTACATCCGGTGTATGTGAACCTGTTGTATAAATTCGTGAAGATCACACCCTTTACGGTGTTGGAACAATGCGGTGTGCAGTCTGTAGCCGCGGGACAAGCGGTATTGATTTTGCTGCTGGCTGCATTCTGCCTGGTAGTGCTGGCACTGGCAACGGCTACCGCGTGGGTGCTGCGGAAGATTCCGGTGCTCAGAAAATATGTGTTATAATCTCTGCCAGCGCCCGGAAGCACCGCAGGGCAGTACCAGCCCACTCTCGGTGACGGGGAGGCCGATCTCTTCGGCTTCCACATGACCGCCGAACTTTTTCGTCAGGGTGGAATTCATCATATAGGACAGCACGGCGGGCTGCAATCCTGTAGTGTAGGAATTGATCAGGAAGAACAGCGCATCATCGGATAAAAGCTGTGCGGTCAGTCCTACGAAATCCCAGATATTATCTTCTATTTTCCAGATCTCGCCCTTAGGACCTCTGCCGTAGGAAGGGGGATCCATGATGATGCCGTCGTATTTGTTGCCCCGGCGGATCTCACGCTCTACGAACTTCACGCAGTCATCCACAAGCCAGCGGATCGGCGCACCGGAAAGTCCGGAAGCAGCAGCATTCTCTTTTGCCCAGTTCACCATACCTTTGGAAGCGTCCACGTGAGTAACGGAAGCACCGGCTGCAGCTGCAGCCAGAGTAGCGCCGCCGGTATAGGCAAAAAGATTTAAGACCTTGATCGGGCGTCCTGCATTGCGGATCTTTTCACCGAACCAGTCCCAGTTCACAGCCTGCTCCGGGAAAAGTCCTGTATGCTTGAAGCTGAAAGGCTTCAGATTAAAAGTAAGGTCCTTGTAATGAAGCTCCCACTGATGAGGCAGATCAAAGAACTCCCACTCACCGCCGCCACGGCTGCTTCTGTGATAATGTCCGTTCATATGCTTCCAGCCACGGTTTTTGCGGGGAGTATCCCAGATTACCTGCGGATCCGGACGAACCAGAAGATAATCCCCCCAGCGCTCCAGCTTTTCTCCTTTTGATGTATCAATAACTTCATATTCTTTCCATCCATCTGCAATCCACATGATGATCAATACCTCTTTCATAATAGTAAATTTATAAGATATATATAGCATTTTTATATAGCATTTCCGGAGATTACTGTACCAGATCCGGCTGATCGGGACATGAATCCATAAAACACCATAATAATGTTTTTTCCAGTATAGAGGAAAAATGGATGCTGTGCAAGAGAAGTGCAGAATTTTCCACGAAAGATTTGACAACAGCGCTTTTACATACTAAAATGTACGCAGAGATTTTCTGCCGGGGCAGAGGCTTCCCGCTTCCGTGAAACTGTGGCTGTTTTTTGCGGAAGAGATTTTGCAGAGAATTCCTGACAGACAGAAGTCTTTAACAGAAGAAACACAGCAACCGCAGATATGAAACTGTGCACAAAAAGAGGAGAAGCAAACTTATGAAAAAATATTGTGAGATGAGCAGGGAAGAGCTACTCGATTTAAAGAAAGAACTCGACCGTGAGTTCGCCGAGATCAAAGCCGAAGGTCTGGCACTGGATATGTCCCGTGGTAAACCGGCACCGGATCAGCTTGATCTTTCCATGAAAATGATGGAAGTACTTGCGGGCGATGCAGATCTGAAATGTGAGACCGGTGTGGACTGCCGTAACTATGGTGTCATCGACGGAATCCCGGAAGCCAAGAGACTTCTCGGCGAGATGTCTGAGGTAGAGCCTGAGAACATCATCATTTATGGTAACTCCAGCCTGAACGTAATGTTCGATACCATTGCACGTTCCTATTCTCACGGAGTTATGGGAAATACACCGTGGTGTAAACTTGATAAAGTGAAATTCCTCTGTCCTGTACCTGGATATGACCGTCATTTCCGTATTACAGAATTCTTCGGTATTGAGATGATCAACATTCCGATGACTCCGGAAGGCCCGGATATGGATATGGTTGAGAAATACGTCAATGAAGATCCGGCAGTAAAAGGTATCTGGTGTGTTCCGAAATACTCCAATCCACAGGGCTATACCTATTCAGAGGAAACAGTTAAGCGTTTTGCACATCTGAAACCAGCAGCACCGGACTTCCGTATTTACTGGGATAACGCTTACAGCATTCATCATCTCTATGATGACAATCAGGATTTCCTTCTTGAGATCCTTGATGAGTGTGCGAAAGCAGGCAATCCGGATATTGTTTATAAATTTACTTCTACCTCCAAGGTAAGCTTCCCTGGTTCCGGTATCGCAGCAGTTGCTGCATCCAAAGCGAACCTGGATGACTTCCGCAAATATATGACTGTACAGACTATCGGACACGACAAGCTGAACCAGCTCCGTCACGTTCGCTTCTTCAAAGATATCAACGGACTGCATGAGCATATGAGAAAACACGCAGATATTCTCCGTCCGAAATTCGAGCTTGTTCTTGCAACACTGGATAAAGAACTTAACGGACTTGGAATCGGTGAGTGGACGAAACCTCACGGTGGATATTTCATTTCCTTTGATGCAATGGAAGGCTGTGCGAAAGCCATTGTTGCCAAAGCAAAAGAAGCAGGTGTTGTCATGACTGGCGCCGGAGCAACCTATCCATATGGAAAGGATCCGAAAGACAGCAACATCCGTATTGCACCAAGCTATCCAAGCGTTGAGGAACTTGGCAAGGCAGCAGAGGTATTTGTTCTCTGTGTGAAGCTTGTAAGTGTGGAAAAACTTCTGGAGAAATAAATCGATCACATCAGACTGCCCGGTATTTCAGCGTACGTAATACCGGGCAGTCATAACTATCGGAGAGAGATCATGGGTGAGGAAAAAGAAAAAATGAAAACCGGCAAAAAGGTGATCATTGCACTGATCATAATCCTGCTGATCTTTACAGCAGCAGCTTATGGATACGGTGTGCATTATTTTACAGATCATTTCTTACCGGGATCACAGGTAAACGGTTTTAACTGCTCCTATAAAACTGCAGACGAAACTGAGAAACTTCTTGCAAAAGAAGTGCAGGCATATGTCCTTACTGTGGAAACAAGAAACAACGGAAAAGAGAGCATTACCGCAAAAGAAGCAGGTTTGGTCTACAAACCGGATGGCGGAGCCAGGAAACTGATCAAAAAGCAGGACCGTTATAAATGGTTCCTTGCATTTAATCAGAAGAAAAAATATACACTGGCAACAGATACCACTTATGAAGATCAGAACAAGCTGACAGAAACCGTAAAAAAACTGAAATGTATGCAGAAAGACAAGATGGAGAAACCTGTAGATGCATGCATTAAAGACACTGGCGAGTCTTATGAGATCCAGCCGGAAAAAGAAGGAACCACACTGGACACCAAGAAAGTGCAGAAAGTGATCCGAAAAGCAGTTTCTGCCGGAGATGTAACAGTCAGCCTGGAAAAAAACAACTGCTATAAAAAACCATCCGTATATAAAGACGACAAAACCCTGAAAAAAGAATGTGACCAGATGAACAAGCTTACCAGCTGTGTGATCACATATGATTTTTCAGACCGTTCCGAGCAGCTTGACCGGAATACTATTAAGGACTGGCTTGTTAAAGACGCAAACGGAGATTATTCTGTAGATAAAAATCAGGTTGCGGCATATGTAAACAGCCTGGGTTATAAATATGATACGTTTGGATGCACCAGGACATTTACTACTTACGATGGCCGTCAGAAGACCATCCAGGGCGGTGATTATGGTTGGGCTATCGACCAGGCAACAGAGACGGAATGGCTTTATAATGCAATCCTTGCGGGAACTACAGAAGTAAGACAGCCTGCTTATGCTTACAGTGGCCTTTGCAGAGATACCAATGATATTGGAAATACCTATGTAGAAATTGACCTGACCAACCAGAGAATGGTATTTTATAAAGATGGACAGCTTCTGGTAGACACACCGGTAGTTACCGGCTGTGTGCGAAAGGGACATGCCACACCAACCGGATGCTTTGCGCTGGATGCCATGCGTTCACCGGCGGTCCTCAAAGGACCTGGATATGCGTCGCCGGTTACATACTGGATGCCGTTTTCCGGGGGAGTTGGAATCCATGATGCAAGCTGGCGTTCACAGTATGGCGGACAGATCTATATAACCAATGGTTCTCATGGGTGCGTAAATACCCCGAAGGATCAGGCTGCAATCATTTACAATAATATTAGCGTAGGAGTACCGATCGTAGTTTATGAATAAGAGACTAAAAGAAATATTAAAAGGATACGAAGAAAGAAAACATAAAATTATCAAGGGAGATGAAAGTATGAATATCGTTGTATTGGCAGGTGGAACCAGTACAGAGAGAGAAATCTCCATCGTAACCGGAACCGGTGTATGCAAGGCACTTCGTCAGAAAGGACACAATGCCATTCTCGTAGATATTTTCTGTGGCCTGGAGCCGGTAGACTGGGATGAACCTTTCGGAGATAAAGATTATGAAGTAGATTCCGCAGCGGAATATATGAGAAGCTTTGACGATGATATCGAAAAGATCAAACGAACAAGAAGAAGCTTTTTCGGACCGAATGTCCTGGAACTGTGTCAGGCTGCTGACATTGTATTCATGGGTCTTCATGGCTCTAACGGAGAAGACGGAAAGGTTCAGGCAACTTTCGATCTTCTGGGAATCCGCTACACAGGAACCGGATACTTAAGCAGTGCCCTTGCCATGGATAAAGGCCTCACCAAGAAGATCTTTCTTATGGACCAGGTACCGACACCCAAGGGTGTTTCCATGCTGAAAGAAAACTGTACAAGAAATATCCAGGATCTTGGCATGGAATTTCCTGTTGTTGTAAAAACATGTTGCGGTGGTTCCAGTGTAGGTGTTTATATTGTAAACAACCAGAAAGAATATGAGGATGCCATTGACGGTGCCTATTCTTATGAGGATGAAGTCGTTGTTGAGGAATACATCAAAGGCCGGGAGTTTTCTGTTGCAGTTGTAGATGGCAAAGCTTATCCAATTATCGAGATCGCACCGAAGCAGGGCTTCTACGATTATAAGAACAAATATCAGGCAGGTTCCACAGTAGAGACCTGTCCGGCTGAGATTTCTCCGGAACTGACAGAGAAGATGCAGCACTATGCGGAGGCCGGTGCAAAAGCTCTCTGCATCGAAGGCTACGCACGTTTTGACTTCATGATGAAGGAAAACGGCGACATGTACTGCCTGGAAGCAAACACACTTCCGGGAATGACACCGACCAGCCTGATCCCGCAGGAAGCAAAAGTTCTGGGAATTGATTACCCGGATCTCTGTGAAGAGCTGATCCGCATTTCTCTTAAAAAATACAGCAAATAAAATATCTGACCATAACTCCTCCTGTTGACCGAAGCAGTTTCAGAACATGTTGATCTCTGAAATGCTGTAAATACAACAGGAGGAGTTTCTGGCAAAAGAAAGGATTTTATTCATGAAAAATCTTACATTGGAAAATATCACAAAAGTCTGCAATGGTACTTACCATGGCCCGCAGGAAAAACTTCAGGAAGAAGTGACTGCCATCACAACAGACAGCCGTAAAGTAGAAAAAGGCGGTCTTTTTGTTCCGGTAGTAGGAGAGCGTGTGGATGCCCACCGCTTTATTCCCCAGGTGATGGAAGCAGGTGCACTTGCAACCTTATCCGAGAGGGTCCTTGAAGGTGCTGACTATCCGTACATTCAGGTAGAATCTTCCCTTCAGGCAGTGAAGGACATTGCGGAGTTTTATCTGGAGCAGCTTGATATTCCGGTTGTGGGAATCACAGGAAGTGTTGGAAAAACCAGCACAAAAGAGGTGATCGCCTCTGTACTGAAAGAGAAATACCGCACCCTGAAAACCCAGGGGAATTTCAACAATGAACTGGGACTTCCGCTGACTGTATTCCGTCTCCGTGACGAGGATGAGATTGCGGTTCTGGAAATGGGAATCAGTGACTTCGGCGAGATGACCCGCCTTGCAAAGATCGCGAAACCGGATACCTGCGTGATCACAAACATCGGAACCTGCCATCTGGAAAATCTTGGAGACAGAGACGGTGTCCTGAAAGCAAAAACAGAGATCTTTAAATATGTGAAGAAAAATATCGTACTCAATGGTGATGATGATAAGCTTTCCACAGTAAAAGAATACAACGGTATCCGGCCGGTATTTTTTGGAAACGGAGAAAATGCTTCTGTCACCTGTGAAAATGTGGAGAGCCGTGGATTGAAAGGAATGAGCTGTGACATCTGTCTGAAGGGAAAAATGGCAGAGAACGGAGAGTTCCAGAAATTCCATGTAGATATCCCAATGCCAGGACGCCATATGGTTTCCAATGCGCTGGCAGCAGCAGCCATCGGCAGACTTTACGGACTGAATGCAGAGCAGATCAAAAAGGGTATCGAAAGCCTGGAGCCGGTCAGCGGAAGATTCAATATGATCGAGACCGACAAGTTCCTGATCGTAGATGACTGCTACAACGCAAACCCCATGTCCATGAAGGCATCTCTGGATGTTCTGCAGGACGGACTTGGAAGAAGAGTTGCCATTCTTGGAGATATGGGCGAGCTTGGAACCGACGAAGTTGCACTTCATGAAGGCGTTGGCGTTCATGCAGGTCACTGTAAGATCGACGCCTGCATCTGTGTTGGACCGCTTGCGGCACACATTGCGAAAAAGGCATCCGAGACCAATCCGGACCTGACAGTTATCCAGGAAAACGATCTGGAAAGCCTTCTTAAAAATCTGAACACCTATGTAAAAAAAGGAGACACCATCCTTGTAAAAGCTTCTCATTTCATGAAATTTGAAAATGTAGTCAAAGCACTGCAGGAAATGTAAAAAGACCGAAAACCAGGCGATCATTTGACGAACGAAAATTCTTTCCAGCCAGGCGATATAGAAGTATAATATTCCTAAAGCAATGAGCAGTGCGTCCGGAACCGGTATCCGGTGCGTTGTAAAGCAAAACAGAATGACGTGTGGGTACTGCGGGCAGTGAAAAGGGAGGGGCTTATGCTGGAGATGATCATGAAGCTGAACATTCCGCTTTACGTCATGACATCCATGGGATGTATCGGTGGCCTTGGGATGCTGGCAACAAACCTTACCTACAGAAGAATGATCCGAAATACACAGCGATTACAGAATCTCAAAGAAAAATGGCTGAACCTGTGGAAGTCAAGAGACAGGCTCTGGCACAGAATGAACCGTTTTGTGTGGTATCCGTCTCTGCTATGTACGTTTCTTCTGGTCCTTTCTGTGATCCTTAACAGCAGGCTGGAACCTGGGGAAGGTCTGCCTATGCTTTATCTGTATATTGGTGCAGCTGTGCCTGTGACATTGCTGCTTCTGAGACAGGGACTGGATTTTTCCTACAAAGAAGAACTTGTGATGGCTTCCCTTGCAGATTACGTGGAACAGGTACGGACCTGGGTGGAAGAAATTCCAGTTCCCCAGAAGACAGATCCCGTTTTGCAGGAAGAGATCGTGGATCGGATCACAAGGAGCATCCGTCAGACTGCGGCAACAGGAAGCCATTTCAGCAAGATGCTTTCTCCGGAGGAGGAAGAGATCATGAGGGAGATCATAAGAGAATTTATGAAGGAGTAGAAGTGGACGCCGGAAGTTCAGAGAATGACACACGGCGATACCGGAATTACGGTGTGATATATAATATGATGAAAAAATCTCCGGCAGATACGGTTCCTGGTATCCTGCCGGAGATTTTTTGTGTATTTGTGTAAGATAAGGATTCTTTGGCTGTCTGACTCTGCGGACTGGTTATCAGCCCATGGAGATCGGGCCGCCGCGGAGTTTGCCTGCAGTGGTGATTCTCTTGATAGCAACCATGTATGCAGCCATACGGAGCGTTACGTTCTTCTCCTGGCTGAGAGCATAAACTTCGTTAAATGCGGTAAGCATGATCTTCTGAAGCATCTTGTTAACTTCATCAAGATCCCAGGTAAGGTTCTGGATGTTCTGAACCCACTCGAAGTAGGAGACAACAACACCGCCTGCATTGGAAAGGATATCCGGGCATACGATGATTCCTCTGGAATTCAGGATCTCATCTGCCTCAACAGAAGTCGGTCCGTTGGCTGCCTCGATGATAAGTTTAGCCTGGATGCGTCCTGCGTTATCTTCTGTGATCTGGTTCTCAAGGGCGGCCGGGATCAGAACGTCGCATTTGCATGTGATCAGGCCGTCGTTGGTAATATGGGAAACGCCCTCTGCCTCGTATTTATCGAGAGTATTTCCTTCGGAAATAAATTTACGGATCGCCGGAATATCAAGTCCGTCCTCACAGTAAAGACCGCCGGTGTAATCACTGACCGCAACAACTTTCTGTCCATTCTTATAAAAGATCTCAGCGGCAGTTCCGCCGACATTTCCCATACCCTGAACAGCGATGGATGCTTTTGCCGGATCAATGTGGTTTTTTTCCATGCACTGGTAGGCGATGATGGTAACGCCACGTCCGGTAGCTTCCACACGGCCTACGGAGCCGCCGATCTCGATGGGTTTTCCGGTAACAACACCTGGAACCGTATGGCCGGTAAACATGCTGTAAGTGTCCATGATCCATGCCATAACCTCACCATTTGTATTAACATCCGGTGCAGGAATATCCTTATCTGGTCCGATGATCGGAAGGATACGTGTGGTATAACGACGGGTAAGACGTATAAGCTCCGCTCTGGAAAGCTTGGACGGATCAACTTTGATTCCCCCCTTGGCACCGCCGTAAGGAATATTTACAACCGCACATTTAAAGGACATCCAGGCTGCAAGCGCTTTTACTTCGTCCATATCGGAATTCTGATGGTAACGGATGCCGCCCTTGCACGGTCCACGTGCGCTGGAATGCTGAACACGGTATCCCTCGAATACCTTAATGGAGCCGTCATCCATACGGATCGGGATAGAAACCTTAAGTTCACGTTCCGGGTAGCAAAGTGTTGCGTAATCTTCGTAGCTGAGACCAAGAGCCTCTGCAGACTGCTTCAGGACAGAGAGCATATTGTCATAAGGATTATACTTTTTATCTGCCATTGTTACCACTCCTTTGAAAATAAATATTTTTTCTATTTGATTTAAGAATAATATTATTTATCTGATGAGGTGAGTATATCATGCTATATCTGAAAAGTAAATAATTTTATTCATAAAAATATATACAAAAATATTTATATCTTTTTGGGCGTTTTCACATAAGCCTGTGATAAAATAAAAAAACTGAAACATGCAGGTTTCCCAAACTGCTGTGACCAGTGATAATTATGACGGGGAGGATATTTCATGGAGAATCGGTTACAGAATCTGATCATTTCAGCACAGCTGACACCAAAGGAAAAAGAGGTTGCGGATTACGTCCTTGAGAATCTGCAGAAATGCTGTTTTATGACATCAACAGAGCTGGCCGGAGAAT
>OLOA01002092.1_pt1 | contig 18707 bp, 11 predicted proteins | sample 1672201 | NCBI WGS metagenome assembly OLOA01 (sample SAMEA3136658, study PRJEB25190) | human gut metagenome
TACGGGAGAACATGCATGACTACACTGTTTTACCTCTTGGGGTATCTCGGCGTGATCGGATTTGCAGTCACGTCGTTTCTCAAAATCAAAAAGTATGTAAAGACCACTCCGCTTCACTGCCGCTGGGAAATCTATCCCATTCCGCATGAAGGCGCCCGCGCCAAGCATGGCGGCAGCTACATGGAAGAAAGCAACTGGTGGACGAAGGAACATCATGTGGATCACATGGGCGACCTCAAGGCCCTGCTCATGGAAGTGCTCTTCCTCGAATCCACGTTCCACAATAACCGCACGCTGTGGTACAGGACCTACCCCTTCCACTTCGGCCTGTACATGCTCATGGGCGGCGCCATCATTCTCTTTATCACCGCTTTCCTGCGCCTCTTCGGCATGAGCGCCGACAACGGCCTCATCAGCTTCATTTACTGGCTTATTAATGTCATGAGCCTGCTCGGCTGCATCGGCCTCATAGGCGGCGGCATCGGCCTCATCTTCCGCCGCATGACCGACAAGGGCCTCAGGATGTACACGACCACGGAACACCTCCTCAGCATTGGCCTGTTCGTCCTCTTCGGCGTGACCGGCCTCGCCGTGTGGTGCACCAATCCGTCCTTTGCCCCCATCGCCAGCGACTACATGTACAACCTGGTGACCTTCAAGATCTTCACTCCCCTCCAGAGCGGCGGCTTCTGCCTCCACATGCTGGTCGGCGACGCCCTGCTCATCCTCATCCCCGTGTCCTTCATGAGCCACATTCTCCTGAAGTACTTCTTCTACCATGACATCCGCTGGGAAGACGTGGCCACCCCGCGCAGCACGAAGATCCAGGGCAAGATTCTCAACGTCCTGAAGTTCCACTGCAACTGGGCCGCCCCGCACATCAACCCCGAGCAGGATCCCAACAAGACCTGGGTCGACGTTGCCACTACCGGCTACCCCTGCCAAGATAACGCTGACAAGAAGTAGAGGGCCCCGTGATGAAAGAACCTAAGAAACTTACTGATATCTCCACTGTCGAAGGACAGATGATCGAATACGATCTCAACGATATTCCGGATCTGCCCCTCGATGTCGCCAAACTTCCCTTCAAGAAATATTCCGAGAAGGAACTGGCCGACACCTGCAACGACATTCTCCCATCTTGATGCAACGACGGTCCTCAGCCGCCGTGTTGCGGAAATGGGTATCTACCCCGCCGTTGAACCGCTCGAATCCTCGTCGCGCATGCTCGAACCCGAAATCGTCGGTGAGGAACACTATCGCGTTGCCTGCCGTGTTCAGGAGATTCTTGAACACTATAAAGAACTTCAGGACATTATTGCTATTCTGGGCATGGACGAACTGAGCGATGAAGACAAGTTGACAGTGCGAAGAGCAAGAAAGATTCAGCGTTTTCTTTCCCAACCATTCATCGTTGCGGAAAAGTTTACGGGTATTCCCGGAATTTATGTGCCGCTCAGTGAAACGATACGCAGCTTTGCCGCGATTGTTGACGGTGAAGCCGATGAATTTCCCGAAAGTGCCTTTTTCAATGTCGGCACCATTGATGATGTCCGTGAAAAAGCGCAGTCGCTTTCCGGCAAATGCGAAAAGACCGATGACGGCACGGCAGCCGCAGAATAAAAACAGGAGGGCATGAATGGCCAAACCGTTTCAACTTGAAATTCTGACGCCCGAACGTGCATTTTACAGGGGCGAATGCATTTCGGTGATCGTGCCTGTCAGCGACGGAATGCTCGGAATAATGGCAAACCACACTCCGATGACCGCCGCAATCACCGACGGCGAAGTTGTTTTCACCCTGCCCGACGGCAGCAAAATTCCTTGCGCCGTGACACAGGGAATGATCGACGTTTCCGCCGCCCGTGTTCGGGTTCTTTGCGACTCCGCTTTGCACCCCGATGAAATCAATGCAGAGGCTGAGCGTAAGCAAGCTGAAGCCGCCGCATTGAAGCTGCGCGAAAAACTCGGCCACCGTGACTATGTGCTTTCAAAACTGACCTTTGCCAAGGCCACAAACCATTTGCGCGTCAAGCAGCATAATTCCTGATAATGCTTTCCAAACAAATTTACCGTGCCGATTGCAAATCTCTGTTTCGGCACGGGCTTTTTAAAAGTCCGTCAATATATTGCGATATAAAATTTGCCGTCTATTGACTTTACTGTTTGCGCGTGCTAAAATCCATTTAAAAAGTGAATACAGCTCAAGTGCCTGAATTCAGCCTTTTTACGGTGAATTCGGGAGAATAGACAATCGGGTCAAAGTCCCGAACGGTACCGCCGCTGTTGGTGCGTAGACAATGTTTTATTGATGCAAATCAGCCATTGGGAAACTGAGAAGGCAAAACATTCGCTGTTGAGGCACAAGTCAGAAGACCTGCTTGAGTCGGATCCCCCTTTGCTTATGCGGCTCACGAGTTATGAGGTTGGCGGATGTTTTTTTGTTGTGTAAACGGTGCAGCTTTGTTGCTGTGCCGTTTTTCTTATCTGCAATTCCGCTCACTCTGTCATGCTAAAAGCCGAACAAAAAAGATAGATATTGGAAAAAACAATGAATCACAGCATTACTCCCCGAAGCAATGCGGACGAGCGCAGTCAACTCGAAGATGAGTTTGCAAGACAGCACGCAAGTGATACTGACGAACAGCTTTTAAGCTATGTCGGCAGTATTGCAAGTAAGCTCGGCCGAAAACCCACAAAAGAAGAAACCATCGGTTATCGTTACATAAAGTCACGACTCGGCAATTGGCCCGGCATCATGGTCAAACTCGGGCTGCTTGAGCCGAAGTCGGTACGGCGGGAACGCGTAAGACGATCAATAGCTGATAAACAGAAAAACAGGAGTAAGAAGAATTGAAGCATTCAAGGTTATTTAAGTGCATCAGTCTGTTTCTTGCGGCAATCATGCTTTTGGCATTGCTGTCAATGGTTTTGTCGGCAAGCTTTGTTTTGCCCGAAAATCCGATAGCCAAAGCTTCCTCCTTTCCCGACAGCGAGCTTTCACACAACGGTTCAGGGAAAAACGAAACACCAACACCGACTCTGACTCCGACACCGGAGCAATCCGAAACACCGACGCCCGATGCTTCCGAAACGCCGACACCCGAAGAATCGGAGACTCCGACGCCCGATGTTTCCGAAACGCCGACGTTCGAACCGCCTGAAACAGCAACGCCAAATACATCGGACAATTCGAATCCAACCGACACGCCGACTCCGAGACCCACCAACGCGCCGACCCCGAGACCCACCAACGCGCCGACTCCGAGGCCGTCCAACGCGCCGACCCCGAGACCTACCAATGCGCCGACTCAGAATCCGACCGACGATCCGACATCGAATCCGACCGTTCGACCGACTGATATGCCGTCAACTTCTCCCGAGCCCGGCGGCGATATTACTCCCGAACCCGGCGGGGACGGCACTCCCGAACCCGGTGGAGACGGCACTCCCGAGCCCGGTGGAGAAATCACTCCCGAGCCCGGCGGGGAATACACTCCCCAACCCGAAGAGCCGTATATTGCAACGGATCTTTACAGCGGAATATATACTCCTGCCGATATAGAAAACGACACACTTGTTTTTTATGCATACCCTGCCGGGGGAGATAATCTTTCACTTAAAGTTTATATTAAAGGCCGTTACGACAACGTGAACAACGGTGAATTGCTTCACCCGGATGAGCAGAGTTATTTTCGTCCGGTGTTGTCGATAAACAATGAGTACATAATCACAATGTATCTCTATCGCGGAAGTGAACTTTGCGGCGGTGCTGTGCGCTTTTATATCACCTACCGCAATCAGCCTGCCGATGAAGACAATCCTGTTGTCGGTGAACATCCGCCGGTGATAACAACAAACCGCGACGGCGACGACAGTGTGATCACAAGCAGCCGTTTCCTGCTCAGAGTTGCTGCACGCACCTGGGAAGGCAATGTTATATACGCAAACCATATCGTTGTTACCCTTGACGGTGTTGTTCAAACAAATCCGACCGGCAGCACAGTGTTTGAATATCACCTTGTGCTGACTCCGCCGAATGTCGGAGACGACATCGACCATGTTGTTACGATACTTGCATGGGATGATGAAGGGAACTCAACTTTCCGAAAACTCATTCTGCCCTATCACCGCGTCGGTGAAGGAGATGAAAACGGAAGCATCCATATTTCAATAGATGCAACCACCCTCGGGCTCGGCATCATTATTGATGATGATTATACCGTTCATGAAGGCGAAAACGCTGCCGAAGTGCTGCTGCGCCTGTTTGAGGACTATGGCATTGAAGCGCAATTCAGCGGAACACCGAAGCTGAATTTCTATCTGCGGCGCATTGTGTGGGGCGATATTGCATACAGCGTTGAGATTCCTCCGGAACTCTGGGAGCTGATACTCCGTGACGGCATAACTCTTACGGACCAGCACGACCGAGACAGCATCGGAGAATTCGACTTCACGCGGTGTTCCGGTTGGATGTACTGTATAAACGGCATGTACCCGGGAATCGGACTTTCCGAATACTACCCAATCAACGGTGACGAACTCTGTCTGCGGTTTACGCTTGCTCTCGGCAAGGATATCGGCGGATATGACGCAACCGGTTCCGGCGGCTCCGAAGGCTCACTTTCAAGTTACTGCGGGCTTTGGATTGACGGAGGATTCATTCAGCTTGAGCACGATTATGAAATAATTCAGCGTGTCGAACCCACTGACGATGAGGATGGTTTCATTGAGTACCGCTGTTCAAAATGCCATGACATTTACCGCGAAGTGCTTCCCGCAGGAAGTCCCGGCCAAAGCGCATTCATTCTTTCGCATACGCTTGTGCCGCAAATCTGCATCGGTACTGCGGGCTCACCCGAAAATTCCGGTTTAAAAAGAAAGGCGATAAATAATGACGTTAAAGATTAAATCAATTCTGAGCCTGCTGCTTGCGTTTTTGCTCACATTTGCAGCATGCAGTGCAGCTCCGCATAAAGAACGAGTACAGCCTCCCATGTCCGAACGCATTCTTCAGATTGCGCAGGGCATGAAGAAACTTGCAGGAGTTGAAGAAGGCGACTGTCTGCTTAATGCGTCGGATGAATTCCCTGCCGGTTCTTCCGTTTGCGACTGGGCAGCCTTGGCATGCGCTGTCGGCGGTGCGGAGGATAGCTATACAGCCTACCTGCACGCGCTTGAAGCTTATGTAAAAAATAAACTCGGCGAAGATTCATCCCTCGGCAGAGCAACCGACTACCACCGAATTGCTCTTACGGTGCTCGCACTTGGCGGTGACCCGGCAGCATTTTCGGAGGATAAAAACGGAGAACCGGTGAATCTTATTGAGTTCGGAACCTACAACTACCCCGGCGAACTCGGCGCGCAAGGACTGAACGCATACATTTTTGCACTGATAACCCTTGATTCCGAAAGTTATACGGTTCCTGACGGAAGCAGGTATACCCGAACAGGCATCATTAAAGAAATTCTTGCTGCCGAAGAACCCGGCGGAGGGTTTGGGCTTGATAAAGGTGCATTTGACATTGATATAACCGCAATGGCGCTTCAAGCTCTTGCCCCGTACTGCGGAAGTCAGAACGCACTTTCCGTCGGTATATCCCCCGGTGAAATTTCCCGCACTGTTGACCGTGCATTGGCACGGCTTGCCGCTGTAATGAAAGAAAACTGCACATTCTGCTCGTATGGTGCAGAAAACACCGAGTCGACAGCTCAGGTTATTATTGCACTCTGTTCACTTGGTATCGACCCACGCACCGATGAACGTTTCATGCGCGGCGGTAAAAACATTGTTGACGGAATGCAGAGTTTTCTTCTCCCCGGCAGCGTGTACAGGCACTCTGCGAACGATTCGGAAGGAAACCTTATGTCCACGGAGCAGGCAATGCTTGCGCATATCGCACTGTACAAAGCGGACAATAAGCTCGGCAGGCTGTATGATTTTTCAAAGTCTAAAGCCTGATATTGCCTGCGCGACGAAAATATTAATTAATGATAAACGGTGATTATAAATGCTGACAGACAACATTAAATCTGAAATCAAAAAAGTTATCGTCGGAAAGGACGAAATTATCGAAAAGGTTTTGACTGCAATTCTTGCGCAGGGACACATACTGCTGGAAGATGTTCCCGGCGTTGGAAAAACAAGCCTTGCACTTGCTTTTTCAAAGGCACTCGGACTTGACTGCAAACGTATTCAGTTCACACCGGACACAATGCCTTCCGATGTGACAGGCTTTTCGGTTTTCGAAAAATCAAATTCCGACTTTGCGTATAAGCCCGGAGCGGTTATGACAAATCTTCTTGTTGCGGATGAAATCAACCGCACCTCAAGCAAAACCCAATCCGCTCTGCTTGAAGCGATGGAGGAAGGAAAAGTTACAGTTGACGGAACAACCCATAAACTTCCGTCCCCGTTCATCGTTCTTGCAACCGAAAATCCGATCGGGTCGGCAGGAACGCAGCTGCTGCCCGTTTCTCAGCTGGACAGGTTCATGTTCAAACTGAGCATGGGTTATCCCGATATTAAAAGTCAAGTTGAAATACTGCGGGACAGACACCGTTCCGACCCGCTTGACGATGTAAAAGCCGTATGCTCAGCCAATGAACTGGTGCAAACAATCGACGTTGTTCGACAAACATTCATATGCGATGAAGTTTACGAATACATAGCCGAACTTGCCGAGCAGACGCGGCATCACGAATCGGTTCAGTTCGGAATCAGCCCCCGCGGTGCGTTGGCGGTGAGCCGTGCCGCAAAAGCATATGCTTATCTTTCCCGCCGCGACTATGTTACGGCGGACGATGTTGCCGCAGTTTTCCGCGATGTATGTGCACACAGACTTGTTCTGAACACAAAAGCGCGAATGCGCGGGTATACCGAAACGGATGTTGCCGATGAAATTGTTTCCGAACACAAAAAACCGGGAATTAAGGATTTTAAACGCAGATGAAGCATAACCCCAAACCCGAAGAAAAGAAAGCAGCGGGGCTCGATGATGATTTTGCAGTAAAAAAAGATTTTGCACAAAGCTGCACACTGCGGCGCATTGCAGCTGCTGTTCTGTATCTGTCGATTCTTTTCTGCTGCACAATCACCGCATTAAAGCTTCCGTCACTTGCTGTTTTGTTCCCGCTTGCAGCAGTGCTGCTTATTCCCCCGCTTTGCTTTGCGTTCAACTGTTTCGCCGCTTCGAAAGTTGAATTTGCCGTTAAAGCTTCTTCCTCCTGTCCCCGCGGGGAAAGCTGCCATTGCGAGATCGTTCTTCGCAATGACAGTATCATTCCGCTGCCGTTCGTGCGCTGTACTCTGATTTTGCTAAACAAGCTTAACGGAGAAAACCGCATTTCGGTCATTCGTTGCAGCGTCCCTGCACTTTCGGAAAGCCGAACCGGGTTTTCTGTAAAATCGATGCATTGCGGCAGCGTTTCACCGCAGATCCTGCGAACAGAGCTTACCGATTGCTTCGGACTGTTTTTTAAAAGAATACGCAGCAGCTCTTCCCTGCGAACGGATGCAAAATGCTTATTTATGCCGACAGTGTTCGATATTGACGCCATCAGAAACGATGCATTCTCTCATGATATAGACAGCAGCGACTATGCACCCGGCAAACGCGGTTCGGATCATTCCGAAGTTTTTCAACTCCGCCCGTACGAACAGGGTGATTCTTTAAAACAGGTGCATTGGAAGGCCTCCTGTAAATTCGATGACCTCATCGTGCGCGACGCAAGCTTTCCGATAGTACGTTCACTGCTTATCTGCATGGACGTATCCGGATGTACAGCCGCTGAATGCGATGCAATCAGTGACGTTGCAGTCTCTGTCTGTTCCGCACTGTCGGACTCCGGAACCGCATTTACAATTGCACGCCCGCAATGCGGCCAAATTGAGTTTATCGACGTGAATGCTTCCGATGAGCTTCCCTCTGCGGCCGAATGGCTTATCGAATGCGAACCCTCGGAAAGCGCCTTCGCAGCATATGTCAGGGAACGCGGCGCCTGCGGATACGGAAAAATCGTGTTTATCGGCAAAGAGTTCTCAGACTCTGCTGCGGAGTTTTGCGCCGGTGCAAACACAAAGCGGCTCCTCTGCCGTGCGGGCGACAACGGTACGTTTACGGCATTCTCTTCAGACAATTATGCGGAAGAACTGTCCGATGTTGACCTTTAAACCGGTTTCGTATTATAAAATTTGTGGTTGAGTTGAATGATTAAAAGAGAAAAAAGAGACGAATTGCATATTGAGCAGTCTAAAAGCGCATGTTGTCAAAGCTTCTGGGATTTTTCCAGAGCATTGCTCTGTTCGGTTATGTTCACACTCGGCTTCAACATCCTGCTGTTTTCGATTTTTAAGTCGCTGAGCGTTTCGGCGTTTACGGTTACTGCGGTTGAAGCTCCGATAATCTGCGTGCTCATACTTCTTTTTTGCGGAAAGAGGGGAACCGTTGCAGTGTCTTTATACTGTGCCGCAGTTTTCCTGTTTTCCATACTCTTTTTTGGGAGCATACGCAGCGGACTTGATGCACTCACTAATGACTGCATTGCGCTTTTAATAAAGCTGACAGGAAAAATCCATCTCGATGTGCAATCCGAACCTGCCGATACATTGCCGTTCCTTATTCTGCTTTGCAGCATTATTTCAGCAGCATCAGCCAAACTGTTTTCTTCCGGGAGACGCATTGCTGCATACGCAGTTATTCTGTTCGGCACGGTACTTTCCGCAAGCGGCATTGCACAATCACCTGTCGGTGCGGTTTTAATAATTGCAAGCGGAATAACACATCTTGCTGCGGGAAGTCTCTCCGTTCCGCATTTTCAAAAAAAGGGCGCAAAGCTCACTTGTGCCGTCGTTCCGCTGCTTCTTGCTTCGGCAGTCTTACTGGGTTCTCTGCCCATGCGCAGTTTCTGTTCGAACAGCAGGCTGAATGCACTCAGCAGCAGCCTCGGTATTTGGCTGCACCGTGTGGTTTACGATGAAACAACAAATTCCATGCCCGAGGGACGGCTCTCTCCCCTCCGCGCACGCAATGCTTCCGAAACCCCCGCAATTGCTGTAACATCCGAAACAATACAAAGCGGTTATTTTCGTGGAATGGTCGGAGAAGTTTACACCGGAACGAGCTGGGAATCGCTGCCGAACAAAGAACTTGCGAAATACAACGACTTGTTCTACTGGCTTCATTCCGACGGTTTTTTTGCCCAAGCTCAATTGAGCTCCGCAGCAGCCGCTGTTGAAGCTGACGGCGGAAATGCAGGCGCAAAAAGCAAAGTTGATATAGAGCTGCTTTCAGCATGCAGACGTTATCTGTATCTTCCGTATAATGCTGCTGCGGGAAAGCTTCTTGATGAAGACCGCATCGGAGATTCCGCATGTATTCGAAAGAACAATACCGGAAGAGATTTCAGCATTGAATGCAGCTCCGTTCCGAGTGCGCCTCAGCTCCGCAGAATGCTGAAGGATACAAACGGGGATTCCGTTGAAAAGTACTTGTCCGACGAACGCGCCTATGCTCAGTTTGTGTATGAAACAAGTTTGCTTCTTACTCCCGAAGCAACTGCTGCAATGGCCGAAATTTTCGGCGAAGCCCCGCCTGCGCTTGCCCTTTCGGATATTCTGCCGCTCGTTTTAAGCGCGCTGAAGGAAAACATTACCTATGATGAAACGGTCAAAACCGACTGCGGAACGAATGATTTTGCCGCATACGTTCTTCGGGTCGGCAAACGCGGATACAGCGTTCACTATGCAGCATGTGCTGCCGTTATGCTGAGATATTTCGGCGTTCCGTCAAGGTATGTCGAAGGCTATTATATCAATGCCGAAACAGCTGCTGCGCGATGTGTTTCGGGGCGTGTTGTTCTGACCGAAGCGGATGCGCATGCATGGGCTGAATACTATCTCGACGGTATCGGATGGATCCCGTTTGAAACAACTCCGGGTTTTGAAGGAAGTGATTCGGCTTTTTCCGGTAATGACAGAAGGACTGACGATTCATCGGATCCTTCCGATAACACCGAAGCTCCGAACGAACCGGATTCTTCAGGCGACAGGGAGGATACTTATCAGAATGATAACCTTCCCGATATCCGCCTCGCGCGTCCGCAAAAGAATCTGAACAGAATTAACAGTACAAAGCTTGCAAAAGCACTGATTTTGGCATTCATTCCGATTCTGCTTCTGCTCACAGCGGCTCTGATTGTTTTTCTTGCAGTACGCCGCATCAGATTTCGACGAGCGTTCAAAAAAATGCTCAATGCCGAACCGAACGAAGCCATTGCACTTATGTTCGGCTACCTGAACATGTTCATGGCTGCATGCGGACTTGATATCAGCAAAATTGATTCCCGCTGTTCCGAGCTCAACGCTGAAGCCGTGTTCAGCAACCATAAAATGACTGCTGAGCAAAAAGAAGATATGCAGACGTATATTGAATCAGAGGTTGACAAATACAGGAGTTCGCGCTCATTCTTCGGACGGCTGCGCGACAGATATATCGCCTGTGTTTATATATAAGTAAAAGCTGTATTCAATTCAGCTTATTACTAAATCATAAGGAGGTTTTTTAATGAAAAGAACAACACGACTCATTGCTGCAATGCTCTGCATCATGTTGGCATTCGGGTGCCTTGCTCCCGCATCCGCCGCTGCCGCAAAGCTGCTGCAAACCGGCGGAAGCTTTTATCTCACCGCTTCCACCGCAACTGCCACGATAATCGAACCCGTTCGGGTCGATTACGCTCACGGCCAAACTGTTAAAGAAGCTCTTCAAGCAAGCGGACACACGTTCAGCGGCATTGAAAGCGGCTTCATCACCGCAATTGACGGTGTCCGGGGTAATTTCGTCAGATTTTATGATTATGACGAATCAACCGGTGAATGCGGATACGATCTTGATGCGGCCGCTTCCGACATAACCGCAATAGGTTTTGCCGAAAATGAGGTTGCCTCAAAAGAAATGATTGCGCTTATAACACTTATGGGCGATTTCAATTATTCCGTCAACGGCGTTTTAAACTACCCCGCCGCAAAGACTGCCTATGCTGATGCACTGCGCGGCCTGCGCAATGCAAATGCAGAACAGGCTCAGTTGCTTTTCTCCGCGCTTGATTCCGCAATGCGGGATTATGCCGCATATCTCGAAGGCGACAAATACGACGTTGTTTTTAATGTTACTCAAAACGGTATTACAATTGAAAACCCCGTTATCACCATTACCGACGCCTACGGCAATGCGAGCATTTACAACGGAACAACCGCCCAGGCTTATGCAGGTGTTTCAACCTATTCCGTTTCCGACGGCGGGCACAACCGCATTGAGGGCAGGGTGACCGTTTCTCCCGATGCCGAAAGCGGAGAGTACTCTGCTTCCGCAATCGATGCTGCACTTCCTTATGGCGAGTGGTTCGGAGACATAATCTTCCACGCCGACAGCGGCGCACTCGAGAAGCTTTACGAACGCGAGCAGGATTACGGAACTCACACCGCAACCTACAAAGTTGAAGACACAAACCACGGCAATGTCTATATGTACCTTACGCGCGGCGCGGATCTTCCTTCAGACAGCGTTAAAACTTATGCCTGCTATGTTGACATCAACGGCAGGGATAATTCCGACGGAAGCGTTCCCGCAAACAACAAGGGTTGGGAAAGCCGCTATACAGTGCTCACGAACCTTTTGGAAAAAAACAGCATGACTGAGCGCAGCTTTGACATTGAAGCGCGTTATTATGTCGGTGAACAGACTCAGATACAGTCCTTTGAAATCAATCTTGAGCGCATTCCGACGCTTGCCGATCTTCAGGTTTTCGGCAGCGGCACACGGCTTCCTATAGAGTTTGCCCCCCTTACCGGCGAATACTCCCTCACTACCGTTGCCGAAAGCGTTGTCATCTCACCCTTCCCCGTTCTTTCCGATTACAGAATTCTCGTGAACGGCAATGATACGCAGCGCGAGGTTGTTCTCAATGGCATCGGCGAAAACACCGCTGTAGATGTTACGGTTGAATATACCGTGAATGCAGAAGAAAACATCACAAGAACATTTTCCTACACGCTGAACATTACGCGCCTTCAGGCGACCGACGTCAACGTCATCATCCCGGCCGGAACCGAAGCAGAAATTGTTAATGCCGCCGGCGGTGTGATTCAACCTTTGGTATGCGGTGAAGTTGTTGACGGTGTGTATGTCAACACATATGCTCTCACTCCGGGTGAAGAATATGACTGTATCGCAACAAAGAACCGATATTTTCACACTTCCGCAAGCTTCACGGCGGCGGAAGGCACTGATTTTACCGTTTCCGAACCCGAAAGCACGGACAAGCTCACAGCCGTCGGCGCATACACTGCGCGTAACGTTGGTAATGCAAATACCCGTGTTTATCCTCTCGACCGGGATTTTGTTTCCGCCGAACACGAATACATGTTCACCGTTTCGGATGCAAACTCCTCCTTCTTTATGAAGGCTACGTGCAATGACGATGCGTATGAAATTCATGCATTGTATGACAAGCAGACTTCCATTGCTTTAACCAACGGTGTTCCCGTGGATAAGTTAATTAATTCAACGGTTGAAAGTGCTGCAGGTGCGGTTGCCTGCGGTCAGTTTGTTGCATCCAACTGCGGTTACGCAAATACGATGACACTCCGACTTACAAAGACCGTTGATTCGGTTGAATACTATCAGGAGTATACGTTCGTTGCGAGAAGAGCGTTGAGCCTCGGTACACTTTCGGCAAAAACCCAAGCGAACGGTATTGTGAACGATATTGTGCTACGCGATGAAAACGGCAGCATTGTTAAATATGACAGAGATAGGGCCGACTACTATGCAACTATTGCGTTGAGTATTCCCGAAGTTATTATTTCTGCTTCATTCAAGAGCACCGCGAGCGAAACTGCTCCCAACAAAGGCGGTTATTATCTGCTTGTAAACGGTGAACGTTTTGATGACCCGTCAAATGTCTCCGTTTCTCTTGATTCCGCGCTCAGCAGTGAAGACATCACCGTCACCATCTGCCACGAAGACGATGCCTCCGTGCAAAGCACCTATACGCTTCATCTTGCCAAGACAGCGCCCACACCGGTGCGCTTTGTAACGGAACCTGCGGATGCGATAACCTTCGTTATTTCAAACAGCACGAGCCTTTCCGTACCTAAAAACGAGGACGGCACCTACAGTCTTATCCCCGGTGAAAGTTATGCTTACACCGTTACCAAGGTCGGCTTTGCAGGCATTCATGAATCGAATTATATCCCTGTTCAGAGTGATGAAGTCATTGAAATCAATGCTGTTCTGACGGCTGCCGAACCGAATCCGAATCTTGACCCGAATCTTGACGCTCAGTGGCCTACTTTCCGCGCCAACCGGTTTAACAACGGCGTTGTTGACTACCCCATACCGACGATCGCCAACGACTCCGTGCTGTATTGGGCAACTCAGTTCGGCAGCGGTTACGGCTCAAATGCCTGCAGCTGCCCCATCATTGTTGATGATTTTCTGTACGTCTATGCAGGAACCAATATCTACAAAATTGATAAAACGAGCGGTGAGGCACTTGTCACAAAGTCCATGGCGGCAAGCTCAAGTTTTGCGATTAATTCTCCCACCTATGCGGACGGCATGATATTTGTCGGGCTGTCCAACGGCAGAATTCAGGCATTTGATGCCGTCACTCTCGATTCTCTTTGGCTCTTCACGGACTCAAACGGCGGACAGCCGAACTGCCCGATCGTTTACCATGACGGCTATATTTACACCGGTTTTTGGAAGAGCGAAACAGGCGATGCAAGTTTCGTATGCGTTTCGGCAACGGACGAAGATCCCGATGTCGGCAACGAAACAAAGTATGCTTCCTGGAGATATGTTTCAAAGGGCGGCTTCTATTGGGCAGGCGCATATGTGTGCGATGAATTTGTTCTCATTGACACTGATGACGGCGAAAGCGGCTATACCGACGGCCACGCAAGGATAGTTTCGCTGAACCCAACCTCCGGTTCGGTTCTCGGCAGTATCACCCTTCCTCACCCCGGGGATGCACGCAGCAGCGTCACTTTCGTTCCCGATGATGAAAACGGTACAAGCTCCGCCGGTACAGCTTATTTCACAACCAAGGGCGGCTATTTCTATGCTGTTCATGTTGAAGCGGACGGCCGCTTCACCGAGGGTTCGCTCAGCTTTGTAAAGCTGTTCAACTATGCGGATGACCCATCAAACCCCGCCATGAGTACCTGCACTCCGACGGTTTACAACGGCAGGGCCTATGTCGGTGTTTCCGGAACATCACAATTCGGTGCATACTCCGGACACAACATCACGGTTATTGACCTTGAAAGCATGAGCATTGCATACACGGTGCGCACAAAAGGTTATCCGCAGACAAGCGGCGTCCTTACCACTGCATATGCAGGTGATGACGACACTGTTTACGTCTATTTCTTTGATAACTTTACTCCCGGTATGCTTCGCGTCATTGCAGACAGACCCGGTCAGACCGAACCTTCCGCCGTCGTGCAGGAGGAATATCAAGGCACAACATACGATTGTGCTCCCGTTTTGTTCACTCCCGACGGGGCGCAGGCTCAGTATGCGATTTGCAGCCCGATTATCGATGCCGACGGAACCATTTATTTCAAAAACGATTCCGCTTACCTGATGGCAGTCGGAAGCGTTGTTGATCGCATTGAAATTGCCAAACTGCCTGATAAGACCGTCTATGCCATCGGCGAAACCTTTGATCCGACGGGAATGCAGGTGCTTGCGCATTACGCAAACGGTACGGTGCGGGATATAACTGCCTATGCTGTTTATTCAACGGCTCCGTTGACTTCCGAGGATAATATGTTCATCATTTCCCATCCCTCACTTATGTATCAGAACAGGGACGGTGTTCCCGGAACCGAGTACCACGCACCTGACGGCGTTATCAACCTTGTTATTAACGCAGCGCAGCCCACATTCACCGTCACCTATACCGTCAACGGCGAATTCTATGCAGAACAGACTTATGCAGCGGGCGATGCAGTCAATGCACCTGAGTACAATCCTGAAGAAGGATTTGTTTTCTTCGGTTGGGACGTTCCCGAAACCATGCCGGCAGAGAATATCACCATTGACGCAGCGCTTATGCTTCGCGGTGACGCAAACGGGAGCGGCAGCCTTGACACTGCCGATTCTCTGTTGATGCTTCGCATCGCTCTCGGAATCATTCCCGCAAACGAAACGGAGCGCATCATCTGCGATATGGACGGCGACGGCGCAATCACATCCATTGACGCACTGCTCGTTTTCCGCAAAGCAATGGGCATTGAATAATCTGCTTTAACGCAGAAAAAACCACGCTTTATCCCGGCGGAACATCATCATGATGAACTTCCGGGATAAAGCTCCGACAGAATTAAACGGACTGTGATTCATCTCCGGCCGTTTAAAATAAAACGAAAGGGAAAAGAAAATGAAAAAAATTCTGTCCTTCCTTCTTGCACTCGCACTTCTTATCGGAATCATCCCGATGAGTTTTGCAGGCGCAGCAACCTTAACTGATGCTGTGAAAAGCAATTACAGCATTGAAACAACCCTGTCTGACGGAATAATCCAGAAGACAGCAAAACGCACGTTCTTTGTTATTGCAAAGGACGGCGACGGCAACAAAGTCACTCCGACCGCAACTTTCAACGGCGATGTACTCTCCCCCACTTGGGACGATGCAACGCAGACGAGCTTCACTTTGAACTTTACTGTTGAAGGTGAAAACACCGTCGTTGTTTCCGCAGGCGATGCTGAGTTGACATACACTATTACCTATCAACCCGCAGAAGACGGCGAATACGTCGGTCAGGCGATCTTCAGCATTGAAGCATTCTCCCTCGGTGAAGGCTACATCGTTGAACCCGTGCTTACCGATATTTATGCCGGTGACTGCGCTGCCGCGGTACTGATGCGTGTGCTTAACCGCTTTGGATTCACCGAATCCCATACCGGCAGCGTTGAAGGCGGTTTCTATCTTGCAACAATTAAGGACGGCACGATTCCCAATATCCCCGTCTCTCCCGTCAACGCTCCCGCAGAACTTGTTGATGCGCTTTCGTCTTGGGGCATAACGCTTGAAGACCGATACAGCGAAAACGAACTCGGCGAATTCGACTATTGCTATGCTTCCGGCTGGATGTACTGTCTTAACAATGTGTTCCCCAATGTCGGCTTCTCGGATTCATATCTGTCCGACGGCGATGTTGTCCGCGTTCAGTTCACCGTTGCCTACGGCAGCGATATCGGCGGCGGTTATGCAATGGGCGGCAGTGACAACACATCCTTCTACCCCGTTGCAAACAAAGATAGGCTCAGCACGCTTATCGCAACGCTTAACGAACACGGCATCGAAATTCCAGACTCTGCCATGAGTGCCGCAACCGCGATTTATGCAAGTCAGGAAGACGTAAATGCTGCCGCAGCGGTTCTGCAGCAGCTTGAAGACGAATATCAGCAGAATGCCCCCGTTCGCGATGTTATAGCGAAGATTTCCGCAATCGGAGAGGTGAGCCTTGAAAGCGCCTCTGCAATTGCGGAAGCAAGGCAGGCATATGATGCTCTGACTGTCGAACAGCAAGCCCTTGTCAGCAATTATGATGTTCTCACCGCGGCCGAAGAAACACTCCGCATCCTCATCGAAGAACTTCCCGTTTCGGCATCTTTCTCTGCACCCGAAATCACCGCGATTTCCGGTCAGCAGGTCGAGATTCCCGTCACCGTCAGCGGCAAGTTCGAGGCGCACACTCTTGAAATGCATATCGGTTACGACAGCACAAAATTGACCGTTAATGAAGTCGTTCCCGGTGCAATTCTCGAAAACACTTCCATGAACGTTATCGACTTCACCACAACGCCCGGCACGATTTATGTCGGCGCACTCTGTGCGGACGCTCCCATGACGGGCAACGGCATAGATGAAAATGTTCTGCTCACCGTTAAGGCGACCGTAAACCCCGAGTTCTCCGGCACAACTCCTGTCAACGTTGATGTGAACAGATTTGTTAATCTTCCTGTCGGCGGCACAGTCACCGATATTGAGGTTCATACAACGAACGGTTCCGTGAACGCATCATTGCCCGAATACACGCTGACCTACACCGTCAACGGTGAGTTCTATGCCGAACAGACCTACGCTGTCGGTGCAGCAATCACTGTGCCCGAATACACCGTACCCGAAGGGTACACTTTCTCCGGTTGGGTTGTTCCCGAAACCATGCCTGCCGAAGACCTGACGGTTGACGCTGTGCTTTCAATCAATGTTTACACTGTTACATTCGTTGACGGACTCGACGGCTCCGCAATCGCCGAAGTCTCCGTTGAACACGGCAGCAATGTCACCGCACCTGCTGCACCTGCGCATGATGGTTATATTTTCACCGGTTGGAACGGCAGCCTTGTCAACGTTACCGAAAACCGCACTGTCACCGCTGAATACAGCCTTCTCGGTGATGTTGACGGCGACGGTGTTGTAACTTCTGCCGACGCCCTCACCGTGCTTCGCATGTCCCTTGGGATTATTGCAACGCCCGTTTCCGGCAGCCTTGATTTCAGCATTTGCGATATTGACGGCAGCGGCGATATAACATCCGTTGATGCGCTCCTGATAATTCGCAAAGCAATGCAGTCCGCATAACAGCATACGGTTAACCTGAAAACGTCTGCTGCATCGGCAAACAAAAAACAGGGACGGACAGTTCTTAACGACTGCCCGTCCCTGTTTGTATTTTAAAAAGTTATCTTATTAACCGATGGTCTGTTGTTAACTTATTGATTATTTTTTCCGTACGCGCCGTTTTTTTCCGGCAGGAACACTTGTGCCCATTGATTCCGCAAGCTTCTCGAACAACTCGCGCTGTTCCGATGTAAGTTTTTTGGGAATTTCAACGGTGACATTTACGTAAAGGTCACCCTTGCCGGGAAGGCGCAGCTTCTGTATGCCCTGCTCTCGCATACGGAATGTTGTTCCGCTTTGGGTTCCCTCGGGAATGTTATATTTCAACTCGCCTGAAAGAGTGGGAACAGTAACCTCGCCGCCGAGAACAGCGGTCGTTACGGGAATTGTAAGGTTTGTGTACAGGTTATAGCCGTCACGCACAAACTGTTTGCTGCTCTTCACGCGAATCGTCACAAGCAAATCGCCGTCCGGACCTCCGTTGTAACCCGCTTCACCTTTCCCGCCAAGGCGAATACTCTGCCCGTCATCAATGCCTGCGGGGATTGTAACAACAACCTTCATGGCGTTGCTCACTCTGCCCTTGCCGCGGCAGGTTTCGCAGGGCTGTTCAATAATCTTGCCCGTACCGCCGCAGACATCACAGGGATGAACACTCTGCATCGTGCCCAGCATTGTATTTTGCTGAACTCGAATCTGGCCGGTGCCGTTGCAGCGTGTACAGGTTTTTTTGCTTGTTCCGGGTTTTGCTCCGCTGCCGCCGCATGTGGCGCATTTTTCTTCGCGTCTGTACGAAATTTCCTTTTTGCAGCCGAATGCCGCCTCCTCAAACGTTATTGTCAAAGAGTAGCGCAAATCCTCGCCCTGCATCGGCGCATCCGCACGCGCACTCCTGCTTCTTCCGCCGAAACCGCCGCCGAACATTGAATTCAAAATATCGTCAAATCCTGTGAAGGAGCCCGTGAAGCCCGCACCCGAAAAGCCGTTGAAGCCGCCGCCGTAGATGT
>OLOA01002096.1_pt1 | contig 18648 bp, 16 predicted proteins | sample 1672201 | NCBI WGS metagenome assembly OLOA01 (sample SAMEA3136658, study PRJEB25190) | human gut metagenome
AGATAAAAAATTTCTCTGATAAAAAAAACTAACTAAAATAAACAAAGCTAATTGCATAGTTATTCCTGCTAAACTAATAATTATTTCATGATTAATAGAAGAATTGATATCTTTATTTATCTTTGTAATTCCTCCAACTGGTAATATCTCTATATAATCTATTTTGTAATTAAAATATTTAATAGCTATAACATGTCCTAACTCATGTAATATAATTATACTAAATAATATTAAAAACTCTTTAAACATTCCTGTTATACATGCTGAAAAGCAAAAAAAGTAAGTTAAAGAATTAATCCTTATTTTCTTTTTCATAATCACTATAATCTATATATTTATTATCTTTTTGGAATACTAAAGTAACAGAGTCGCCCTTTACCTCTCCTACTAATTCATTTTTCTTAACATAATCATATAATTTTAAAGATGTATTTACATTAATATACCAAATATCTACTCCATTTGTTCCTTGAATAATAACTGTATTCCCATAATTTTCTTTTTCACCAATAAATACAACTATTCCACTATGTAAAGAAGGCATTAAATAATTATTATCTACTTTAAACTTAGTACCATCTAAGTTTTTACACTTTTCACTATACTTAAATGACTCATTAAAAACAGTATTACTTTTATCATTTACTTTATCAAATGGTAATATAGAACCTAAATATTTATTATAAAGTTCATTAAATTTAGCAAACTTAAACGATTTTTCAAAAACATATTCTTTATACAACAATAAGTTTTTATTATTATATTTAACAAAAATAACACTTCCTAATAAAAGCACTATACTTATTAAAACTCTAGAAAAAAGGCCATTTATATATTTAGTTCTTTTACTTGGATTATTCTTATTATTCATGTTATCACCTTATAAATATTATGAATTTTTATAAAGTTTATAACTAATAAGACAATATATTACATAAATAACTATACTCAAGGAACAATTTTTCAAAAAGAAAATAATATCAATACTCTTTATATTAAAATATAAATATAAACCAAAACTATAAATAAAATAATTAAAAATATTTAGAAGTAAACATGTTAAAAAGTTATCTTTCTTTAAAAAGAATTTTTTTTCAATAAAATACAAAAACGTCAACAAAATCACATTATAACCATACGTATGAGTTATAAATAAATCAACTAAAATACTAGTAAGAGGTATAATAATAAAATAACGATATCTAGCCTTAAAAATATTACTTATATAAAAATACGGATGCAAAATAATATGATTAGTTAAAATTATATCTAATAATAAATTAATTAAAATCATAAGTTCTTCATTCCTCTTATAATTCCAACATATTTAATATTATTAAAATTATTATTTGATTTAATCATTATACTTTGCTCAACATTATTATTTTTAGTACTAACAACACTGCCAATATAAATGCCTTCAGGAATTAACCCTAAACCCGAAGTATATACCTCATCATTTTTCATTATAATCTCATAATTATTAAAATTTCCCCCTACAATAACATTATTACTAAAATCATATTTTTTTAACATTCCATAATTATCATCTATTTTTATCGAAACATTTATATCGTTATTAGTTAATAATTTAACTATACTACTTTTTTTATTTACTTTACTTATTATTCCTAGTAAACCATTATTACTTACAACAGCCATACCTTCTTTTAATTTTTTATCCTTACCATATCTAATAGTTATTTGTTTTGTAAAATTATAAGGATCCCTTACTAAAATATTACTTTTTACTAAATCATAATCAGTATATTTATCTAATTCATTTAATTCTAAAGTATCATTTAACTCCTGTTTTAATTGTCTATTTTCCATTGTAAGTGTACTTATTTTAACACTATCTACTATAATCTCATTGCTATTTAACTTGCCTAAAAAAATTAACAAATAGTCAAAATTAAACAGCATAACTAAAAATACTACTATTATAATCAAATTTATTATTTTTATTTTCATAGAATCACCATTTTATTTTCTTTAAATGAATAATACTTATTATTCCCAATTATTACATGTTCTATAACTGGAATACCTATAATCTTACCTGAAGTAAAAATATTATTAGTAAAAGTTATATCTTCTTTACTAGGTGTGGCATCTCCACTAGGATGATTATGAACAATTATAATACTAGAAGCATTATTTCTAATAGCTAGTTTAAAAATATCTCTTGGATGAGCTATCGAAGAATTTACTGTTCCTTTAAATACTTTTGTACTTTTAATTAAGCAATTTTTATTATCCAAAAATAAAGCAATTAAATTTTCCTGCTCTTCCATTCTAAGATATTTATATAAATTATATACAGTATAACTATTATTAATCTTTATTATTTTATCTTTATCATTAAATAAATATACTCTTTTCCCTAATTCCAAAGCCGCAATAATACTCATCGCTTTTGCTTCACCTATACCAGAAATACTCATGAATTGATTTAAAGAAACATTATTTAAATCACTTATTTTCTCAATAGTTTTTAAAACTTCTAAAGATAGTTCTTTAACAGATGTACTTTTAATACCAGTTCTTAATAATATTGCTATTAATTCTTCATTGCTTAAAGAACTAACCCCAAAACTTTTTAATCTTTCTCTAGGTTTTAAAAAATCAGGAATATCTTTTAACATCATACTCATTTATTAAAATTACCTTCATATGTCTTTAAAATATTTTTAATAATAGTACTATAAGTTGCTTTTTTAGAAGAATTCAACAATTCTTCATATTCCTGTAATTTATTTAAAAACTTTTTATCATTTAAAGTTTCTTTTTTTAAAAAATATTCTATTTTTTGTTCATCAAAATATTCTTTTAATTTAATAATTGAAGACTCATTCTTAGCAATAGCAATAATTACTCTATAATACTCTTTATCTTTAATAATTATTGAACTATTATACTTTTGCATATAATTATTAGCATTAGTTTCATCCTTAAAAACACCTACTTGAAAATATGTAATAACATTATCATTAGAAACAGCTATAGAAACTTCTTTATTTATATTTTTATAGATGATAAAAGCAAATGATGATCCAACAATTAAAGAAATAAATATAGTAATTAATATTTTTTTCATAACATTCACCATAATTAATATAGCAATATAACTTTAAATTTTTTGTCAAAAAAACTCAAGAGCTTTATCTTGAGTAGTTTATTTATTTTAAACTAAAAATTAATTCGACTATTTATATAATTTTTTAAATCTTTTATATTTATTTTTTCCTGTTGCATAGTATCTCTATCTCTTACTGTAACAGTATTATATTCTAAAGTATCATCATCTATAGTTATAGCAAATGGTGTACCAATAGCATCGCTTCGACGATATCTTTTACCAATACTACCTGATTCATCATAAGATACATTAAAATCTTTACATAAACTAGCATATAACTCCATAGCTTTATCACTATGATATTTTTTTACTAAAGGTAAGATAGTTACTTTATATGGAGCAAGATAAGGATGAATTTTTAAAACTTCCCTTTCGTCATTATTATCAAGTTCTTCTTTTGTATATGCATCTGTTAATAAAGCTAGTATCAATCTATCTAAGCCAACAGAAGGTTCTATAACATATGGTATATATCTTTCATTAGTTTCAGGATCAATATATCTTAAATCTGTTTTAGAATGATTCATATGAGTTGTTAAATCATAATCGGTACGATCAGCAATCCCCCATAATTCCCCCCAACCCATAGGGAATAAATATTCAATATCTGTTGTAGCTTTACTATAAAAACTTAATTCTTCTTTAGCATGATCTCTATATCTTAAATTTTCTTTCTTAATACCTAAATCTTTTAAGAAGTCCAAACAATAATTTTTATAATATCCAAACCATTCTAAATCAGTATCTGGTTTACAGAAAAATTCTAATTCCATTTGTTCAAATTCTCTAGTTCTAAATATAAAGTTACCTGGAGTTATTTCATTTCTAAAACTTTTTCCAATTTGACCTATTCCAAAAGGTAATTTACATCTCATACTTCTTTGAACATTTAAAAAATTAGTAAATATACCTTGAGCAGTTTCTCCTCTTAAATAAACTTTATTTTTAGTATCTTCTGTTACTCCCATATGAGTTTCAAATAATAAATTAAATTTTCTAATAGGTGTAAAATCACATGCACCACATTTAGGACATGTAATATGATTATCTTTTATAAAATTTTCTAATCTTTCATTTTCCCATCCATCACCAGTTTCTTTTCCATTAGTAAATTCTTCTACTAATTTATCTGCACGATGACGTGATTTACATTTTTTACAATCAATTAAAGGATCAGCAAATGAAGCAACATGACCTGAAGCAACCCAAGTTTGAGGATTCATAATAATTGCTGCATCTACCCCATAATTGTAAGGATTTTCTTGAATAAACTTTTTCCACCAAGCTCTTTTAACATTTTCCTTTAACTCTTTTCCTAAAGGTCCATAATCCCAAGAGTTAGCTAAACCGCCATATATCTCACTACCTTGAAAAATAAAACCATATTGCTTAGTATAATTAACTAAATCTTCCATTTTTAATTTCATTCTAATCCTCCATAAATTCTTCTACATACATTTTTAAACTATCTAAATCTTCAACTACTTTAAAATCATTATTTAAAGTTTGACTTAAAAAACCTTCATTAATATTTTGATTCATCCATTCAAAAATTTTAGAATAAAAACCATCTTTATTATATATCAGAATTAATTTGTGTTCTTTATTACTTCTATATTCTTCTAAAGCTGAAGCTAATTCTGCTAATGTACCAATACCACCAGGAAGTATTAATATAATATCAGATAAATCATACATTTCTTTAAATCTAACCAAAGTATCATCTACTAAATGACAATTTGCTCCCTTTAAAGCCTCTAAATCATTCTTATACATTTCAACAGTAAATGCTTCTACATTTCTATCATGTTCTATAAACTTTTTAAAGCATTCTCCCATCATAGAAAAACTAGCTCCACCAAATACTAAGTCTAAACCTTTACTAGCTAAATATTCTGAAGTTTCTTTAGCAATATCTAAATACTTTTCATCTATAGTTTTACTTGCTGATGATGCTATAAATACATTCATAAAATCCCTCTTTCCATTAAAAAATCTCAAAAAAAGAATAATATAGGGACGCAATTACTTACGCGGTTCCACCCTACTTATCCCCATTATTTTGAGAATCACTTTTCATATATAGCTGATAGATTTTCCAAGATCCGTCATTGCTTTTAACAATAATATTATATGTTTTTTTTCTATTTTTTTCAACAAAATAATTTATATTTTACATTACTTACCGATATTTTTAATAGATTTTAAAAGACTGTAAATTCTATATGTTAAATTAGTACCAGTTTCATATGCTCCAAATAGTTCTTCAACATAACCATTAAATCCCTTTTTAAATTCATAAACACCATAATCTTTACCATTTTTATCAAATACATCTTTTATACCGTAAAAATTATATCTTTTATAGTTATTATCAGCAGCATATTTTATCATTTCCCATTGTAAACGATATTGACCACAATACTTCATATATTCATCATAACTACCACTAAATAAATAAACAATTTCATTACCATATAATACAAACATAGCTCCAGATAAAATTATATACTCTCCATGTTCTTGTTTTAGTAAATTAACTTCTTCTATTTTTTTATCAATAGATGTTATATCCTTTTTCATTATTTCTTTTTTCTTTTTATTACTAGCACTATCACTTAAATTTTTAATTTTATCTAAATAGCCATTCTTCTCATCTTCTAAAGTTTTTATATATAAATTACAATCTAATTTAGTAACTAATACTTTTAATTTATCCTTAAATATTTTATACATATTTTGGTAATATTCTAAACTACGATCATTAAACCCTCTTCTATCACAAGTGTCTTGAGTAATTTTTTTAAATACATCTAGTTTTTCATAAGGTAACTCTTCCATTACTAACTTATATTTATTCATAGTTCTATTTATATAATTTCTCGTATTAGAACGACACAATTTTAATAATTCTTCACTAGATTTACCATCAATATCTAAAACATAAGTCCATTTAACTTGAGCCGAATTTTTCATTTTTTTAAAACCATTTTTTAATAAATAATCTTTAACAAAACTATTATCTACTCCACCTTTTATTATATTAGCATCAGTATCTCTTTGTTTAAATACAATGTATGGATCTATAGTTAATCTAAACCCGTTATGTTCATTTATAAACTTTTTTATATAATTAGTAAAAGTTAATACTAATTCTTCATTACTATAATCAATTAAAAATCCCTTTAAAGCTTCGTATGTTTTTTTACCCATAAAAGAGTTACTACTAGCAAGTAAAGTTGCTGCAATAACATTATCTTTATCATCTTTTAATCCAAGTAAATATACTTCTCTATTTTCTTTTATTAATAATTCTTTCATATATAAAGATTGAAAAAAATTACTTTGTTCATGATTTAAAGTAAATTTTTCAAACTCTTGATCGCTAAGTTCACAAAATTTCATATTATCATTCTTTCTATATTTATTTTGTAATTAAATTAATTCATTTATACTATCTAAAATTTTTTGAGAAACATTTCCTTTTAATATTCTATTTATTTCAGTATTTTTTTTATTTAATTCTAATTTTTGTTCATATTCTATTAATTTTTTTTCTACTATTTTTAATGTTTTTCCTACCGCAGATTTACTTATATTCAAATTATCTGCAATTTCTTGTAAACTCAAGTCATCTTCATAGTGATCTATAAATATATCCTGTTCTTTTTTTGTAAGTAAAACATTATAATAATCAAATAATTCATTTAAATATATTCTATCCATATTTATTTTCCTACATTATATCTTTAAACAAACCATAAATATAATTTTCTATATCAAACGTTTGCAAATCATCCTCTTTTTCACCAAGACCAATAAATTTAACAGGAATGTTTACTTCTTCTTTTATTGCAAGGACAATTCCACCTTTAGCAGTACCATCCAATTTTGTTAGTACAATACCTGTAATATCTGTTATTTCTTTAAAAGATTTAGCTTGAGATATTCCATTTTGACCTGTTGTTGCATCAATAACTAATAAAGTTTCATGAGGAGCATTGGGAATATGAGTTTTAATTACCTTATTAATTTTCTCTAATTCTTTCATTAAATTAACTTTATTTTGTAATCTACCAGCAGTATCAATTAAAACTATATCAACATTTTCTTCTTTTGCTTTAACTAGACCATCATATATAACTCCTGCTGGGTCTGTATTATCTTTACCATAAAATAAAGAATTTGTCCTATCTGCCCACTCTTTTAATTGATTTACAGCTCCTGCTCTAAAAGTATCACCAGCAATTAACATAACTTTCTTACCACTATTTTTATATCTATTAGCTATTTTACCAATTGTAGTTGTTTTACCAACACCATTTACTCCCACAAATAGTAATACAGTTGGACCTGATGAAGCCATATTAATCTTATCACTTAAAGATTCACCTTCAACATAAATAATAAATAATTCATCAATAATAACTTCATTTAAATACTTAGTATCAGTAATTTTTTCTTCTTTTACTCTTTTTCTTAATCTATCTAAAAATTCAAAAACTGTTTTAACTCCAATGTCTGCCATTATTAGTAAATTTTCTAGCTCTTCAAAATATTCTTCACTAACTTTAGTATATTTAATTCCTAATACATTTAAATTAGACACAAATTCTTTTCTAGTTTTTTCTAATCCTTTTTCATAAACTTCAACTTCTTTAGTTTGATTTTTTTCTTTTTTACTAACAATATTTTTTAATTTATCAAATAGTCCCATTAATATCACCTTTTTTATTATATAAAAAAAGTACAACTTTTAGCAAGTAGTACTTAAAACTATATCTTAATAACCATGATGATTATGATCAATAATTATCTTAACAATTAGTATAGATGAAAGAATAATTATAAATAACATAAAAGTTAATTTTAAAGGCTTATCATTGATTAAACTCGCTGCAATTATCAAACATCCATCTATAAACCCTAACACTAATTCATGAATTAGTGATTCTAATTTATCAACTTGTTTTGTAGAGCTAGCCATCTCAAATTTAAATTTTACTCTTCCATTATTTAAATCATTAACCAAATTATTTATTTCCTTAGGTAAAGTTATTAAGCTATCAGTACTTTCTATAACTTTTTTAGTACCATCTTCAAACTTATCAATTATATTTTTTTTACTTAAACTTTTACTAATAAATCTATCTATCAAAACAGAATATAAACTAATAGATGAATCAAGAGCATTAATCACGCCTTCTATTACTAGTATACCTCTAATTAGCATTGTAATATCATTATCTAATTCTAAACCATTATCATTTAACATTTTAAACATTGCATTAACAAAATCAATAAGTTTAATATTTTCTAATGAAGCATTTTTATATTCTTCTAAAATATTGGTTATGTCTTTAGTAAGCTTGTTATAATTTACATCATTATTTGACTTACACATATTTATTAAACAATCACTAACAGAACGATAATTATCCATAATTATAGCTTTAATACAATTATTTAATAAAATTTTATTATGATTATTAAGAGTCCCCATCATTCCTAAATCAATAAAAACAATTTTATCATTTGAAATTAAAATATTATCAGAATGAGGATCAGCATGGAAAAATCCATCATCTAACGCTTGTTTCATATAATTTTGACATAAAGTATTAGCAATTAAACTTAGATCATAATCAGCATTTTTTAACCATTTTATATCATTTATTTTTAATCCTACAACATCTTCCATAACTATACAATTGTCTGTACAAATATCTTCATATACTTTAGGACAAGATATATTTTCAATATTAATATTATTTAAATAAAAGTTCTTTAAATTATTTATTTCATTTTTAAAGTCAGTCTCTTCTTTTGTAGTTTTTTCTATTTGATTTAAAACTTCATTTAAATCAATAATTTTTATAAATTTATTAAGTTGTAATGTATTTATTGCTTTTCTTAATAAAGATATATCCTCAATCATAATTTCACTGACGTTTGGTCTTTTTATCTTTATAACAACATTATTTCCATTAACTAACTTAGCTTTATGAACTTGAGCAATAGATGCACTCCCTAAAGGCTTCTCATCTATTATTTTAAAAACTTTATCAATATCATCATATTCATTTTTTAAAATATCATTTATTTGATCATAAGTTAATGGTGCTACATTACTTCGCAATTTTGATAATTTTTCTATATACTCTTGAGGAAGCAAGTCTACTCTTAAAGATAAAATTTGGCCTATTTTTATAAATGTTGGCCCCAACTTTGTAAGAGCATTGCTTAGCTTATCTGGTGAAATACCATGAATAAAATCTTCCTCTTTTAAAATATTCAAAATTTCTTTAAATCTTTTTTGATTTTGTTTCATTTAAACCCTTTTCTTTCTTTAAATAATTAAATCATCTTCCATTGTAAATACTACATTTTCATTAATCCATTCTTTTCTAGGTTCAACTTGATCTCCCATTAATACTTTTACTCTCTTTTCAGCTAAAGCAGCATCTGTAATATTAACTCTTATTAAAGATCTTGTATTAGGATCCATTGTAGTACTTTCTAATTGATCAGCATTCATTTCACCTAAACCTTTAAATCTAGAAATACGATATCCAGTTTTATCTTTAGTAAATTCTTTAACATCCTCTTCACTCCAAAAATAATTATATTTTTTATCTTTAGTAACGACATTAAATAAAGGCGGATTAGCTATATATAATTTTCCTTTTTCAATAAGTCCTCTCATAAAACGAAAGAAAAATGTTAAAAGTAAAGTTTGAATATGAAATCCATCAACATCAGCATCACACATGATAATAACTTTATCATAATTTGATTCATCAGCATCGAAATTATTTCCATAACCAGCACCAATAGTATGAATCATAGTATTTATTTCTTCATTTTTTAAAATATCTTCTAAACTAGCTTTCTCAGTATTTATAATTTTTCCACGAAGTGGTAATACAGCTTGAAACTTCTTATCTCTTGCTTGTTTTGCAGAACCACCAGCACTATCACCTTCGACTAAAAATAATTCATTTTTCTTAGGATTTTTGCTTTGTGCCGGAGTTAGTTTTCCAGATAAGTTTTTTTCTAATTTATTTTTACCTTTACCATTTCTTGCTTCTTCTCTAGCTTTTCTAGCCGCTTCTCTGGCTATCTTACTCTTTGCTGCTTTATCAATTATTTTTAAAGCAATTTCTTTATTCTCTTCTAAGAAAAATTTTAAATTATCATATACTACAGTTTCCACAGCATTTCTTGCTTCAGGAGTTCCTAATTTTCCTTTAGTTTGGCCTTCAAATTGTAATTTATTTTCTGGTACTTTTAAATTAATAACAGCAGTTAAACCTTCTCTAACGTCACTACCATCAAAATTACCATCTTTACCTTTGATTAAATTGTTTCCTTTAGCATAATCATTAAATGCTTTAGTAATACCTGTTTTAAAGCCAACTTCATGTGTACCACCATCACTAGTCTTAACATTATTTACAAATGACATTAAATTTTCATTATAGGAATCAGTATATTGTAAAGCAACTTCTACTTCAATATCTGATTTTTTCCCTTTAAAGCTAATAACTTTATGTAATTCATTTTTATCTTCATTCATATATTCAACAAATGAATTCAAACCATTTTCATAGTGATATTTTACATCTTTTTCGTTTACTTCATCAATAACTTCTATTGTTAATCCGCTTAATAAAAAAGCACTTTCTTGCATTCTTTCACAAATAGTTGAAAAAGAAAAATGACAGTTTTTAAATATTTCAAAATTAGGTTTAAAAGTTACCATAGTTCCAGTCTTTTTTGTTTCTCCAATTTTCTTTAAAGGACTTTCTACTTGGCCACCATTAGTAAATCTAATATTTGATATAATACCATCACGATAAATTGTAACGTCCATCATATCAGATAAAGCATTAACTACACTAGCACCTACACCATGTAATCCTCCACTAACTTTATAACCAGCTTCACTAAATTTACCACCAGCATGTAAAACCGTATAAATAACTTCAGGAGTACTTTTACCACTAGCATGCATTCCTATAGGAACACCTCTACCAGAATCACAAACAGTAATAGTATCATCTTTATGTAAAATAATTTTAATATAATTACCATAACCATTTATTACTTCATCAATAGCATTATCTACAATTTCCCAGACCAAATGATGTAAACCTCTCTTATCAGTAGATCCAATATACATACCAGGTCTTTTTCTAACTGCTTCTAAGCCTTCTAAAATTTTTATTGAACTTTCATCATATTTTGCCATATTATATTCACCTTCTAAAATTATACCATAGAAAAAAGATTCTCTACAAGAATCTTTACAATCTAATTTACTTTATATCATAAGTTTCAGAAGTAAAATTAGGAAAACTATTATTGTTATTTTCTATATTAGATACATTATTATTATTTGAAACTTCTTCTGTTTTTGTTTTTGCTAAACTAGGAAGTTCAAAATCAAAAGTATTATTTGGATTTATTTGAGGTAGTTCAAAATCTTGAACATTTACATTGCTATTCATTGGTTCCAATGGTGGAATTGAATTTACCTCAGGCATTTTTACTTCATTCATATTATTAGCTATAACAGGTTCTACTTTTTTCACTTCTGGCATTGTTGGCTGATCAAAATTATGTTCAAATTTTCTTTCAAATAATGTTGGATCATAGGGAGGAACTTTATTTTCATTAATTACTGGTTTAGGTTCCTCAACTTTTGGTTTTTCTTTATTAACATATACTGAACTAAATTGATTAGGCATAGAAACTCTTTCATGAGTTTCTATAGGTTTAATGTCAACTTTTGGCTCTTCTTTTACACTAGGTAAATCTTCTTTTATAGTAGGTACTTCAAAAGATGGTAAGACAAAAGAAGGCTTACTATGTCTTTTTTCATTATTTTCATTAATCTTTGGTATTTCCACTGCATCCATATTAGGTAACGGTTCAAATAAACTAGCAGAATTGTTCTCTTCCTTAGCCATTTCTTTTTTTGGTTCATCAACATTAGGTATAATAGGATCAATTGAAATATTAGCTAATTCAGATGGCATTTCATGAAAAATACTTGTATTAAATAAATTTTCTTCCTTAGGTTGTTCTTCAATAACTTCTGGAGTTTCTACAACAGGTTCTATTGGTTTAACCTCAGGTTCAGTAATAGGATCATTAATAGGTTCAAAAGTCATTTTACCTAAATCTTGAATTTCATTATTACTCATTGAAGCATTATTAATATGATTATCAATATTTAATGTTTCTATAGGTTGAGTTATATCATCATTTACATTTAAATTATTAGTTGAATCAACCAAATTATTTGTATTATCAATAGTTGCTAAATTTTCTTCTAATTTATTACTATCTTCTTTAATTTCATTTACTTTTTCTTTCTTTTTGCTCTTTTTACCAGAAAAAACTAATACTAAAAATATAACAGCTAGTATTCCAATAACTACAAACAAACCAATAACAAAATATTCACTATTATATATTTTGTTTAAAATATCCATAATGGACACCACCTTTTACTCTACAGATAGAATAACATAATAAAAAGTGCAAATCAAGTTTTATTTGAAAATTTACACTTTTTGTAAAGTAACTATTATCCGATTGTATAAGGATTACTACCAGTTCCATCCCCACCTGTTATATCCACATTTGAATTTAAGTTGATAACTGGGAAGACTCCTCTTGAGTAATTCGTAGCATAATCAATGCCACTAAATGATCCATCGCGATTTAAAAATACATAAGATTTTTTATATCTCCAATATTTAGGAGACATACTATACCACCCAGTAGATGGTACTGAATGATAAATATAATTTGTACTTTGAGCAGCATTTGATGAAGATGTACTTAATCCTAAACCTGCAAAATTTGATTCATCTGTAGTTAATAACCCTATTTTTAATTTATAATTTCCACCATATGTTTGAGATGTATCAGGGCATTTTAAACTCGGACTGAAACCGCCAGTTCTAGTTTGTGCTCCATAATAATAGTACGACCCATCTAAAGTATAAGATGTGTCATTGCAAAAACTACTTAAAGCTATTTTAGAATCATAACTAGCTAGCTTCTCTTTGTACCAATTTTCTAATGTTGATTTTATTGAACTATTAGTTACAGTTTTATTATTAGAAAAAGTGGAACTACTACTATTAAATGAAGATATACATGGACTACTTTTAGTACAAGCACTTGCATTATCATATGTATATCCTACATATTTTGCATCTAATGCAGATGAATTAAATTCAAAATCTACAAAGCCATCATAAACTATTGATTTAGGCAATATTAATCTAATAGTTCCATCTCCGTTAATTCTTACTATACGCCATGTAAAGCCTGCAAATGATACATAATTATTATCTATAGCACCTCTAAAATAGTAACTAGTTCCATCATCATCTTCCGTTTTATACAACCCACTTCCAGTATTTGTTCCACTAGCAGGTGGTTCTCCTTTAGAAAAATCTGGTGTAGAGGTAATAATTGTGTTACTAGCCAATATTGTGTTAGAAATTGTTTTTTTCTTAAATTTAACTGTACAAGTTGTATCTTTAGTAGGAGTAATCATTAATTTACCAGTTGCTTTATCATAAGATGCAGTTTGGCTATTAGTACAACTTAATGATTCATACTCATATCCAGAATTTGGAATAGCGCTAAAATACTGAGTCACTTTATAATCTGTAGTATTTGATACACTAGTTAATGAATTACTAGCTACAACAAATGGATTAGATGATGTTCCATCTCCACTGGTAACTGTAACATCAGAATTTAAATTAATAATGTATCTATAGTTTCTATATCTACTTGTTATTGTACCATCAGCATCATTCCATACTCCAGCATCACGTATGTAATACATTCTAGTACTACTTGCCATTGTCATTGTCCATGTCCATCCATTATTTATAAATGTATTTCCATTTGCATTAATTGCTGATCCTGAATATCTTAATTCATCTGCTGATATTATACCAGCTTTTAAATTTAACGTTTTAGCATTAGTTGGACATACAAATGTAGGACTTGAACTTAATCTACTAGAAGCAGTTAATGTTGTATCATTACAAAATACTCCAGTTGCAATTAAGCTTTGATTAGCTGTAGATAAATTATTATACCAATTATCTATTTTTGTTTTTATAGAACTACTCTCATAAGAACCATTTGCACTTCCACTGTATGCTCCGCCATCATACTGAAGTGCAGATATCAATCTTATAGTTCCATCTTCATTTATTCTGACTATTCGCCATGTCATACCTGCAAATGTCACATAATTATTTGTTACATTTCCTCTAAAGTAATATGTTGGTTTCCCATTTATACTCTTTGTTGTATCATCTTTTTGAACATATAAGCCTTGATCTGAAGTAGATGAAAAGTTAGGAGAAGTTTTTATTTCATTGTCTTTTAAAATGATTCCTGATAAAGAATTAACTGTACCATTGGTAGAATTAACTGTAACTGTTACTTTTTTATTAACTTTAGAAGAATATGCTGTTAATACTCCATCTGATGAAAATAATGCATATGTTGTCCCTAAAAACACTGTAACAGCAATAGCTACAACAATAACAATAATTTTATTTTTAGAATTTGTTATCCCTTTGTCTTGAACCTTTTTTAATTCTTTATCAATATTATTACTAGGTTTTAACACATTACATCACCAATCTTTTCTCTATTATATATAATACCATATTATTATAAATTTAATCAATGTCATAAAAAAATAAATATGTTTTAATATACTTATTTTTTTAATAACTGTTTTAACTCATATAATTTATTTATTGCTTCTATTGGAGTCATTTGTAATGGCTCAATTTTTTCTAATTCTTGTTCAATCTTAGAATCTTCTTTTTTAGTTGAAGTCAAATCAAAAACAAACTGCTCTTGCTTTTCAACTTTACTTTCACTTTCATAAACTTTTAATATTTCATCTGCTCTTTTTAATAACTCATCTGGCATTTTGGCTAATCTAGCTACATGAATGCCATAACTCTTATCAACTGCACCATCTTTTATTTTATGTAAAAATGTAATATTTCCATTTTCTTCTAAAGCTGATACATGAACATTCTTAATATTACTAAACTTTTGATCTAAACTAGTTAATTCATGATAATGTGTTGAAAATAAAGTCTTACATTTTATATTTTTACTAATATATTCTAATATGGCTTCAGCTATACTCATTCCATCATAAGTAGCCGTCCCTCTACCTAATTCATCAAATAAAATCAAACTATGAGAAGTTGCATTTACAATAGCATTTCTTGCTTCTAGCATTTCTACCATAAAAGTAGATTCCCCACTTACTAAATCATCACTAGCTCCTATTCTAGTAAATATTTTATCAAAAACTGGTAAAATTGCACTCTTAGCTGGAACAAAAGATCCCATTTGAGCCATAATAATTATTATTGCCAATTGTCTCATATAAGTACTCTTACCTGACATATTAGGACCAGTAATTAACAAAGTATCTGTATTTTCATCCATTACACAATCATTTGATATATAAGTAGATTTGCTAACTCTTTCTACAACTGGATGTCTTCCTTCTTTTATATCTACTATATTTTTAGTAGTTAATTCTGGTCTAACTAAATTATATTCTTCACTAGCAACCGATAAAGCAATTATAGCATCCAATTTACTTATTTCATCTGCAGTTGTTTTTAAAGAAAATATTTCTTTTTTTATTGCTTCTTTTACTTCTAAAAATAAGTTATATTCTAATTCAATAATTTTCTCTTCAGCATTTAAAACCAAGGCTTCCTTTTCCTTTAACAAAGGAGTAATATATCTTTCACAATTAGTTAAAGTTTGTCTTCTTTCCCATCCCCATGAATCGTCTATATCCTTTATATTTCCTTTGCTAACTTCAATATAGTATCCAAAAATACGATTGTAACCTACTCTTAAATTTTTAATTCCAGTACGCTCTTTTTCACTAGCTTCTAAAGTAGAAATAAATTCTTTTCCGCCACTTCTAATACTTCTTAATTCATCTAACTCTTCGTTATATCCTTCTTTTATTAAAAATCCTTCTTTTAAAGTCAATGGTGGATTTTCATTAATTGCTTTTTCAAGTAAGTTATATAAAGTATTATGATCACTTATATTCAAATTAAAATTTAAACTTTTTACTTTATCAATAATACTAGGTAATACTTTTAAAGAATTCTTAATTTGTAAAACATCTCTAGCATTTAATGAGCCACATATAACCTTAGCACACAATCTTTCTAAATCATATACTTCAAATAAATCATTTCTAATACTTTCTTTAATAAGAAATTCATTATTAAGTTTTTCAATTTGATCATATCTACTATTTATAGTTTCAATATCTTTAAGCGGATTTTGTAACCAATATTTTAACTTTCTACTTCCCATTGCCGTCTTGGTTTTATCAAGTAACCAAATTAAAGAATAAGTTCTTTCTTTTAAACGTAATGTTTCAAATAATTCAAGATTTCTAATAGTATGAACATCCATGCTTAAATAATTATCTTTAGTTACTATTTTAACTTCCTTAATATGAGATAAATCTTTTAACTCTTTTATAACTAAATAATATAATAAATGTTTAATACCAGCTAAGTAATACATATCCTTTATATTTTTATAAATAGATTCATAACTGTCTTCTAAATATTCACTATTTATTGTTATTCCTATACCATAATTGTTTTTTAAAACATTTATTAAATTAGTATCGCTATTATCTGCTAAAATAACCTCTTTTAAATTTAAATTTAAAATTTCACTTAATAATTTATCTTGATTATAAGGAAGTTCACAAACGTAAAAATCACCAGTAGATACATCAGCATAAGTTAAGATATATTTAGTTTTAAAATCTAATACACTTCCAATATAATTATTATCATATTCTTTTAAAAATTCTAAATCTACTAAAGTACCTTTACTTACAACTTGAACTACTCCTCTTTTTACCATTCCTTTAGTACTTTTAGGATCTTCTAACTGCTCACATATTGCTACTTTATATCCTTTATTAACTAATTTTTCTAAATAAGGTTTAACAGAATGAAAAGGTACACCACACATTGGAATTCTTTCTTTTAAACCTGCATTTTTTCCAGTTAAAGTTAACTCTAATTCTCTTGAAGCTAGAATACCATCTTCAAAAAATAATTCATAAAAATCGCCTAATCTAAAAAATAATATTTCTTCTTCATAATTATCTTTAATCTCCATATATTGTTTCATCATTGGAGACAATTCATTTCTATTTACTTCATTTCTTTTCATACTAACACCAACTATTATTATAACAAAAAAATAGGAAAAATCCTATTTATCTTTTAAGTAATCTTCTATGTTTTTTAGCTCTTAAAGGTAAGTCTTCTGCAACAAAATTTTCTTTAGAATTAACTTTTAAATAACTAATTAATTCAGCCATACTTTCAGGATAATTTTCATCACATTCAACATATTTTTTTAAATTACTATTTTCATCATGTAATGCAACAAGTGAAATAGTTCCATCCTCATTTACTTCTTTAGCAAACTTAGGCTTATTAACAAAATTATTATAATAAGCAGATTCTTCTTTACTTAATGTGTTAAGCTCTTCATTATCTAATGACTCCATTAAATAAATATTGTCAACAGTTCTTTTATAAAAAGCTCCTCTAACCATAGATTGTTCTAAAATATACACTGAACTAAATGGAACATTTAATGTTTCCAATTCATTTTCATTAACTAAAATTCCGATACAATCATCATTAAAATAAGCTATATCACTTAATTTATTACCATGTAAACTAAGAATAGGTTTTACATAGTAAGGTGTGTAATCTAAATTTAACTTTTGACGACTTCTAGGTCCACACTTAGTTACAGTATAAGCTCTTTCATATAATTTATTTTCTAGTATAAGTTCTTTTTCACTCTTTCCAACATTTTCTTCTCTCTTATATAAATATCCCTTTATTTTTATTATGTAAAATCATACTTTCTTTTTAACTATTTCCTAAGCATAAAAAAAAGAGACGCTAAGCATCTCTTAAAAACAATTATTTCCAACTCATTTTATTCATGTAATTTTCAACGTATTCATTACTTATTGCTGGATTAATAGTATCTTCATGTGTAATAGTAATTATTGACATTGCAATTGCATACTTTAATGTTTCAGTTATAGATAAACCATTCATATATCCATATCCTAATCCAGCTACAAATGAATCTCCAGCACCTGTTACATTTTTTATGTCTATCTTATCATTTTGGCATATAGTACCTTCTTCACCTTTTGTAAGATAGTAAATCCCATCTGCATCTAAACTTATAAATACATTTTCAACACCTTGCTCTAAGAAGTATCTTCCTGCTTTTTGTAAATCTTCATAACCATTGATTTTGAATCCACATAAAGCTTCAGTCTCTAATCTATTTGGTTTGATTGTATGGAAATATTTCATCAAATGGCTTATTTTTGTTGC
>OLOA01002113.1_pt1 | contig 18551 bp, 17 predicted proteins | sample 1672201 | NCBI WGS metagenome assembly OLOA01 (sample SAMEA3136658, study PRJEB25190) | human gut metagenome
TTATCCCGGATGGCCATGATGGCCCGGCCGTACTTGGAGCGCTTCAGGTTCAGCATCACCGCCACCGTCAGCAGCACCAGCGCCGCGCCGTAGGGCAGCAGCTCCTTGGCCCCGGCATAGATGGCAGAGGTATTCAGACCCAGCGCCCCGCCGGTAACGCGCAGATTGGTGATGATGTTCTTGATGATCTCGCCGCAGGCCAGCGTTACGATGGCCAGATAATCGCCCCGCAGCCGCAGCGTGGGCAGCCCCACCAGCAGGCCGAACACCGCTGCCGTCAGGCCGCCTGCCAGCATGCTCACCGGCAGGCGCACCATCAGCGGCAGCGCCGTATTCGCCAGTGCGATGGCCACCAGACAGCCGGAGAACAGTCCCACGGACATGAACCCGGCGTGACCCAAGCTCAGCTCGCCCAGCAGTCCTACCACCAGATTCAGCGATACCGCCATCACGATATACACCGCCGTGGGGATCAGCATATTCGTCACCTGCCGGGTCAGGCTCCCGGTATACAGCAGTGCGGCCATGACCGCCAGCAGCATGGCCACCGCCGCCGCTGTCAGCAGGTCGCCCCGCCGGCTTTTTTTCTGTGTCAGTTGCATTTTCCTCACCTCACACCTTCTCCTGCATGGGTTTTCCCAGCAGGCCGGTAGGCTTCACCACCAGCACCACCACCAGCACGGCGAACACGATGGCGTCCGCCCACAGAGTGGAGATATACGTTTTGGACATCTGCTCGATCAGGCCCAGCAGGATACCGCCTATCATGGCGCCGGGGATAGAGCCGATGCCGCCGAATACCGCCGCCGTAAAGGCCTTGATGCCGGGCATGGCGCCGGTGGTGGGCTTGATGTACACATAGGTCATGCCATAGAACATACTGGCGAAGGCGGCCAGCGCCGAACCGATGGCAAACGTCAGCGTGATGGTCCTGTCCACATGGATACCCATCAGCGTGGCGGCCCCCTTATCCTCGGACACGGCGCGCATGGCCTTGCCCAGCTTCGTCCTGTCGATAAACAGCGTCAGGGCTGCCATCAGCGCCGCCGTCACCGCCAGCGTCAGCAGCGTGATACCGTCTATCTGCACGCCGCCCACCGTCAGCATGGGCAGCTTCAGCAGCGTGGGATAGGCCATCTGCTGTGACCCGAAGATCAGCAGCGCTGCATTTTGCAGCAAATAGCTGACGCCGATGGCGGTGATGAGTACGCTCAGCGGCGCCGCCTGCCGCAGCGGCTTATAGGCGCAGAATTCGATGACCACGCCCAGCACCGCGCATACCGCGATGCTGACGATCACCGTTACCCACGGGGACAGGCCCATCTGCGCCACCGCCACAATGCCGCTGTATGCGCCCACCATAATCACGTCGCCGTGGGCGAAGTTCAGCATTTTGGCGATACCGTAAACCATGGTGTAGCCCAGCGCGATCAGCGCGTAGATGCTCCCCAGACTCAGACCGCTTATCAAGGTTTGTATCAGGTTCGTCATAGTTATCATTCCTTTGCGTCGCCCCCGGCGCGTCCTCCCGGCACACGGCCGGGAGGACGGGGGCTTATGTGAGGTAGGTAGAGTGAGGCTTGATTATGCCGCGGCGTCGGTGCTCTCCTGACCGAAGAGCGTACCCACGCCATTCTTATAGAGGATAGCGCTGGCGGCCTTGTTGGTGTTGCCGTCGGCGTTCCACGTCATGGTGCCGGTAACGCCCTCCACGGTCAGGGAGGTCATCGCAGCAGCCAGCTCCGCACCGGAGGTGCTGCCTGCGGCTTCCACAGCGGCCTTGACGGCGTACACCGCGTCGTAGGCGTCGGCGGCAAACTGGTCGGGTGTGGCGCCATAGGCCTCCTCATACGCCTTGACGAAGGCCTGCACCTTGGGATCGGTGGAATCCGCCGCGAAGGGGGTCATCATCAGCACATTGTCCGCGATGGTCACATCCTGACTGACCTTGCCCAGGATGCCGTCCAGGCCATCGCCCCCGAAGAAGTACACATCCTCCGCGAACTTGCCCTTGGCCTGGGTCAGGAAGGTGGAGGCCTCCTCCGCGTAGATGGGGAGGAACACCACCTTGACGCCGGAGTTGGCCAGTGCGTTCACCTGCGTGGAAAAGTCCGTAGCCGTGGCAGCGGTAAAGGTCTGGGTCTCCTTGATGGTCACGCCGGTTTTTTCACACTCGGCCACGAATGCGTTGTACAGTCCGGCGGAATAATCGTTGTCGCTCTGATAGAGCACGCCTACCTCATCGGCCAGCGCGTTGTCCTTCAGGTAGTTCGCCGCAGCCGTACCCTGATAGGAGTCGTAGAAGCAGATGCGGAAGGCCTTGTCGTTGCCGTCGATGCACTTGTCGGCAGAGCCGGTGGTCTCCATGATGAACATATCGTCCGCCTTGGCCGCCGCCACCACGGAGGCCGTTTCACCGGACAGCACGCCGCCCAGAAATACGTTCATGCCCCAGTCCATCAGCTTGCCGTAGGCCGCCACGGCGCTCTCAGGGTCGCCCTGCGAGTCCTGCGCGCTCAGCTCCAGCTGCTTGCCGTTGACGCCGCCGGCAGCGTTGATCTCCTTGACAGCCAGCTCCGCGCCGTGCTGCACGGACAGGCCGTAGTTGGCGTAGCCGCCGGTCAGCGGCCCCACCACGCCCAGCTTGATCGTCTCGGCGGCGTCAGCCGCGCCGCCGCTGCCGTTATCGGCCTTATTGCCGCAGGCCATCAGGCTGAATGCCATCACAACGGCCATCAACATCGCAAATACTCTCTTTTTCATGGTTTTGTTCTCCTTTTGGTTGGTTTGATAAAAGCCTCTCCGTCGCCGGAGATATACAAAAAAGCGGCTCCGCCAATGGCAGAGCCGCTTCGCTGTATCCTGTATCAGCCTATCATGCGGTTATCCGTGCCAATGGCGCATAGGGAAAAGCAGCCAGTACCAGCAGTACCAGCGCGCAAATAATAATAATGGACGCCATAATCATGGCGCCCAGCACGGACAGAATGACAGTATGAGAAGCGGCGCAGGCGCAGCAGGAAGCAGCACCGGCACAGGCGGCGGTCATGGTCTTGTTCATCTTGCGGTTCATAGTCTTGGTCATCGTGGCCGCCTCCCTTCGCTTCAAAAATGATGGATGAATTTTAGCAAAATCTTCCAGCGAAGTCAACCGTCGTTTCCGCCAAATCACAGTCATACCCCAAAATTTTTCACTATATACGTTATGCAAAGTGCACAAGTTCCCCTCGCGCTGCTGCGCCGTTTGACCACATGCGCCATTCTCGCGGAAGGGCGTAATGTCTCCGGCATGGAGAGCGGAATAGCAGCACGCAGTGCTCCAATGGGTAGAGGGCGCGTTGCCGGTCTTTCTAAGCGATTGGCTGCATATAACAAATATACCCGGGACTATTTCTGAAATTTTATGCAAAACAGGCATTTACTTTTGCTATTAAAAGTGCTAAAGTTCCAATCAACAAGTCGCTGCCCCGCAGCAGGAAGGAGTCCGCTATGGCAAAGCTGAACGCTGACAACTGCATCTCTGCGTCCCGGATGGGCTCCTACCGTGTCTATGCCGCCTTCTATTACGAGGGCTATTTTTGCTGCGCAAAAAAGGAATTTCCGGCAGTGCATAGGGCATAGACGCAACGTATTTGTTTGCAAAAAGCTCTGTTCCACCCGGAACAGGGCTTTTCATTATTTGTATCACCGAAAAAGGAGAAACACCATGAAAAAACTGTTTACACTGTTCCTTGCGCTGGTCATGATCGTCAGCATGGCAGCCTGCGGCAAGACCGATACCCCCGACAACAGCGGCGATAACGCCGGGAAGGCCAGCTACCGGGTGGGCGTGTGCCAGCTGGCCCAGCACCCGGCTTTGGACGCCGCCACCCAGGGCTTCGTGGATGCGCTGAAGGAGGAGCTGGGCGACGATGTAAACATCGAAGTGCAGAACGCCTCCGGCGAGAGCAACAACTGCTCCACCATCATCAACGGCTTTCTGTCCTCTGATGTAGACCTCATCATGGCCAATGCCACCCCGGCGCTGACCGCCGCGGCCTCCGCCACCTCCGAGGTGCCCATTCTGGGCACGGCCGTTACGGCTTACGGCGTGGCGCTGGATCTGGATGACTTTGACGGCACCGTGGGCGGCAACATCTCCGGTACCTCCGACCTTGCCGATCTGGAGAAGCAGGCCGCCATGGTGACCGAGTGGTTCCCCGACGCCAAGAAGGTGGGGCTGCTGTTCTGCTCCGCCGAGCCCAACTCTCGCTACCAGATCGATGAGATCACCAAGCACCTCACCGACAAGGGTATCACCTGCACGGAGTTTGCCTTCACCGACTCCAACGATCTGGCCGCCGTGACGGAAAAGGCCGCCGCTTCCAGCGACGTGATCTACATCCCCACGGACAACACCGCTGCCAACAACACCGAGAGCATCGCCAACATCCTGACCGCCGCCGGTGTACCCGCCGTGTGCGGTGAGGCCGGCCTGTGCGCCGGCTGCGGCGTATGCACCCTGTCCATCGACTACTACGATCTGGGCGTGACCACCGGTAAGATGGCCGCCAAGATCCTCAAGGGCGAGGCGGATATCTCCACTATGCCCATCGAATACGCTCCCGCTGCCCCCAAGTACAACGCCGCCATGTGCAAAATGATGAACATCACTCCGCTGGAGGGCTACACCGCCATCGAGGGCTGAACGCCTGAGCTGTAACCGGGAGGGGGGCTATCCCCCTCCCCCTCATACGGATAGGCTCCGCCGCAGGAGAACGAACACCATCGCCCTTCTGCGGCAGAGCCTGACAAGGAAAAGGAAGGAAAATAACATGTTGCTCACCTCGCTTCTCAACGCGCTGCCGGGCGCCGTCACCCAGGGCCTCATCTGGGGACTGATGGCCATCGGCGTATACATCACCTACCGCATTCTGGACGTGGCCGACCTGACCGTGGACGGCTCGCTGGCGCTGGGCGGCGCGGCCTGCGTCATGCTGATTCGCGGCGGCGTAAATCCGTGGCTGGCGCTGCTCATCGCCGCCCTGTGCGGCGCGGCGGCAGGCTTTATCACCGGAACGCTCCATACCCGCTGCGGCATCCCCGCTATTCTGGCCGGTATTCTGACGCAGCTGGCGCTCTATTCCGTAAACCTGCGGATCATGGGCGGCAAGGCCAATCAGGCCGTCAGCGTGGACAAGTACGACCTGATCGTATCCCAGCGCTTTGTGCGGCAGCTGAGTCTGGAAAATCCCATGCCCCTGCTGCTGCTCGTCACCGCCCTGCTCATCGCCGCGCTGTACTGGTTCTTCGGCACGGAGATCGGCTGCGGTATCCGCGCCACCGGTGCCAATGCCCGCATGGCGCGGGCGCAGGGCATCAACACCCAGCGCAACGTGGTGGTGGGTCTTGCCCTCTCCAACGGCATCGCGGCGCTCTCCGGCGCGCTCCTGTGCCAGTATCAGGGTTCGGCGGACGTGAACATGGGCCGCGGCGCCATCGTCATCGGACTGGCCGCCGTCATCATCGGCGAGAGCCTGTTGGGCAAGGTGTTCCGCAACTTCGGCCTTCGTATGCTGTCGGTGTCGCTGGGCGCTATTGTCTATTACCTTGTTTTGCAGGTGGTCTTGCAGCTGGGCCTGAACACCAATGATCTGAAGCTCCTGTCCGCCGCAATCGTGGCTGTATTTCTGGCCATCCCCCACCTGAAAGGAAAACTCACCCACAAAGGAGGCACCGTCCATGCTTGAGCTAAAACATATTTCCAAAACCTTCTTCCCCGGCACAGTCAACGCCAAAACAGCGCTGGATGACCTGTCGCTGACCCTCCATGACGGCGATTTCGTCACCGTCATCGGCGGCAACGGCGCGGGAAAATCCACCATGCTCAACGCTGTGGCAGGCACGTTTACCGTGGACAGCGGCTCCATCCTGCTGGACGGTGAGGACATCACCCGCAAGCCGGAGCACCGCCGCGCCGCCGATCTGGGCCGGGTATTCCAAGACCCCATGATGGGCACCGCCGGTGACATGTGGATCGAGGAAAATCTGGCGCTGGCCGCCCGCCGCGGCAGCTGCCGCACCTTCAAATGGGGCATCTCTCACGCCGAGCGGGAGCAATACCGCGCCCTGCTGGCCCCACTGGGTCTGGGGCTGGAGGATCGACTGACCACCAAGGTAGGGCTGCTCTCCGGCGGTCAGCGCCAGGCGCTGACGCTGCTGATGGCCTCCCTGAAGAAGCCCAAGCTCCTGTTGCTGGACGAGCACACCGCCGCCCTCGACCCCAAGACCGCCGCCAAGGTGCTGGAGCTCTCCGACCGCATCGTGGCCGAAAACGGCCTGACCACCATGATGGTGACCCACAATATGAAGGACGCCATTGCCCACGGCAACCGCCTCATTATGATGGATGCCGGCCGTGTGGTGCTGGACATTGCCGGCCGGGAAAAGCAGAGGCTCACCGTACCCGATCTGCTGGCGCTCTTTTCCGAGGCCGGCGGCACCGACGCAGCAGACGATAAGCTGCTGCTGGCATAAGCTTTCCGACAAGCGCTGCAAAATAGCATGCCCCCGGCTCTGCCGGGGGCTTTGTGCTGTCATACCGCAGCCGGAGCGCGCATACGCTGTAGCAAACTCAGTAAAGGACGGGATGGCCATGGGCAAGGGAAAGGTGCGGGTATTTCTGCTGCGGCGGCGGGCGGTGGCGGCACTGGGGGCGCTGGTGCTGGCAGGGGCCATATTTTATGTGGTCAGCTGCCCTCCCAGCATCACGGCTTCCTCCGCTCAGCGGCAGCTGCCCATCTACTGCGTGGAGCGGGAGCAGAAAATGTGCTCCGTCAGCTTCGACGCCGCCTGGGGCAACGAGGACACCCAGATCCTTATCGACATTCTGGCCCGGTACAACGTGAAGGCCACGTTTTTCTGCGTGGGCGACTGGGCGGAGAAATACCCGGAGTCGGTAAAGGCCCTTCACGATGCGGGCCACGAGGTCATGAGCCACTCCAACCACCACGACCACTACAACAGCCTGACGGCGGAGGAGATCGTGGCGGATGTTACCGCCAGCAACCAGCGCATCGCTGCCTCCACCGGGGTGACGCCCACGCTGATCCGCTGCCCCTACGGCGAGTACGACGACCATGTGATCTCCGCCATCCGCTCCATGGGTATGGAGCCTATCCAGTGGAACGTGGACAGTCTGGACTGGAAGGACTATGACGCCGGGACCATCTGCAAACGGGTCCGCGATAAGCTGTGCCCCGGGTCCATCGTGCTGTTCCACAACGCCGCCCTCCACACGCCGGAGGCCCTGCCGTCGGTGCTGGAGCACATGATCCGGGAGGGCTACACCGTGGTGCCCATCGGGCAGCTGATCTATACGGAAAACTATACCATCGACCACACGGGCCGCCAGTTCCCGGCGGAGGGGAAGTGAGCGCACCGGCGGGGGAATACAGGAGGAAAAGAACTTTTTTTGACAGACTGTGACGTCACGAACCGCAATGGGTTCGTGACGTTTTTTGCGGCGGGAACGCCCGCCCGGAAAAAAATCGCCCCGCAGCAGCGCTGCGGGGCGAGAGGATACGGGGATTCAGTTGACGATGACGAAGCAGCTGACGCTCTGGTCGCCCACGGTAGCCTTCAGAACGGTTTTGCCCTTGGCCACGCCGGTGACCAGACCGTCGGCGGTGACGGTGGCGATCTTGGGGTCCTCGATGGTCCAGGTGATGGTCTGCTCGGTGCCGTCTACGCGCATCTGGACGGCGGCGCCCACGCTGGTGGAGAACTCAGAGATGGTCTCTCCCTTGGCCTGATAAATGGAGCGCAGGCCCAGCTCCTCCTTGGGCGGCTCCGGCGGCAGGGGGGTGGCTACCTGGACGGTGCAGGCGGCAGACTGGGAGCCTTCGGCGGTGGTGACGGTGATGGTGGCCGTGCCGGGAACGCCGGCGGTGACGGTGCCGCTGTCGTCCACCGTGGCCACGTTGGGATCGCTGCTGGTCCAGAGGACATTCTCCGCGCCGGTGACAGTGAGGGTGGCCGTCTCCCCCTGGTTCATGTTCAGGGTGGTCTGGTCCAGGGTCAGGGGCTCGGTGGGTGTGGGCGTGGGCTCCTCCACCGTGGGCTTGTCTGCGGGCTTATTGGCGCTGCCCTTGCCGCCGAACAGCAGCACGCCCACCAGCACCGCCGCCAATACCACCACCAGCACCATGGCGGGGCCCAGGATGCTGGGAGCCCGGCGGTGCTTGGTGACCTTGCGGTGGGGGGCGGCGGACCGGCCCTTCAGGGCCTCGTCCTCCTGGCAGAAGGGGCAGGTTTTATAGCTGTCGGAGTACATCTCTCCGCACTTGGGGCACTTGATGAGCTTCATACAATATATCCTCCGTTGGAAAACGCCGAAGGGCGGCGAAAGTTGTTCTCTATTATCATACTCATTTTCAAAGGTGCCGTCAACTGAAATCCTTGGAAATTCATGCTTTTTTTACATGTTCCCTTGCAATCCGCCGGGAAGTTCCCTATAATACAAACAGAAATCATTCCGGAATCGTCTTATGCGGGAGGCAGCGATATGAACACCATCTTCATCGGCATCGCCGGAGGTACCGGCAGCGGCAAGACCACCCTCACCGAGCATCTGGTGTCCCGGTTCGGCGACGACATCGCCGTGGTGCACCACGACAACTACTACAAGCGGCAGGACTGCTCCTTTGAGGAGCGCTGCAAGCAGAATTACGACCATCCCGACGCCTTCGACACGGATCTGATGATCCGGGACCTGAAAAAGCTGAAGGCGGGAGAGGCGATCTACTGCCCTGTGTATGATTACGCCATCCACAACCGCACCGACGAGACGGTGGAGATCAAGCCCGCCAAGGTGGTCATCGTGGAGGGCATCCTGATCTTCCAGAGCAAGGAGCTGCGGGACCTGCTGGACATCAAGATCTTCGTGGAGACCGACGCCGATGTGCGCATTCTGCGCCGGGCCCTGCGGGACGTGGAGGAGCGGGGCCGCTCCATGCAGTCGGTGGTGACCCAGTATCTGACCACGGTGAAGCCCATGCACGAGCAGTTCGTGGAGCCCACCCGCAAGTATGCGGATATCGTGGTGCTGGAGGGCGGCCACAACCTGGTGGCCCTGGACCTGATCATGCAGCGCATCGCCAACCATATCGCGGAGAAGTGATGTGAAAAAATATGCCTTTTGGCTCCGTATGGCCGGGGCGCTTCTGTGCATACTGCTGGAGCTGTATTTCCTGGCCCCGGCAGCTATGGGCATCTGGCATGTGGGCATGCTGTACCCCATGGTGCCCCTGACCCTGCTGTCCGTATGGCTGTCGTGCCCCCGGTTCTTTGACCGGCTTCCCCGGTGGCTGTGCCGCGCCGGGGCGGCCGTGGTGGGCGCGGGAGCGGCGGTGGTCCTGGCGGTGATGGTGCTGATGGGCATCCAGGCCGGGCACCGGCCCATGGAGGGGGACTGCACCGTCATCGTCCTGGGGTGCCAGGTGTCCCGGGACGGGAGCCCCACGGTGATGCTGGACGACCGCATCGACGCGGCGTACCGCTATCTGTCGGAGCACCCGGAGAGCCGGTGCGTAGCCTCCGGCGGACAGAACGACAACGAACCCATTTCCGAGGCATCCTGCATCCGCAACACTCTGGTGGCCCGGGGCATTCACCCGGACCGCATTTACCTGGAGGACCGGTCCCGGTCCACGGAGGAGAACCTGACGTTTTCGGCGGAGCTCATCCGGAAGGAGGGCCTGCCCACCCGGGTAGCCATCGCATCGGACAACTTTCACCAGCTGCGGGCTGCCGTGTGGGCCAGGCGGGGCGGATTGGATCCCTGGTCCATCGGCTGCGTCACCTGGTGGCCCCTGTCCCCCGGCTACTGGGCCCGGGAGGCTGCGGCCGTAACCGTGCTGGGCATCCGCACCGCGGTGGGATAAAGACGGCCGCGGTGTTTTTGGCGGGGCGATCTGAAAACTGGCAATCTGCAACGAGGGAGACGGGCCGCAGCCCGTCTCCCTTTTTGCCGTTTGTTATCCAATGTACGAGTTTTCCACCTTCACCACGGCGAAGTAGCGCCCGTCATCCATGGACCGGACCAGGGTGCGTATTTTGTCCGCCGCCTGGGCGGCGGTGAGCTTTTCGTCAAAGGGCACCACCGCGTCGAACACCAGATTGGTGTGGGTAGGGCCGGCCACCACCCGGAAATCGTGGATGGTGATGGCGGGGTCCACCTGCTTCACCAGCTCCGCCACGCGGCTGCGGAGGGGACCGGTAAGGCCGTCGTCGGTGACCACCGGGTCCATGTGGATCACGGCCTGGCAGTTCAGCTGCCGGGACAGGTCCATTTCGATGTTGTCCACGATGTCGTGAAGCTCCAGCAGATCGCCGTGGGCCGGGACCTCCGCGTGGAGAGACACCATTACCCGGCCGGGGCCGTAATCGTGGACCACCAGGTCATGGAGACCCAGAATGGCCGGATGGGACAGGACGATGGATTCTATGCGGTCCACAAACTCCTTTTCCGGCGGCTGGCCCAGCAGGGGACTGATGGTCTCCCGGGCGGATTTGACGCCGGAGAACAGGATGAAGCCCGCCACCACCAGGCCCACCCAGCCGTCGATGTCCAGACTGGTCCACCGGGCGATGCACATGGCCAGCAGCACCGCGGCGGTGGCTGCCGTGTCCGACAGACTGTCGGCAGCGGTGGCCTCCATGGCGGCGGAGTGGATCCTCTTGCCAACGCGGCGGTTATACAGGCACATATACAGCTTTACGCAGATGGACGCCGCCAGGATCACCAGGGCGGCCACGCTGAAATCCACCGCCGACGGATGGAGGATCTTCTCCACCGACGTTTTGGCCAGCTCCACGCCCATCAGAAGAATGAGGCCCGCCACGATGAGACCGGAGACGTATTCCAGCCGCCCGTGGCCGAAGGGATGATGGGGATCCGGCTTTTTTCCGGCCAGGCGGAAGCCCAGCAGCGTCACCACCGAGGAACCGGCGTCGGACAGGTTGTTGAAGGCGTCGGCGGTGATGGCCACGGACCCGCTGACCGCGCCGGCAAACAGCTTCCCGGCAAACAGCAGCAGGTTCAGGCCGATGCCCACCAGGCCGCACAGCTGGCCGTAGGCCCGGCGGACCCGGGGGTCCGTAACGTTGTCCCGGTCCCGGATGAACCACCTGGAGAGAAGTCCGATCATATTACGCCCTCCCCGGAATGGTCAGGGACATCTGGCAGCAGAGCCGGTCCAGGTCCTCGTCGGTGGCGGCGGGGAGACGCAGCTTGCCGCCGCAGTCCCGGCAGCACAGATCCACGGAGTCCCGGTGGACCTGGATGCCATAGCGGGTGCTGCCGCAGCGGCAGCGGATGCCGCCCCGGGCCGCAATGTCCTTCAGCTCCGACAGCACCTCATACATGATGATGTTGTCGGTGAAGGCCTCCGGGTCCTGGGCCTTCTCCTTGGCCGCCCGGACGGCCAGCTGCTCCATCTGGGCGGACACCTGCTCCTCCTGGCCGATATAGCAGCAGAGCTGCCTGGTTTTGGGGCAGGCCAGACCGATGCCCCGGCCATGGAGCACCGCCTCGGCGCTGCACTCGGCCTGGTGGGTCTCGCCGCACAGGCCGCAGGGCACCCACATGCGGAATTTGGAGCCGTCGGTCTCGATGAGCATGTCGGACTCGCCGCAGGGGCACTCAATGTGGGCGGCGGCCGCCGCCAGGGAAAAGGCGCTGCGCCGGGCCATAACGGCCTTGCCGCACTTGGGACAGATATAGCCGAAGCTCCTGGTTTCTTCCATGATGCATTCCTCGCTTGATGATAGTCGGTTTGTGGAAAAAGGCTGTTGATGGGAGTCAGGTTCGGGCGGGGCAGAGCCCACGCCCCTACGGACCCTCTCAGTCGGCTGCGCCGACAGCTCTCCCAAAGGGAGAGCCAAGTAGGGCCCGCTGCCCTCAGCGGGCCGCCGGGCCCGGCGCAATGACAGGCTTTTCCACAAGCTGTTTGTGATCGTCCCATCAGTGTACCACACCCCCGGTTTTCCGTCAATAAAAAGCCTTGACAGGAGAGGTTGAATCTGTTAAACTTACCATAAGGTTTAACGGATTCAACCCAAAAGGAGGCGCGTGCCATGAGCGTACCCCAGATATTCGAGAGCGAGTACCGGTTCTGCCTGATCCTGTGGGAGCACGAGCCGGTGAACAGCACCCAGCTGGTGCATCTGTGCCAGGAGCAGCTGGGCTGGTCCAAGGCCACCACCTATACCGTGATCCGACGGCTGAGCCAGCGGGGCGTGGTGAAAAATGAAAACGCCGTGGTGACCAGTCTGGTCACGAAGGAGCAGGTGCAGCAGAGCCAGATCGACCAGCTGGTGGACAAGACCTTTGAGGGCTCCCTGCCCGCCATTGTGGCGGCCTTTGCCCGGGGGCGGCGGCTTTCAGAAAAGGAGGTCCGGCAGCTGCAGCAGCTTATTGACGACAGCGGAAAGGAGAACTGACCATGGAACAGCTTTTTCTGACCATTCTGAACCGGGCGGTTACCGCCGGGTGGCTGGTGCTGCTGGTGATGGTGCTGCGGGTGGTGCTGAAAAAAGCGCCCCGGGCAGTGCACTATGGCCTGTGGGCCATTGTGGCGGTGCGGCTGCTGTGGCCGGGGGACCTGCTGCCCCGGGCCGGCGTCAGCCTGGTGCCCACCACGGAGCCTATCTCCGGAGACGTGCTGACGGCGGCGGGAACAGCGGTATCCGGCGGGCTTCCCGCCGTCGGCAGTCCCGCCGGTGCGGCGGCAGCGGAGACGGCGGCCCGGACGGGGCAGAGCCTGGGCCACATCGCCGCGGTGGTGTGGCTTGTGGGCATGGCGGCCATGGCGCTGTATCTGGCAGGCAGCTATGTGCGGCTGCGGGTGCGGCTGCGGACGGCGGTGCGGCTGGAGGACGGCGGGTGGGAAAGCGAACAGGCCCCGTCTCCCTTTGTGCTGGGGTTTATCCGGCCCCGCATCTACCTGCCCTTCGGCCTGGACCGGGGAAGCCGGGACTATGTGCTGGCCCATGAGCGGACCCACATCCGGCACCGGGACCACTGGGTGAAGCCCCTGGCGTTTCTGCTGCTGGCGGTGTACTGGTTCAACCCACTGCTGTGGGCGGCGTATATCCTGCTGTGCCGGGATATGGAATACGCCTGTGACGAGGCGGTGCTGCGGGACCTGGAGGAGCCGGACAAGCGGGCGTATTCCCAGGCGCTTCTGAATTGCGCCGGACCCCGGCGGGCGGTGACGGCGTGTCCGGTGGCCTTCGGCGAGATCTGCGTCAAGGGGCGCATCCGCCGGGCTCTGCGGTATAAAAAGCCTGCCGTGTGGGTGACGGCGGCTGCTGTGGTGGTGTGCGCTGCGGCGGCGGTCTGCCTGCTGACCAACCCCAGGGACCGGACCCCCTATGGGTGGGCCAGCCGGGTGACGGCTGGGGGGCTGAACGTGACGTATCTGTGTGAGGGGAACTCTGCCCGGACACCGGCCGGAATGTCGGGGCTGACCTCCCGGCTGGCGGAGCAGCTCAACGGGCTGACGGAGGAGGACTTCCCTCTGCTGGAGAACTACGCATACAATATCTTTGACCAGGGGAGGGAGCCCTTCCGCCTGCAAATGGGGCGGAAGGCCGGAAAGCGGGAGCTTCTGTACGGCGGCGACAGCGGATATCCGCTGATGCTGCTGTACCGGGGGAAGCTCTACGGCGTGGACAGCGAGGAGCTGCTGCAGACCATCCTGGAGTATACCCGGGGCGTGCAGGTGGTTCCGGCAGGGACGGAGCTGGCCCTGCGGATGGGGCTGCCCGGAGTGTACCGGATGATGACAAAGGAGAGCGCCCACGGGCCGGATGTGATACAGGGAGATGACTTTTCCTGGACCCCGGCGGCGTGGCAGGGCGGCATGGCATATGTGGACCTGATGCGGACGGAGGGGGATGCTTCCGGCTCTGTGGGCCGCATCTGGTGCGCCAGGGCCCGGTGGGGCGGCCAGGAGCGCTGGCTGGTATACGCCCGGGACGGGCAGATCGCCCTGCGGCCCACGGAAAGCGGCTCCACGAGACTGAGCATCGTCGGGCGGGGACTGGCATTCCCGGAGGACGGGACGTATCTGACGGCGGAGTGCGTGTATCAGACGCCGGAGATGCCCAGCCCGTCTCCCCTGTCGGCGGAGCTGCTGCAATTCCGGGATGAAGCCGTGAAATACTGGGCCCGGTATCAGGAGAACGCCGACGGGCAGCTGACCACCGCACTGGACCCGGAGAAGTACAGTCAGTATCCCATCCAGGGCGGTCAGAGCGTCAGCCTGGAGGAATGGGACAGCCGGTTCCCGGAGGGGTTTAGACCGGACATCAGCGGGTACCAGGAGCGGTGGCTGTTCCAGCTGGAGGACGGCTGTCAGCTGCTGCGGCTGGACGATCAGCTGTATTTGCTGCAATATCACCAGGCTGACGGGGAAGTTTTCGAGATGCTGCGGCTGCGGCCGGTGCCGCTGGAGCCGGAGCGGGTGCTGGAGCTGGATCGCCTGCTGCTCAGCGTCAGCGGAGACGACAGCGTGGCGGCCATCAGCTTTCCCGGGGCCGTGGAGGCCGCTATGCGGCAGCTGCCGGATTACCGGCGGCTGCTGGACGGCGGGGCGGACACCCTGCGGTACTGCTTCACCATGCTGGAGTGCCGGTATAACGGCGGGTATGGGATGCAGGCGGCCATAATGGCGGTGTGCCAGGATCTGCTGGCGGACATGGGTGAGGATGTGACTCCCTATGCCGGGATCCTCTCCGCTCAGGCGTGGTACGATCAGGTCAAGACCCAGGCCTTCGCCGTGTCGGAGGACCTGGTGCACCATCCGGGGTATGCTGTGCTGCTGGGGCTGGGGGTGTCCCGGCCTGACGGCACGGCGGCGATAACCTATGTGGACATGGACGGCGACGGACTGGCGGAGCGGCTTACGGCAGAGAATGGAGGACTCCGGGTGCTGCGGTATGACGGCACGGAGGTGTGGTCCTCCGGCCCGGTGGGACAGAATGGGGATGAGGCCCTGTTCCTGCACCGGAACGGCGGGCAGTGGGAGCTCCTGCGCTATGGCCGGACGACGGAGGAGCAGCTCTATGAGCTGCTGAGCCTGACCGGCGGCCGGGAGCGGCTGGTGCGGTCCCGGCATCTGGCCCACGGCGCGGCGGCAGAGAGCGTCCGGGCCTTTGCGGAGGAGTTTCATACCCTGCTCTATGGCGTGGATGAGGCGGGGCTCTCCGACGGGTGCGAGATGCTGCTGCTGTCCGTCATGAACGGCGAGACCCGGGTGGGGCCGCTGTACAACTTCAGCGGCTATGAGATCGGAGAGGGAAACGGATGAACGGAAGCGGCTATACCATTGTACAGGCCGGGGCGGAGGTGCCGGCGGAGGAATTCGTCAGGCGGTATGTGGACCTGAAGGACCCCGCCGCCGGGTGCCGCCCCTGCCCGGACTATGGGCGGTACTGGACGTGCCCGCCCTATGACGTTCCGGCGGCGGAATACTGGGGGCGGTATGAAACGGTGCTGCTGCGGGGGATGCAGTTCCACTTTACCCGGGAGCTGCTGGAGCGGCGGTTCACGCCGGAGGAGCTGGCGGAATATACCCGGCAGCTGACGGCGGAGCACGCCCGGCGGATGGACGAGCATCTGCGGGCGCTGTATCCCGGAGCGGCAGTGCTGACCACCGGGGGGTGCATGCTGTGCGCGGCGTGTACCCGGCCCGCAGGGCGGCCCTGCCGCCATCCGGAGGCGGTGGGCTACAGTCTGGAATCTTTGGGCTGCGACGTGGGGGCCGCCGCCCGGGGAGAGCTGGGCTGGGAGCTGCTGTGGCCCCGGCGGGATAAGCTGCCGCGATACCTGACCTTACTGTGCGCGGTGCTGCGGTGACATACAGAAATTTTGAAATTTTTTCAAAATTCAGGTTGATTTTTCAATATCTACCGTGTATAATGAATTTATATTCAGGGCCACCTCCGAGGCTCTGGAACCGAAGCAGGACCGCTCGGCGGTCTGCCTGACTTCGCTGATTTCCCCCTTCCCCCCTATAGCAAAAACGCCGGTATCGCTGCGATACCGGCGTTTTTGCCGCTTGATACGCGCACAGCCGCCGCAGAGCAAGCTGCGGCGGCTGTTTCCTGCGTTTTTTGGGTCAGGACAGCTCCTCCTGGCCGGTGCAGAGCTGGTAGTACCGGCCCTTTTGGGCCATGAGCTCCGCATGGTCGCCGCGCTCGATGATGCGGCCCTGCTCCAGCACCAGGATGGCCTGGGCGTTGCGGACGGTGGAGAGCCGGTGGGCGATGACGAACACCGTGCGCCCGGCCATCAGGGAATCCATCCCCTGCTCAATGAGCTTCTCCGTGCGGGTGTCGATGGAGGAGGTGGCCTCATCCAGGATCAGCACCGGGGGATCGGACACGGCGGCCCGGGCAATGGCCAGCAGCTGGCGCTCCCCCTGGCTGAGGCTGCCGCCGTCGCCGGTGATGACGGTGTCGTACCCCTGGGGCAGGTGGCGGATGAAGGTGTCGGCGTTGGCCAGCCTGGCCGCGGCGCGGACCTCCTCATCGGTGGCGTCCAGCTTCCCGTAGCGGATATTGTCGGCCACGGTTCCGGTGAACAGGTGGGTATCCTGCAAAACAATGCCCAGAGAGCGGCGCAGGGAGTCCTTCCGGATGTCCCGGACGTCGATGCCGTCATAGGTGACGGAGCCGGATTGAATGTCATAAAACCGGTTGATCAGGTTGGTGATGGTGGTCTTTCCCGCGCCGGTGGAGCCCACGAAGGCGATCTTCTGGCCGGGCTTGGCAAACAGGGATACGTCGTGGAGCACCGTCTTTTCCGGGTCGTAGCCGAAGTCCACATGGTCAAAGCGCACGTCGCCCCGCAGCTCCGTCAGGGAGCCGTCGGGCTTCTTCCAGGCCCAGTGGCCGGTGCGGCGGTCCGTCTCCGTCAGGGAATCGCCGTCCTTCAGCACCCGCACCAGGGTGGTGCGGCCCTCATCCGTCTCGGGGTCGGCGTTCATCACGGCAAAAATGCGCTCCGCGCCGGCTACGGCGGCCAGCAGGGTGTTCACCTGCTGGCTGATCTGGCCCACCGGCTGGGACACCTGCTTGACATACAGCAGGTACGCGCCCAGGGAGCCGATATCGAACACACCGGAGATGGACAGCAGGCCGCCCACGCAGCAGGTGACGGCGTAGTTGATGCGGGAGAGGTTGCCCATGGCAGGCATCATGGACCCGGCATAGGTCTGGGCCATGGCGGCGGCGTCGCGATAGGCGCTGTTGCGGGCGGCGAACTCGTCCATGGTCTTCTGCTCGTGGTGAAAGACCTTGATGACCTTCTGGCCCTCGATCATCTCCTCAATGTAGCCATTGAGGCTGCCCAGGGCCGCCTGCTGCTGCTGGAAGCTGACGCGGCTGCGGCCGCCCACGCTTTTGACCACCAGGAGCATCAGACCCAGGAACACGAAGGTGATGAGGGTCAGGGCCCAGTTCAGGTAAATCAGCATGAACACGGTGCACACAAAGGTGATGAGGTTGGACACCACGCTGGCGAAGCTGTTGCCGATCATATCGGACACGGTGTCCATGTCGTTGGTGAAGCGGCTCATCAGGTCGCCGGACTGGTGGGTGTCGAAATACCGCAGGGGCAGGGTCTGGAGCCTGTTGAACAGATCCTGCCGCAGGGTGGCCACGGTCCGCTGGGAGATGCGGACCATCAGGCGGGAATAGGCATAGGAGCACCCGGCGGAGGCCAGGAACACGCCGCCCATGGCCACCAGCATCCAGAACAGGCCCTTGAAGTCCCCGGCCACAATGTGGTTCAGGGCGGGCTTGAGGAAATAGCTGCCGGCCACGGAGCCCACGGAGCTGAGGATCAGGCACACGGCCACCACGATCAGCGCGCCCTTGTAGCGGCCGATGTAGCCCAGGAGCTTGCCCACGGTGCCCCGGAGATCCTGGGGCCGCTGATAGCCGTGTCCCCGGCCGTGGGGGCCGCCGGGACGGACCTGCTTCTTGCTGTCAGCCATCGATGGTCGCTCCTTCCTGCTGAGATTTATAGACCTCCTGATAGATCCGATTGGTGGCCATCAGCCGGTCATGGGTGCCTGCACCGGAAATTTTGCCGTCGTCCAGCACCACGATCAGATCCGCATCCATAACGGAGGAGATGCGCTGGGCGATGATGAGCTTGGTGGACCCGGGCAGGGCCTGGCGCAGGGCTGCGCGGATCCTGGCGTCGGTGGCGGTGTCCACGGCAGAGGTGGAGTCGTCCAGGATCAGCACCCGGGGCCGCCGGAGAATGGCCCGGGCAATGCACAGGCGCTGCTTCTGGCCGCCAGACACGTTGGCGCCGCCCTGCTCAATGTGGGTATCGTAGCCGTCGGGCATGCGGGAGATAAACTCGTCGGCGCAGGCCATGCGGCAGGCCTCCTCCATCTCGGCGTCGGTGGCGTCCTCCCGGCCCCAGCGGAGATTTTCCCGGATGGTGCCGGAGAACAGGGTGTTCTTTTGCAGCACCATGGCGCAGCCCT
>OLOA01002114.1_pt1 | contig 18540 bp, 21 predicted proteins | sample 1672201 | NCBI WGS metagenome assembly OLOA01 (sample SAMEA3136658, study PRJEB25190) | human gut metagenome
CTTCCATAGTCAATTGGTTTTGGTCATTCGCAATATTTGTTGTCGTAAATACTGGCGCTAACTCAAATTGACATGGAGCTACTTCTTTATGTTCTGTTTTTGCGTATACACCCAATTTCCAAAGTTCTTCATCCACTTCTTCCATGTAGGCTTTAACTCGTTCAGACAAGCTTCCAAAATAGTGATCGTCTAATTCTTGACCTTTAACGGGAGCTGCACCAAATAGCGTACGTCCTGTAACCAATAGGTCTAAACGTTCTTTAAACATTGTTTCATCAATTAAGAAATATTCTTGCTCAGGACCTACAGTTGTTTTGATTTTATGGATATTGTAGCCCATAATGTTCAATAAACGAACGGCTGCCTTATTTAATGCATCATTACTTCTTAATAATGGTGTTTTCTTATCCAAAGCACTACCATCGTAAGAACAGAATAAAGTTGGTATATATAATGTCTTTTCTTTGACAAAAGCTAAAGAAGTTGGATCCCAAGCTGTGTATCCTCTAGCTTCAAATGTGGCACGCAATCCTCCACTTGGAAAACTTGAAGCATCGGGTTCGCCTTTGATCAATTCCTTTCCTCTAAAATCTGAAATAACAGATGTTGGCCCAGTTGGATTGATAAAAGCATCATGTTTTTCAGCCGTAATTCCTGTCATTGGCTGGAACCAGTGAGTATAATGTGTTGCACCCTTATCCATAGCCCAGTCTTTCATGGCATTTGCGACTACATCAGCGATTTCTTTAGGAAGCTCTTTTCCTTTTTCCATTACGTCCATCATTTGTTTGTAGACGGCATGAGGCAAATATCTTTGCATAGCAGATGTACTGAATACGTCACATCCAAAATATTCATCGACAATTTTCATTTTAATAGTATCCTCCTGTCGCGTATATAATATCATTATTTTCACAAATGTTTTGAGAAATTTTTCTTTTTTTCAAAAAAACCTCATTTTTTTCGTATAAGAGTATGTTGGCAATATAAAGTTCTGTGTCTATTACACCTAATTGATTAGATAGTCAAATCCATTGTTGTTAAAAAACGAAGATGAAATTGAAAAGTATATATAAAAAAAGAAAAGTCACTATTTGTGACTTTCTTTATTTTCTAGACTCGCTTTAACTAAACCAACAAATAATGGGTGTGGACGATTTGGTCTAGATTTAAATTCAGGATGATATTGTACACCAATATAGAATGGGTGATTCTTATATTCAATGGCTTCCACTAATTGTTTGTCAGGACTTGTACCTACAATCATCATATCATTACGTTCAAACTCACTACGATATTCATTATTGAATTCATAACGATGACGATGTCTTTCATCAATCATGTCTTTTTTATAACATGACCAGATTTTTGTTTCTGCTCTTAATGAACAAGGATAAGAACCCAAACGCATTGTTCCACCTTTACGGATATCATTGCTTTGATCTTCCATAAAATCAATGATTGTATGTTTACTTTCTGGATCAAATTCATAGGAATTGGCATCTTCAAAACCTAATTCACTACGTGCAAAGGCAATGGCAGCAATTTGCATACCTAAACAGATGCCTAAATAAGGAATTTGTTTGTGTCTTGCATATGTTGCGACACTGATCATACCTTCAATGCCACGATCACCAAAACCACCCGGTAAAATGATTCCATCTGTATCTTTAAAGACTTCGTCTAAATTGGCATTTTCTAATCCTTCTGAATCAATCCATTGAATGTTGACTTTCGCATGGTTTTCAAAACCACCATGATATAAAGCCTCACTTACAGATAGATATGCATCGTGCAACGCAACATACTTACCAACTAAAGCAATGTTTACAGGTTTTGTGCTTGCCTTAATATTGTCTACCACTTGTTTCCATTCTCTTAAATCGGGTTTACGAATCTCAAGACCCGTTTTTTCACAAACAATATCTGCAAGATTTTGTTCTTCTAGCATAAATGGAACTTCATAAAGGGAAGGAAGTGTCTTATTTTGGATTACACAACGTTTTTCAACATTACAGAATAATGAAATTTTATCTAAAACAGACTGAGGAATTGTTTCATCACAACGTGCAACAATGATATCTGGATTAATGCCATAAGACTGCAATTCTTTGACAGAATGTTGTGTTGGTTTCGATTTGTATTCCTGTGAACCAGAAATATATGGAATATAAGTTACATGGATGAATAAACAATTTTTACGACCTACCTCTAAGGCAACCTGACGAATGGATTCTAGAAATGGTAAGCTTTCAATATCTCCTGTTGTTCCACCAATTTCTGTGATTACAACATCGGCAGATGCATGTTCACCAGCACGAATCACAAAGCTTTTGATTTCATTGGTAATATGAGGAATAACTTGAACTGTTTCACCTAAATATTTTCCATCACGCTCTTTATTGATGACATTCCAATATACACGTCCTGTGGTAAGGTTAGAATACGTGTGTAGGTTTTCATCGATAAATCGCTCGTAATGACCTAAATCTAGATCGGCTTCTAGACCGTCGTCTGTGACATAAACTTCACCATGTTGGAAAGGGGACATTGTTCCTGGATCTACATTGATATAAGGATCTAGTTTTTGACTTGTTACTTTGTAGCCACGCGACTTTAATAGACGACCAAGACTTGCTGCACTGATTCCTTTTCCTAAACCAGAAACAACACCACCCGTTACGAAAATGTACTTAGTACTCATTTTTTTCACCTCTTCTTTTTTCTTTTAACTCGGCAATTTTACACCTATGAAAAAAAGATGTAAATAAAAAAATTAAAAAAATGATTTTCATTTTAAAAGATAGTATAATGAATTCGATTTGAGGTGGCTTTAATGGACCTACACGAAAAAGAAAAAATGTATCAAAGATTAATTGTTTTTACTTTATTCATTGGCATGTTTATTTATTATTTTGAAAAAATTGTTAGCTTTTTGGGCTGGATTGGCACTATGTGCCTGCCATTTTTATTTGGAACAGGACTTGCCTTTGTCTTTAATATTATATCGAATAATTTAATGCGCTATTCAATTAAATGGTTTGATTTCAAAGATACAAAAATCAAAAGAATGATTTCTAACATTTTAGCTATATGTATCGTGTTTGCGATATTTGCAGCCTTTGTTGGAATTGTTATTCCAAAAATCTTATTTTCTATTCAAACACTTTTGACAAACTTTCCACAAATGATATATGAGTTTTATATATGGCTTTTAAACGTTACGAAAAATGTAGATGTTGTGCATGATTTTTTGAAAAACTTAGACATAAACGCCTTCAGTAATTCGGCTATTGATAATGTAAGTAAAAAAATTAGTTCTTGGCTTGTATCTGGAGGTGCAAATGATCTGTTTGGTTCTATATATTCTATATTATCCACTACATTTTCATGGTTTGCACAAGTCTTTATCACAATTGTATTCTCATTTTTATTGTTGTTTAATAAAGAACAAGTTGTGCGTGAGACAAAATCTTTGTTGATGGCCTATCTTCCTAAAAGAGATTATGAAAAAACACGCCACGTATTAAAGTTGATCATTCGTATATTTACAAGCTATGTGGGTGGTACATGCACAGAATGTTTGATTCTTGCGAGTTTAGTAACAACAGGATCCTTGATTTTAAAAATACCATACGCATTTTTAGTTGGACTTGTCGTTGGTATTGGAGCCTTAGTACCCATGTTTGGAGCTTTAGTGGCCGCACTATTATGTGCTTTCTTTATTGCGATGACAGACCCTATACAAGGACTTACTTTTATTATTATGTTTATTTGTATCCAGCAAGTTGAAGGAAATTTTATCTATCCACATGTTGTTGGAAAATCCGTTGGCTTTCCACCAATGTACATTATTGTCGCCATTACGATTGGAGCTAATATCGCAGGTATTATTGGAATTATTATTTTTATTCCAATTTGTTCTTGTATCTATCAACTCGTATGTGAAGATGTTTTATCACGTCTTCAAACCGTTAGAGAAGTATCGGATTAATTGACATAAATAATGTCAAATTAAATTGTATCCTTTGAGTATAGAAAGAAGGGTACAATATGAACGCAGAAAAAAGATTAGCTATGAATTTATTAGATGCTGTATGGAAAGAGGATGTAGAAGGGGTTGAATATTGTCTACAACTTGGTGCAAGTCCTAGCTGGGTATTTAATGGATATCCCATTTTAATGCATGCTATCAGTGTTGGAAATGAAGAAATTGTAAATATTTTAATTGATGCCGGAGCTATTCAAAAACAAGAGGCTTTAGGCTTTGCACTTGAAAGAGGGATTGGTCAAATGATACGTCCACTTGTATTTCGTGGTATTGTTCCTAAACATTTTGAACCTAAAAAAGGATTTGGCTATTATCCCCAAAGATTTTGCAGTACACACTAAAAGGAGATAACGATGAATCGAACGAATTTATGCATTCGCATGCTACAACTATTAAAGGCAAGAGGGAAGTTGAATACGACACAACTTGCCACTGAACTTGAAGTTAATCCACGTAATATTCGTGAGTTTAAAAAAGAACTTGTACTTGCAGGATATAATGTGGAAGAAGTAAAAGGTCGTTATGGCGGATATATTTTAAATGATGAATATGATTTGCCAGTTACAATTTTTACAGACGAACAAAAGGATGCATTGGTTCAATCTTATAAATTTATGCGCACACAAAAAGATTTTAAACCACTATCTTTATATTGTGATGCCATGGATAAGATCATTGCGACAAGTAAGATTTCTTCCAATGATACCTTACACTATATGTCGAATTCTATGGAATTAGATCAAAAGATATCATCTATGATCGATAAGACGCAACAAGCCATAAATCATGGTCTTTGCGTCCTTTTGTCATACCAATCTTTACAAGATGAAGTGCCTAAAGAATTTGAAGTGGAACCCTATGAAATTATTCACTATCATAAATCCTATTATCTAATAGGTTTTTCATTATTAAGGAAAGACTACCGTATGTATCGCTTTAGTAAAGAGCGTATGTATTCATGTGAAATATCATCAAGACATTTTATTCGTGACAACCATTTCCATTTAAGTCATTATATTGGGGAACATTCTTTGATTCCTTTAGATTTAAAACAAATTAAAGTACGAGTCAATCATGCAGATAATGGTCTTCGTCTTTTTAAAGAAAAATATTGGGGCAATAAACTTCAAATCATCAATAAACAAGAGGATTTCACCGACTTTGAATTCTATACAGATGATTTATCGAATTTGTATCAATCTTTATTTTCAATGACTAATCAAGTCGAAATTTTGAGCCCAGAAGATGTAAAGTTTGCATATCTTGTGCGTGTTAAACAAATATTAAATGCGTATGGGGATGAAAAGATTTAAGTTTTGAAGTACAATAAGAATGGTGAAAATTTTTATGTTACATGTATCAGATTTAATGCGTGAAATGAAATGTGCTTGTTTTTGCTGGAATAGTGCACACAATTCAATTCACCAAGAAAGTTTTTATAAAATGGATTGTCCATTCTCAGACCTTTGGAAAACGTATCTAAACGCAACAAATTGTGGCTTAGGACACTCAATGGATTCAAATGAACAATCTTTAAAATTATTAGAAGAAAATGATGTTGTATGTTTTGCACGCTTTGAATACAAAGAATGCCGAACAAAGATTCCATATCTAAAAAAATTAGAAAATGGATATATGGCAGTATATCCACATTTAAGTGCCTATCCAAAGGAAAATGAAGCCTTCATTATGAAGGTCAATCAAATCATTTTGGCTCATTGTGGTGTGAATGTCATTGAAAATCGTATTGTATATTTAAATAAAGAATATGTTCGTAAGGATACATTAGATTTAAATGAACTTTTGTGCATCAGTGATAAATTGTTCAATAAGCGTAATCATCTTTCAAAAACAATTGCAGAATGTATGGATGAAATTGATATCGATTTGGATGCGTGGATTGAAAGAACAAAAGAAATTTTGAATAAACCTAGTATTACACCTGTTCGTACAAAACAGTGTACGGCATTAAGAAGGTGTAATTATTATCCAATTTGTTTTGATGAATCTAATGAACCTGATGATTCTATCTTATTTTTTACTACGAATCAGCATAAGTTAGATGCGTATAGTCGTGGTATTCGTCATATTCATGAATTACCATTGAACCAAATTGAAGGTTTTAGACTGCAATATGCACAATATATGGCAAGTAAAACACAAAAGCCATTTATGGATAAATCGGCCTTAAAAGTCTGGATGAAACAGATCCAATATCCAATTTCATATTTGGATTTTGAATGGGATACCTTTGCGGTACCGCCCTATGAAAACATGAAGCCATTTGATGTACTTTGTTTTCAATATAGTCTTCATGTAGAGACAGAGAATGGAAATTTAACACATTATAACTTTTTCGAATCAAAAGATTGTCGAAGACATTTTGTTGAAAAATTGATCCATGATCTTCCAAAAACAGGGACAATTCTTGTCTATAACATGGAAGGGGCTGAAAAGCTAAGATTAAAACAGCTTGCGAGTCAATTTGAAGAATATAAAGAAGAATTAGAGTCAGTTTGTGCTAGAATGGTTGATCTTTCTAAACCGTTTGAGGCAGGACTTTACTACAATTCAAAAATGCGAGGACACTATTCTTTAAAGAGTATTCTTCCGGTCTTCTCCAAAGATGTTTCTTATCATGATCTTGATATTCAAAATGGATTAAATGCAGTTTTTGCGTATCGTACATATGATGATAAAGACGAAAAAGAAAAGAAAGAAGTAAAAGAAGCTATTTCAACATATTGTCAGATGGATACATATGCTGAATATATTGTCTATCATGGCTTAATAGAGGAGGTAAAAAACAATGCCTAATATTATTACACATACATTATTTGCTCAAGAAATTTTTGATAAAGTGGATGAAAATACACATGATTTATTTGAACCTCGATTGCAACTTCTAGAAATCGGTTCAAATGGACCAGATTTCTTGTTTTTTCATGGAATGAATCCAAAGGATTTCTTTAAGAAAAGTGATTTAAGAGTTTCTGGCTCAATGTTTCATGCAGGCCATGTGAACGAATTTTATCAAAAAGCCTTGATTTCTATTCGCAATGAACAAGATGAAGAAATAAAAAAAGATATGATGACTTACGTTTGTGGACATTTATGTCACTGGGCATTGGATGCCACTAGCCATCCATATGTTTTCTATCGTACTGGACCTTGTAAAGGTAAGAGTGCTTGGTATCACCATCGTTTTGAATCATTGATTGATGCGATTATGTTGAAGGTAAAGCGTGAATGTACAATTGAAGATTTTAAATTTTATGAAGTGTGTGATGTCACAAAAGAACAGGCTAGAGCCATTGCTCGCATTTATGTACCGGCTATTCGCCAAATCTTTGGTTTTGATATTAAACCACATCAAATTCTTGAAAGCTTAAATGATTGGCATTTTATTGAAACTTTGTTTTATGATGCTTCAGGAGATAAATTAAAGGCACTTCAAACTTTAGAGACTTTCACAAAAGCCTATAACTCATTATCAGGATATATTGTTCCAAATAATCCAGATGATCCATATGATGTTATGAATCTTTTACATAATCGCTGGCTACATCCAAGCGATGCGTCTTTTGTTTCTACAGAAAGCTTTTTTGATTTATATGACCGCGCACAATTATTGGCAATGGAAGCAATTCGTCTATTTTTGGCAGCTTGTCAAAATCCTGATTTGGACGAAGACCTATTATTATTGATTAAGAATAGAAATTATAACTTGGGTGTTTCAAATCAAGACAAGATGACAAATTTTGATTTGATATACGAAAATTAGTTGGAAGGGTTTACAAGTTTACAATTTAGGGGTATTATATGGGTGGTAAGAGAAAGAAAGTATGGCTCACCTTTCAACTCAATATCCATCTTGTGTGTATATATCCTTCCTTAATAACACATAAGAAATTACTTTATCGATCCTTTCGATGAGAGAAAGCACTTCGGTGCTTTTTTTCTTTTTCTTGACAATTTTTTTGCGTGATATAAAATAATTTAGGTTAAACATACAATTTTAAAGGAGATAAACATGATTAGTTCAAATGATTTAAAACCAGGTCTTACAATTTTAGTCGACGGTGGAATCTATACAGTTCTAGAAGCGTCACAAAATAAAACAGCTCGTAGTGCCATGGTTGTTAAGGCGAAAGTTCGTAACATCCGTACTGGAAGTAATGTTGAATTATCTTGGGGCGGTGGAGAAAAGGTGGAACTAGCTCAAATCGAAAAAAGAGAAATGCAATATTTATATGATACAGAAGATGCGATGGTATTTATGGACAATGAAACGTATGATCAGGTTGAAATTCCAATGGATCGTTTAAAATGGGAAAGAAACTTTATTGTTCCAAACTCTAATGTAAATATTTCAAGTTATGAAGGTGAAATTCTTGGGGTTATTTTACCAGATAAAGCAACTTTGAAAATTGTTGAATGCGAACAAGCTGTAAAAGGTGATACAGCTACTTCTGCAAGTAAAAATGCTGTATTAGAAACTGGATTAGAAGTAAAAGTTCCTTTATTTATCAACCAAGATGAAATGATTGTTGTGAATACAAATGACGGAAAATATTCGGGACGAGCAAAATAGGCGATTGCCTATTTTTCTTTTTTTGTTGAATAGTGTATAATAGTAAGGAATGTTTAGGAGGTACTTATGACTCAACTTTCAAGAAAACAAAAGTATCAAGAACTTAGAGATCGTTTAGATGAAGAAACGACAGCGGCTCAAGCGCAGCCAGTAAAATTACAAAGATTATCTCGTGTTGATAATGGATTATCACACGCAAATAAACCATTGTATCCTCATGATACAGTGAAGGTTTCGCCAACAGTAAAAGAAATGCCAACATCTCCAGTTATGGAAGATCTTCTTGGAGAAGTTAAGCAATACAATATTGATAATGGAAATCGTATTACAGACGATACACAAATCAATATTTTAAAACAATTGGATTCTACTAGTGAAACTAAAAAACGCAATCAACATGTAATTCCTATGGATACAGATGATGAAGATTTAGGCTCAACTATGAAGATTTCAAAGCCAAAAACTCAAGAGTTTGAAAGAGTAACTCGACAAGAGCCTTTAGAAGAAAAAATTGTGTTAACAAGTGATGATGTTGAAGATGTTAAAAAACCAGAGGATGACAATTTGGATTTGATGTTCTTATCAAATGATGACTTTGATAAAACTGAAGAACAGCCAAAAAAGGAAAAGAAGAAAAAATCTAAGCGAAAAAAAGAAAAACGTGATGAGATTGAATCTATGCCAAGCGCAAAAATGCGTATGAAGACTTCTGATTTTGAAAAAGCTAGCAAGCATAAAGAAAAGAAAAGTTCTGAAATCGTATTAAATGTTGTATTAGCCATTTTGATTATTGCCTTAGTTGCGATTATTGGCTATTTGGTTTGGACTTTTAAAAATATTTAATGAGGATTGAAATGAAAAAAATTAATATTGCGATTGATGGCCCTAGTGGGGTTGGAAAAAGTACGATTGCAGATATTGTTGCAGAAAAATTAGGTATGACACATCTGGATACGGGTGCTATGTATCGTTGTGTTGCCTATAAAACGTTAAAAAACAATATAGATATTCATGATGAAAAGGCAATGTCGGATTTGATGGATTCTATTGACATTTCTTTTGATGAAGAAAATCATGTGTATTTAGATGGTGAAGATGTTTCTAAACAAATTCGTATGAATGATGTTTCTATGCAGGCAAGCAAAACGAGTCAGCTTGCGATCGTTCGTAAAAAGTTAGTAAATCTTCAACAAAAAGTTTGTGCAAATAAAGGATTTATCGTAGATGGAAGAGACATTTGTTCCGTTGTTTTGCCGGATGCAGAAGTCAAAATCTTTATGAGTGCAACAAGTAAGGCAAGAGCCCAAAGAAGATATGATGAATATATTTCTAAGGGAATCGATGCAGATTATGAAACAATCTATCAAGATATTGTCGCAAGAGATTATCAGGATACGCATCGAGAAATTTCGCCTTTACAAAAAACAGAAGATGCGATTGAAATTGATACTTCAAATTTAACAATTGATGAAGTCGTTACAAAAGTATTGGATATAATCGAATAATGTAGAAAGGGGACCACAATATGATTCGAGGTACTGTGGCCATAGTAGGTCGGCCAAATGTCGGAAAATCAACGATATTCAATCGTTTGATTGGACAAAGAAAAAGCATTGTAGATGATACGCCCGGAGTTACAAGAGATAGAATTTATGGTGAAGTGGAATGGCTGACACAAACTTTTCGCTTGATCGATACGGGTGGTATTCAAATTGAGGACCAGGCATTTGCCCAAGAAATCAATATGCAGGTAGATATTGCGATTGAAGAAGCAGATGTCATTATTTTCTTAACTTCTGCCAAAGAAGGAGTTATGACAGATGATACAATCATCGCTAGAAAGCTGCAAAAATGTAAAAAACCAGTCATTTTAGCTTGTAATAAAGTGGACAATCCAGAAATACAAATGAATGTATATGAGTTCTATGCTTTAGGTTTAGGTGATCCTGTTGCCTTAAGTGGAGCACATGGAATTGGTCTAGGAGATCTTTTAGATATAGTCATGGAAAAGCTTCCAGAAAAGAATATATCTCCATATGAGGGAATTACATCATTCTGTGTAATTGGTCGTCCAAACGTTGGAAAATCAAGTTTAGTAAATTCAATCTTAAAAGAAGATCGTGTTATTGTATCTAATGTAGAAGGTACTACGCGTGATGCAATCGATACACCATTTCATGTAGATGATAAAGAATATATGATCATTGATACGGCTGGTATTCGTAAAAAGGGTAAGATTTATGAAAATATTGAAAAATATTCAATCTTACGTGCTTTAAGTGCTATTGATCGTAGTAACGTCGTATTGTTCTTGATTGATGGTGAAAAAGGTATTCGTGATCAAGATAAACATGTTGCAGGTCTTGCACATGATGCCGGGAAAGGTGTCATTATTGTATACAACAAGTGGGATACTGTTGAAAAAGATGAAAAGACAATGTCTAAAATTGAAAAGGAAATTCGAGCTCAATTCTTATATTTGAATTATGCACCTATTGCGTTTACTTCTGCTCTTACGGGAAGTAAAGTAAATCAATTGATCCCTTTAATTGATCAAGTTCATGATGCATGTACTTTGCATATTCCAACAAATATCTTAAATGACGTTATTTTAGATGCTCAAATGATGAATCCGGCAAAACCTCATTTAGGAAAGCAATTAAAGATTTATTATGCATCTCAAGTAGCTGTGGAGCCACCAACAATTGTTTTATTTGTGAATGATCCAGAACTATTGCACTTTAGTTATAGTCGTTATATTGAAAATAAATTAAGAGAAGCATTTGGCTTTACGGGTACACCAATTAAAATTTTGGCTCGTAAACGCTCATAGTAAGGAGTTTAAATATGCGTACAGTTGTGATTGGAAGTGGAAGCTGGGGAACCGCTTTAGCTCAAGTATTACAAGATAATCATCAAGAAGTTATGGTTTATGGTGTTGCAGAAAATGAAGTAAATGATATCAATGAAAACCATAAAAACTCAAAATATTTTGCGGATGTTGAATTAAATCCTGAATTAAAAGCAACGACAGATATTTCATGTGTAAAAGGAGCAGATATTGTATTATTAGCTGTTCCTACTATCGCTATTGATCCAATTTGTCATCAAATCAATGAATTATTGGATAAAAAAACGATTATTATCAATGTTTCAAAAGGATTTCATCCAGAAACAAATGAAAGAATGTCTCAAGTCATTCGTCGTTGTATTGATGAAGATAAATTAAGTTCTGTAGTTAGTTTAATTGGTCCAAGTCATGCAGAAGAAGTTGTGATTCGTTTATTAACAACTATTGATGCGATCAGTTTAAAAAATGATGATGCGGTTACAGTTCAAAACCTATTCTCTAACCAGTATCTACGTATTTATACAGGAAATGATGAAATTGGTTCAGAACTAGGTGTTGCGATCAAAAATGTTATGGCTATTGCCTCTGGTATTTTGTCTGGATTAGGATATCAAGATAATACACGTGCAGCTTTGATTACTCGTGGATTACAAGAAATGATTCGTTATGGCGTACATTTTGGTGGACACCAAAAAACATTTATGGGTCTAACTGGAATTGGAGACTTGATTGTAACTTGTACAAGTGTACATTCTCGTAACTTTGAAGCAGGTTATCAAATTGGTAAAGAAAATTCAGTAGAGAATTTCTTTAAAAATAACACTAAAACTGTTGAAGGTGTTCGTACTGCAAAAATTGTTCATCGTGTAGCACAAGAAAATGGTATTGATATGCCAATTTGTGAAGAGGTTTACCAAATCTTATATAATGGAAAACTTCCAAGTGAATGTGCACAAGATTTAATGATAAGAGATTTAAAGAAGGAATTTTAGTATGGGAAAGTATGTAAATAAAGAGTCATTAACACAGGCTCTATCAATTAATTTAAATTTATCTAAAAAAGATGCTGCATTTGCGGTAGACTTGATTTTTAATGAAATGAGCGATGCTCTAGCAAATGATGGTCATGTAGACATTACTGCATTTGGAAAATTTGAAATTTTTGATCGCAAGTCTAGAATGGGAATCAACCCAGTCACAAAAGAAAGAATGATGATTCAAGCGACAAAACTTCCTAAGTTCCGTCCTAGTCAAACTTTAAAGAATAAGTGCAACAAATAGGTCTTATGACCTATTTTTGTCTTAGAAAGGACTGATTATGAGTTTTTTAGTTGTTACATTAGGATTTACTTTAGCTATTTCAAGTAAATGGGCCTATTCCTATTTTGGATTATCTAGTTTTGAACAAATCGTTTATCACATTAAAGTTCCATTAGAAGGAACGAATACCCAGTTCATTTTTGGCTGGATGAAAAAGTGTTTACTTCCAGGAATTATCTTTGGATTGATTTTTAGTTGGACAAATGGTTTTATAGCTAAAATTATTCTTTTGTTTTGTTGCATATATGGATTATGCCAAATCCATTTCTTCTCATATGTTTTTGATCAATTTAAAAAGACAGATTTTTATGATAAAAACTATATTGATACTGAAATTATTTCACCTGATGAAAAGATGAATTTTATTCATATCTATTTAGAATCTATGGAAACGACATATGCCAAAAAAGAAGATGGTGGAAATTCAAATGATGATTTGTTGCCATATCTTACAAAAATCACGAAAGAATCTATTTCATTTTCTCAAAATGAGAAAATTGGTGGTGCTCGAGTATTAACTGGAACAGGCTGGACTACTGGTGGTATTGTTGCGAGTACTTCGGGTCTTCCTTTGATTTTTAGCTTAAAACACAAATTTTGTAAAGATAAAGTTCCATTTATGCCAAGTGTAAAAACACTTGGAGATATTCTAGAAAAAGACGGATATAATCGTGTATTTATGATTGGTTCAGACGCTACATTTGGAGGCAGACGAAGTTATTTTGATCAACATGGTCATTATGATATACAGGATACTGTTTCTTTAAAGGAAGAAGGGATTCTTGATAAGGATTATCATGAGTTCTGGGGGTTTGAGGATGATAAGTTATTTGAATTTGCGAAAGAAAAAATTCTAAGCTTATCCAAATTACCTAAGCCATTTGATTTTGAAATGTTGACTGTAGATACGCATCATCCATATGGATATCAATCTAAAACTTGTAAAAATCTATTTAAACAATCTTTGTCTAATTCTATTTATCATACAGATGAAAATCTAAAAGATTTTATGGAATGGCTTAAAAAACAGGATTTTTATGAAAACACAGTAATTGTGATTCAAGGTGATCACACAAGTATGGCTGCAGAATATATTCACGATACTTATTCATCGAACTATGATCGAAGAGTTTGGAACACGTTCATTCATTCAAGAGTAAAGCCTGTAAAAGAAAAAAATCGTGACTTTACTACAATGGATTTTTATCCTACAATATTAGCAGCTCTAGGATATCAAATTAAGGGCAATAAGTTAGGATTGGGTACAAATCTATTTAGTGATCAATCTACGCTTACTGAAGAAATAGATGCTAATCTAGTTGATAAAGAAATCAAAAGAAAATCAGATTTCTATAGGAGGCTCATGTGAGAAAAAAATTACGTAGTTTCATTATTATACTCGTTGTCGTATTCGTTGTTTTTTCAATGGTTGTCACGACATTTATGCAGATGCTTCGTTTTTAACATTCCTTAGTGGAATGTTTTTTCATTTTAAAGTAAAATAAAAATATATGAATCGAGGTTTTTTATTATGACAAAGAAAAAGAAAATCAAATTTTTAGCTTTATTATCTACAACGGCATCTTTAGCTATTGGATCTTACTTTTTTAAAAAGAAAGTAGAGAAGATGAAAGAGAATGGTACCTTTAATACGATGGTCTTTAAAAAGCGTTTAAACCAGTATTTAAAGGCAGCCAAAAAAGATGAATTAACATTAGAAATTATTGATAACTTATTAGCTGAACTTGATAAAATGAATGACTTTAAAGCCAGTCATGAAGGTTTTGAATTAAATCTAGATACTGACAAGTATATGGAACTTCAAGATTATCTAGATGCTTACTATTCTCGTTTGGCAAGTTCAAATCATTTTAAACAAAATGATACTTGTGAAGATAATACACAAGTACGTTTAAGAAAGTGTTTGAATACACAAAAATACATTTTAGAAAATTTCTAAACAAAGTCTCAAATCTATCTTGAAAATATATAATAAATACGTATGATATCCTTATAAGGATGTGATGCACATGGATTTAATACATAAGAAAAAAGAAAATCGAGCTCAGATCTTTCAGAGCTTTGATTCTTTAAAAGGCTTTAAAGAAATGATTCGAGAATGTGAAGTAGAAATTGTAAGTCCAAGAATTTTATCGCAGGATGATTATGAAATCTTAAATGAAAGAGTGCATGAAATTCAAAAAGGAAAACTTGTCACGATTGAGTATTATGATCGTATCCATTATAAAAGAATCACAGGCGTAGTTTCTAAAATCAATTTGGACACGCAAATACTTCAAATTGTAAAGACAAAGATCAACTTGAAACAAATTAGCTACATACAATTAGAGGAGTGAAAACTCCTCTAATATGCGTTGTGACCACCAATCAATGTATTACGTTTTTTAGCAGTCGCAAAGTCCAAGGCATTCATCCCTTTTAAGATGGCATTCTTGCCATAGCGATGTTTGATTTGAACTAAGGTTTCTTGTAGCTTTTTTTCTCGTTCTACTTTTTCTACGTCTGTAAATAAATCATAATTCTCATAATAATATTCATCTTTCACATCTTGAAAACTAATCGCAATCTGCCGAATGGGATAATTTGGATTCACAATGCGAATATAGAGTCGTTTGAATTCTTCTAATAAGATGGAATAGGAGTTTGTACAATTGGTAATTTTACATGAGCCACAGCTTGGTTTGATACAATCTTTGGAGTAGCCAATCATTAATGAGATTTGTTTAGTCGCTAAATGTTTCTCGGTTAATGTCAATACATTTTGATCCACCATTTCTTTCATAACCACAAAGGCATTTTGGTAGGAATAATCCTCAAAAAGAATTTGGGAATTGGATATAGAATGTTGTTTCGATTTATAATTTTTGATATTTTGAATGGTCGTAGGCTCTTTACCCCAAGCATGGTCAATGATATATTCGGCATTCACACCAAATTCTTTATATAATATTTCAATGGGAAATTGACACAAGTCATACATGTCATAGATACCTAATTTGTGTAATCTTCTTTCTGTTCCGTTTCCAAGCATCCAAAAATCAGTCATAGGTGTATGATGCCATAATGTTTGGCGATATAAGTCTTCATTTAAATAGGCTATGCGATCCGCATTATGTTTGGCGGATATATCCATCGCAATCTTAGCAAGATACAGATTGGTTCCAATGCCTACAGTTGCTGTAAGGCCGGTTTTTTCATAAATACGATCTAACATTTTTTTGCCAATTCTTTGGCATTGACTTGATAGAGCTTTAAATAACTTGTGACATCCAAAAAAGATTCATCGATGTAATAAACATGAATATCTTCTTTGGCAATAAATTCTAAGAAGACTTTATAGACTTTGCAGCTATATTCCATATATAGATGCATTCTAGGTGGAGTAATCATATATTCAATTTTTGGATCAATCTCAAAGATACGACCACGACTCGATACGCCTAATTTCTTAATGGCTGGTGTTGCAGCAAGCGTAATAGCACCACCTCCTCGTGTAGGATCGGCCACCACAAGATTGACTTTGAATGGATCAAGACCTTGTTCTACACATTCTACGGATGCATAAAAGTATTTTAAATCAATACATAAATATGTTTTCTGCATAAATACCTCCACACCCCATATCGTTCGTATAAAATCATAGTTAAAAATAAATAAAAATTCAAGATAGATTTGAGACTTTATTAAAAAGTTAATGAATTTTCACTGGTATTTTATTTATTTTTTGATACTATATAGATAAAGGTGGTGTAACTATGCAGTTAAGACAATTATTACTACAATATGAGATTGAAAATAATATTAAACATGATGAGGCGGCTAAAAGGATAGGAATTGGTCGTGCTACATATTTTCGTTGGTTAAAGGGTGAAAGCACACATTTAAAGGCCAATACATTAAAGAAATTATCTGATATGTTGGATTGTGATGTTAAAAGCATTTTAGATGAAGAAGATAGAATCAAACCTATCGTTGGTAGTGTAAAAGCTGGATATGATGGTTTTCCAATGGAAGATATTGAGGGGTATATTGAATTAAATCGTCATGATGGTAAAAAAGGGGATTATTTTTTACGTGTACGTGGAGATTCTATGATCAACGCCCATATCTATGAGGGAGATCTTGTCTTTGTAAAACAGACAAATGAAGTGGAATCTGGAAGTATTGCGATTGTACTTGTGGGTGAGGAAGCGACATTAAAGCGTGTTTTATATAAAAAGGGTTTAATGATTTTAGAAGCTGCAAATCCTAAGATTGACACAAAGGTTTTTACGCCGGAAGAAGTGGAAGAATTGCCGGTAAAGGTTATTGGAAAAGTCTTATATGCTCGTAGAGACTTTGATTGAGGGAGTAATTGAATGAAGATTTGGATTACTAGACATGGCCAAACGGCTTTAAATAAACAAAAATTAATGCAGGGACTTACAGATGAACCTTTAAATGAGACGGGAATTCAACAAGCGAAAGAGGCAAGAAAAAAGATTGGTGATATTCATTTTGATGCGGTATATGCAAGTCCTCTACAAAGAGCGATTCAAACAGCATCGATTATTGGCAATGTAGATCAAAAGGATGTAAAGATTGATTCACGTATTATTGAAGTGGATTTTGGGGATTATGAATTGAGAAACTACTTTAAATTGGGATTAAAAATGACTTCCTATTGGGCTTTTCCTGAACTGTTGCCAAATCCTAAGTCGGTTGAATCTGTCAAGAGTATGGTTAAACGAAGTCAATCCTTTTTAAAAGAACTTGAAAAGAAGAATTATGAAAATGTATTGATCGTATGTCATGGTGGTATCATCCGTTCTTTATGTGGCTATCTAGAAGATCGTAAAAACGGTATTAAGTGGAGACCAAAGCCTAAAAATTGTGAGATTCGTGTTTATGAATCGAATCGTGGTAAGCATACATTTATTGAAACATATAAGTAAGAGATGAAAAGAATAAATAAAACGAAATAGAGGTTGGAGGTTACAAGTGCATGAAAATGGATAAGACGATGTGTGAAAGCAAAGAATTAGAATTTGCGATTTTTTGTATCGAAAATATTGCGTCAAGACTTCATGTTGATGCACAAAAGGTATGTGTAGCCTTAAGCGAGCAGACAAACATTTTGAAAGATTATATTATCCCAGAGTATGAGGTGTTGCACACACAAAGTAAGGATTATATTGTGGATGATATTATTGATGTTATGCACGAAAGGGGTGTAAAGCTATGATTTTATATCATGGTACATATTCCATTTGTAGTAAAGTGCTTTATATAAAGGGCAATAAATAAAATTAAGAGGATTTGTGCATCTTAAATGCACCTTTTGGATAACTTCATCAACAATTTTTATAGCATGGCCTGTCCGTGCATGTTACAATATAAAAAACGAAAGGTAATTATAGATGGCAAAATATCAAGAAATATACTATCGATTGAGATCTAGAATCGTTAATAAAGAGATTAAGGCAAATACATATCTGCCTAGTGAAATGGATTTGATGAAGGAATTTGATGCATCGCGAGATACGATTCGTAAGGCATTAAATCTTCTTGCTTCCAATGGATATATTCATAAAGAAAAAGGGAAGGGGTCATTGGCAATGTCATTAAGTTAAGACAATTCTTAAATTTATGAGTCTTACCTATAAATAGGTAGGGCTCTTTTTTTGTGCAAGAAGTGTAAAAAACACTTGACAAGCCAAAAAC
>OLOA01002122.1_pt1 | contig 18514 bp, 16 predicted proteins | sample 1672201 | NCBI WGS metagenome assembly OLOA01 (sample SAMEA3136658, study PRJEB25190) | human gut metagenome
CATGGCGCATGAGGAACACGAGCGCCGCCCCCAGGGTGTTCCCCAGAAACGGCACCAGCAGCGCAACGCACGCGCCTATCACAACCGGATTGTCCATAAGCCCGGGCCTCCTTCCGCACAATGGGGCACCCTGTCGAGCAGGGTGCCCCACTAGCATAGCGCTCCCCATGGCTCGCGCCGCGCTCCAACGCCCCCGCGTTTCCCCATCGTAGGGAAGGAGAGCACCCGCGCAACACGCGGCGGCGCTGGAAGATCGGGCTAGAAGCAATCCACCAATTCGGCATCCGCGGCTTCACAGCCCATGCGCGCCGTGTCGCTGCGCTCGACCCGTCGGTCGGCAACGGCGCGGGCCACGCGGGCAACGGCGTACACACCGAAGATGGCCGTGTAGACGGCGATGCTCTCCTGGGCGCTCGCGCCCCCGCGCAGGGCCGCCGGGGCCAGCATGAGCATCAGGTGCACGTATACCAGCGCGAAGAACGGATAGGCCCACCGCTGCACGCGCATCCACCGCTCGGCCGTCATGCGTCGCTTCACCGCGTGCACCGATGTTACGCCCAGCACGAGCAGGAGAGAGAGCAGGGCCATGGCCACGGCGAAGGAGAGCGCGACGTTGCCCCGGGCCGCGCCCCCGGCAAGTTGGGCCGCATAGGTGCCGAGGTAGGAGGCCATATGCCCCGCCGCCAGAAGGCACGCGGCAATGGAGAGCTCTGCTCGCGCGGGCCGAAGCCAGAAGGATACCCGCGATGAGCGCGGAAAGCAGCCGATGAACATGACCACCGTGAACAGCGCCAGGGACAGCATGCACTTCTGCACGAGCACGAACAGCACGCTCCACAGCCCGTAAGGCGCCCCGAAGGCCTCGGCGCCCAGGTACAGCCCGTCGAGGGCAAGGGCGAAGCCGTAGAGCAGGGCCGGATGGTCGTGAATGGGACGGCGCAGCGCGAAGCAGCCGAGCACCGTCAGCGCGAGCACGAGGGCGAAGGTCACGAGAGCACCTCCTCGATCACGGCGCGGTTCTCCTTAAGGTAGCACAGCGCCACCTGCATCATGGCCGGGTAGAAGGGCAGCCGCGCCCAGCGCTCGACTCGCTCGCCCAGCGCGGGCAGCCAGTTCAGCAGATGCTCGTCGATGAAGCGCTTCTGCGCGGCCAGCTCCTCGTCAGCCGACTCGCCGGCCCGCAGCCGGGCGACGATGCGGTCGCTCAGGTGCGCCATGAACTCCAGCTCGAAGGCCAGATGATCCTCGGGCACGTTCAAGTCGGCGGACAGGGCGAGCCCCCAGCGGCGGTAGGTGCGCACGGCATCGTCGCGGGCGTCCTGCATGAGAATGCCCTCGGGCGAGGTGTACACCGACTCGTAGGGCACGGCGGTCTCGCCCTCGTAGACGCCGGCAGCCAGAAAGACGCGGGCGTAATCCACGGCCAAGTCCTGCCGCGCGTCGGCGCCTCGGCGGGTCAGGTAACGGCGCAGGGAGGCGCAGGCATCGCCCATGGGACTGCCGTCATCGGGAAAGGCGAAACCGCTGGCCGCCAGGCCGTCGATCTGCTCTTCGGTCAGCTCGAGATAGAACACGCTGCTCAACAGCCGGTAGAAGGCCGCCGCGTTCTCGCAGAACTCGATGATCTCCTCGTGGGTCATGGGTGCTCGCCCTCCTTGCGAGAGGGGCGCCCCGAACGGCTTGGGAGGGGAAAGCCGCGGGGCGCCCGCATACAGAATGGTCCTTAAGCGTTGCTCACCTGGACGGCATCGTCGGAAACCCACGTCGCGTACTTGGGCGACAGCAGGTAGATGGTGGCCGGCCCGTTGCCGGAGTCGGCCAGCTGGTGGCGGTCGGCCTCATCGTAGGCGGCCACGGCCTTCGCCACGTCGCTGTTCGGGTCGTCCAAATCGCCGTAGAAGCGGGCCTCGCCGCAGCAGGCTTTCACGCAGGCCGGCAGCTCGCCCTTGTCGGTAAGGGGCTTGCACAGCGTGCACTTCCCCACGATGCTCTCGGCCTCGTTGAAGGCCCGCACGCCGTAGGGGCACGCCGACAGGCACGACTTGCAGCCGATGCAGTTCTCCTGCTCGATGAGCACCACCCCGGTCTCCTCGTCGCGGTAGGATGCGCCGGTGGGGCACACCTCCACGCAGGGAGCGCCTTCGCACTGCTGGCACATCGTGGGCAGCCAGTACTGCTCGATGTGGGGGAAGGTGCCGTTCGGGCCCACCGGGGTCACCCGGCTCCAGTATTGTCCCAAGGGGACATCGTTCTCTTGCTTGCACGCGACCTCGCAACCGAAGCATCCGATGCAGCGGTTGAGATCGACAACAATGGCGTTACGCGTCATAGACGGCATAACCTCCTCCCGTTTCATCGGTTACCTCGGGCAGCCACGGCGCGAACTGCGCGGGCTCGGTCCACACGCCTTCCGGCGCACTGTCGGCCTTCGTCACCTTCACCGTGAAGCCGCGCAGGGTGTAGGTGCCGAACTCCGGGTTGTAGGGGGCGTCGTTCTTCGTGAGGATGTTCACGTTCATGGCCTTCCACGCCCGGCTCGGGTCGTCGGAGTCCATGAGCTCCGGGTTCCAGAAGCGCTCCTGGTACACCACCTTGGGGGCGATGCCCTCGGTGATGTGGATGCGGCCCTGAATTTTGCCGCGGCGGCTCTCCACGAAGCACCAATCGCCCTCTTCCACGCCGATCTCGGCGGCCGTGACCGGGTTCACCCAGGTCTGCGGCACGGGATACATCTCGCGCATCCAGGGGACGTTGCGCAGGGTGCCGTGATGGTACATGGGCACACGGCCCTCGGTGAGCACGTAGGGGAACTCGGCATCGGTCAAGGGCGACTCGGCCGGCTCCTCGTAGCGGGGCAAGGGCAGGTAGTCCACCGACGCCGGCGGCATCGGGTAGTTGTCCCAGAACGAGGCACCCTGGGGACCGCCGGTGCGGCCGGTGATGGTCATGGCCTCGCCGTAGGGCTCCATGCGGTGGGAATTCGTGGCGAAGCCCGCGGGCACGCCGTCCTCGCCCGGCTTCTCGTAGCTCTCGTAGGTGGAAGTGATCCACTCCTCCATGGGCATGAACTCAGCGGGCAGCTTCTCGCAGCACTCATCCCACGTCCACTGCTCGCCGAAGGACTGGCTCATGAAGGCGGCCAGGTAGCCCTTGTACTCGTCGTAGGTCTTCCAGTAGGGGCCGGCCGCGCCGCAGTTCTCGGCGTCGAAGGCCATCTGGGCCTCCTTGTGGCCGCGTTCGGCCAAAGCCGCCACGATCCACGACCAGATGAGGGTCTCGTCCACGTGCTCGAAGGTGTGCACCACGTCGCGGCGGATGAGCCACACGTTGCAGCGGTCGGCGCCGTAGGCCGTCTCCAGCCACTCGGCCGTGGGCAGGATGAGGTCGGCCAGCTCGATGGAGGTCGTCGTGGGGTACATGTACATGTGCACGATGAACTTCATCTTCTTCATGGCCTCGAGGAAGGTGGTGGCGTCGCCCACCATGGCCAGCTTGTTGCCGGAGCGGTCGATCCACATTTCCGGCTGATAGGGCTCGCCAGTGTTCATGGCCTCCATGATGGTGGGAATGTGCGAGGCCATCCAATAGTTGAGGCCCTTGTGCTCCACCACGCCGAGACGGCGGTTCACCACATCCTCGGTGGGCGAGAGCGGCGTGGGCCCGAACAGGTTGAACGGGAACAGGAAGTAGGTGCCGAGCGACTGGTTCTTGCGGCTTTGGATGGTGTTGCCCTGATGGCACGCGTTGCCCATGAGCGACTCGATGATGGTGACGGCCTCGGGCACCTGGGCCGACTGGGCGTACTGGTCGGTGGCCACGCCCAGGCCGATGCCGGAATGCGGCGCCCCCTCGCAGTACAGCTTCACGGCCGCCTCGATGGATTCGGGCTCGCACCAGCACACCTCGCCGGTCTTCTCCAGCGTCCACTCCTCGCAGTTCTCCCACACGGCGCGGAAGGCGGTGCGGCTCTTCTTGCCGTTCACCTCGAACTCGCCGTCGAGCACCGGCTCCACGTCCTCGCGCTGCGGGTAGGGCATGGCGGCCGGGGCGTTCGTCTTGGCGTCCCACACCACGTAGTCGCCGGCCTCGCCGATGCCGAGCTCGTCGGCATGGTAGAGCAGCATGGTCTCCTCGTTGATGAGGAAGGGAAGGTTCGTCCACTTCAGGCACCAGGCCTCGTCGTAGAGCTTATTCTCGATGATGTAGCGGGTCCAGCCGTTGGCCATGGCCACGTCGGTGCCGGGACGCACCGGCAGCCACACGTCGGCCTTGGCGGCGTCGGGGGTGAAGCGCGGGTCGACGACCACGGTCTTCATGCCCTTCATGCGCAAGTCGTTCACCGCGCGGCCGCCCGAGGGCACATGGCTCTGGGACGGGTCGGCGCCCCACATCACCAGGCAGGCGGGCACGGCGCCCTCGTAGTAGATCTCGCCCACGGTGGAGTCGGAGATGGAGGTGTCGTTGCAGCCGTTCAGCATGGGCTGGGTGCACATGCGGGGCAGGTAGCACTGGGCGCAGCCGGGCTCGAAGAAGTTGCCGCCGCCGAAGGCCTGCAGGAAGCGGTGCAGCCCGAAGAACTGCGGGTTTCCGCCGCCGCCCGTGGAGATGACCAGCTTCATGGGATCCTTCTCGTAGATCTCCATGAGGTTGTCGGCGATGGTGTCGATGGCCTCCTTCCAGCTGATGCGCTCCCACTGGTTCGTGCCGCGCTCGCCCACGCGCTTCATGGGGTACTTCATGCGGTTGGGGTTGTACAGCGCCTGGATGCCGGCCAGGCCCTTGGCGCACACGCGGCCCTTGGACATAGGGTCGATGGGGTCGCCCTCGATCTTCACCACACGGCCGCCCCGCACATGGGCGATCACGCCGCAGTTGGAAATGCAGGCGCGACAGGACGTGTGAACGAGCTCGACGGGCTCCTCCTCTTCCGCCGGCGCATCTCCGCCTCCGGTAGCGGCCATGTCGGTCTGCTCCAAGTTCGAGCAGCCCGTCGCCGCACAGGCAGCGGCGGCGGCACCGGCCACCATGAGGAAATTGCGCCGCGTCAGCGTTGCATTGCTCATTCGCTCTCCTCCTCTTTCTCTTCTCGTTTTCCTTCGCGGATCACCGCGCGACAAGGGCGGCGCGGCCCTCGTCCGTGGCGATCCACGCCCTTCCATTCCACGCGAGCGCGCCGACCGATTCCAGCGCGCCCGTGAAATAGCTTGCATGGAGGCCGTCGATACCCCGGGCGGCCTCGGTTTCCAGCAGATCGGCCGCCTTCAGCAGCTCCTGGAGTTCGCTCGTGACACGGCCCCCGTCGGCGCACCAGGCCACGACCTGGCGGAAAGCCGCGGCCCGACCGGGGTGATCGGCGATCAGGCGGTCGAGGGAGCGCTCCTCGCGCTGGGCGGCCGCGGCGGAAAGCCCGGCCTCGGTAGCCCGCACCGAGACGGCCACTGCGGCGTCCTCGGGAACGGCCTCGTCGGCCCGGAACTCTTCCAGCGTGCCCTCGTAGGGAGCGCCGTCCACGAGGATCGTCCGCCTCAGGGCTCCAGCGCGTACCATGACGTCTACGAGGGCCGAGGCGGAGAGAATCTGGGACGGGGACGTGCGCCGGTCGTCGCAAAAGCGCTGGGCCTCTTCCAACGGGCGCTCCTCGGCGCAGAAAGTCACGAGGGCGCCGTACAGGTGCCGGTAGGCCGGGTTGCCCTCCAACACCTGCTGTACCGACTTCCGGGCATCGGCCGTTTCTTGATCCATAGCGCTCCCCTCTCGTTGCTCTCCTTGCCAACAGGGCCATCATAGGGAACGCAGGGCGCGGCCCGCATCGTTCATCATGGGCGAAAACAGGGTTCTTGGACGATTCACTCAAAATGTATGCAGCGATTCACCTGCGGAAATACCGTCTTTTCTAGGAAAGGGACCGCTGGCTGCGCACCCTGTCGAGCAGCTCCTGGCGGCTGTGCACGTCCAGCTTCACGTAGATACGGCGAATATGGGAGCGCACGGTGTTGAATGAGATGAACAGCTCGTCGGCAATGGCCTTGGCGTCCTTGCCCACCACCAGCAACTCGAGCACGTCGGCCTCGCGGGTCGACAGCCCGAAGTCGAGGGCCATGATGCCGCAGAGCCGCTGGAGGGTGGCCTGATAGTCGTCGAGGGCCGAAGGGGCAAGGGCCGCGCCATCATCCGCGAGCCCGAGGGAACCGCGGGCATCCGCCGCCGACGCCGGCGCCTCCTCACCCACAGCCCCGGGCTCCGGCTCCATAAGGGCCCGCACATCGTTGAGGCGCAGCAAAAACAGGCTCGCCGCCACGCAAAGCACCACGGCCACGGCCATAACGAGGGTGAGCGAGCTCGGCACCATGCCCTCGTTGTAGAGCAAAGCCCCCGTGCCCACGCCAGCCGTCGTGCCCAGGCAGGCGGCGCCGAAGCCGACGCCTACCACCTGCACCGATTCCATACCGGAGCGGAAGGAAACCCGGCACAGCAGAATCCACAGGCACAGCATGGTGAGGCCGAAGAGCACCGAGGACACGTCCCCCATGAGCGTGGGCCCCACATTCAGCAGCGCCAAGACGAGCACCGCGAGCACCGATAGCAGCAGCGCCCCGTAGGAGAGCAGCCCGAAGGCCGCGTCCCGCGGACAGAGCCACGCCGTGGCAATGGCGGCGAGGGAGACGATCACAAGTCCGATGGCCACCACGCAGCGCGATGTGGCGAACTGGCTTCCGTCGATGAGGTTCGGGTAGTAGCCGCGCGTGAGGCTGAGCAGGAACAGAAGGATGACCACGAAGGCAATGAGCCGGCCGAGGGCGGGCGTCACCGCCAGGGAGCCGCCGCCGGCGCCGTCGGATCCCTCGGACGCAGCGCCGTCGAAGGTGAGGGCGAACACGGCCAAGGGCAGGAGCAGTACCAAAATCACCGCCGCCGGCGAATGGAGACCGCAGAGCAGCAGCATGGTGTCGAAGGCGTACACGAGCACGCCGAGTATGAGGGCGCATCCCATGCCGACGATCATGGCCTTAGTTTCCACCTCGGAGAACACCGTGGCCGCTTTCAGGGCAATGAGCGATGTCACGCAGCCCGTGGCCACGGCGCTCGCCATGAACAGAGGCGCGGGCACTGCCGCGGCATTCAGCACAACGAGCGTCGCCAAGGCGCCGATACAGGAGGCGGCGGCCAGCGGTCGGCCGCGCAACAGGTGTTCCTGCGTCCAGCGCGGGAAGAAGCTGAGGGCAATGAGCGCCACTCCAAGGGCGGCGGTGGAGAGCACGAAGGCGTTTGCCGTGGCCGCCTGCACGTCGAAAGCAGCGGGGAACGTCGCGTCGGTGCTGTAGATGAGCGTGATCCAGGCGATCCAGAGCGCCGCCCCCACTACCCCGAGCGTCGGCACGCGGCCCGTCGCCCGCTCCTGCGCGAATGTCACGATGCTGCCCCCCTGCTTCAAGCCACAGATTACTCGTCGAGTATAGGCCTGCGCAGGCCCTTGGGGCAATGACCCATATTGAGTGAATCAGCCTCGAAAAGATCCTTCTAGCCAGGAAATGCGTCTTCACGCGAGAGAAGGGGTCTTTTGTGACCTCCGCGAAGGGAAAACGCGTTCCAGAGCGACAAAAAGCCGAGCTTTGCGACTGCGCTCGCGGCGCAGCGGCACCTGGGCGGAAGATGCGATGCCGCGACCTGGGAAATCCGCGCGCTCCAAAAAGCCGCTTCACCCTCGCGCCCTCAAAAGCGCTCCGGGCAGTCGCAAAACTCGCCGTTCTGTCGCTGTCGACGCCGGAACGGACTGGTCGCCCGTTTTGCTTAGATTCGCACGGGTTTCGTAGTTTCAGTCTCCGGAAGAGACGAGATGGAAAGTGCCGACCTGGGAAAACGTTTCCCCCGGTCGGCATTTCTGCGGTTTCGACTACGAAAGCCGTGCGGATCTAAGCAAAAGTGCTCATCCGGCGCCGAAGCCGTCGCAGCCTACCCCAGCGCCACGTCCAGCACCATCATGAGCGCGAAGCCGAAGGCGACGCCGATGGTGCCGATGTTGGTGTGGCGGCCCTGCTGGGTCTGGGGGATGAGCTCCTCGGTGACCACGTACATCATGGCGCCGGCGGCGAAGGCCAGCACGTAGGGCAGAAGCGGGGTCACGAGCCCCGTGATGGCCACCATGAGCACGGCGCCCACCGGCTCCACGGCCCCGCACAACGTGCCGGCGAGAAACGCCTTGGGCCGCGACATGCCGTTGGCCGTCAGCGGCAGCGACACCACGGCGCCCTCCGGCACGTTCTGGATGGCGATGCCGAGGGAGAGCGCCACCACCGAGGCAAGCGTGATGGTGGGATCCCCCGCCAGAAAACCCGCCAGCACCACGCCCACGGCCATGCCCTCGGGCAGGTTGTGGATGGCCAGGGCGAACAACATCATCGTGGGCTTCTTCAACGTGGTGACGGGCCCCTCCGGCTCGTCGGAGCCCACGTGCAGATGCGGCGTGAAGTGGTCGATGGCCAGAAGCAGGAACATGCCGCCGAGAAAGCCCACGGCAGCCGGCGCCCACGCCGGCACGGGCCCTCCCTCGGCCGCCTCCAGCGCCGGCGTGATGAGGCTCCACACGCTGGCGGCGATCATGACGCCGGCGGCGAAGCCCAAAAGCGCCTTGGTGAAGCGCTCGGACATGCCATGGCGCATGAGGAACACGAGCGCCGCCCCCAGGGTGTTCCCCAGAAACGGCACGATGAGCGCCACGAGCACGCCTGCGACCACGGGATTTTCCATCGCTGCTTCCTTTCCAACTTTCTCGACGGCTTCTTGACGCCGTCGCGGAACAAGCATAGCGTACCGCCATCGATACAGTGGCATCAGCCTTCATGCGTTGTTGCCCTGTAGAGATAGAGCCCCGCGACCTGCTACACTGGCATCGACGCCGAAAGAGGATCCGCGACATGACGCCAACACGATTCGGGGCCGGCCGACGACAACAGCCGCAACGAGGAGCAGAGGAGAGACGGTGCGCCAGACCTACTACGTCATAAACAGCCATCTGTGCTGCCGCTGCGGAGCCTGCCAGAAAGTGTGCCCCCACGGGGCCCTTACGACGGCGAGCCCCGTACCCGTCATCGACCAGACGCTCTGCCGCCACTGCGGCATGTGCTTCCGCGCCTGCCGCCTCGGCGCCGTCACGCGCCCCTACGAGCTGTATCAGCTGAAGAAGGGCCGCCGCCTTCCCTAATACGAAAGGGCGTGGGGGATGAACAGGCGCTGGTAGGTGGCGGTGGCGTAGCGGTCGGTCATGCCGGCGATGTAGTCGGTGACGGCGCGCAGATCGTCGCCCTCGGAGATGGCGCGGTAGTCCTCGGGCACCTCGTCGATATGCGCGGCGTAGTAGTCGAACAGATCCGCCAGCAAGTGCTTCGCCTTCTCCACCTCGGCCATGACCGAAGGCGCCGTGTACACGTTTTCGAACAGAAACGCCCGCAGCTCCATCATGGCGTCCCACACCTTCGGGCTCATGGCGATGTCCCCCGTCTCCGCCGAGGTGCGCACCATGTCGGTGACCAGCGTCTCGATGCGGGCCGAGTGGTTGGCGCCGAGCACCCGATGGGTCGTATCCGGCAGATCGGCCTCGCGCAGAATCCCTGCACGGATGGCGTCGTCGATGTCGTGGTTCACGTACGCAATGCGATCGGCGGTGCCCACGATGCGGCCCTCGCAGGTTTCGGCCTGCAGGTCGCCCGTATGGTTCAAGATGCCGTCGCGCACCTCGAAAGTGAGGTTCAGACCCGCGCCGCCGTTCTCGATGCGCTCCACCACGCGCACCGACTGCTCGTTGTGGCGGTAGAGCGCCGCGGCCTCGGGCGTGCCGGGCGCGAGCCCCTTATGGCGCGCGAGGCACGCGGCCAGCGCCGCCTCGCCGGTATGGCCGAAGGGGGTGTGGCCCAGATCGTGGCCGAGCGAGATGGCCTCGGTCAGATCCTCGTTCAGCCCGAGCGCCCGCGTGATGGTGCGGGCAATCTGCGCCACTTCCAACGTGTGCGTGAGCCGCGTGCGGAAGTGATCGCCCTCGGAAGCGAGGAACACCTGGGTCTTGTGGGAAAGCCGCCGAAACGATTTCGAGTGCAAGATCTTGTCGCGATCGCGTTGGTAGTCGGTGCGCAGCGCGTCAGGCTCGCTGGAGGAGCGGCGCCCCTCGGTGCCGTCGGCGAAGGCGGCCTCCTCGGAGAGCACCTCGTGCTCCCGCTGCTGCTGGTCTTCCCGATACACAACGCGCATACATCCTCCCTTCCACGGATGTTCTCAGTGTAGCAAATTCCAGAAAGCCCGTTCGGCAACAGGCAAGCAACGTTGAGTCAAAAGCTGAACGATGGAAGGCGATCGCGGCGTCGCGCGGGCGTTTCAGGGAGTACCCTTGAGCTATCGACCGTCCGAAGGGGTCGAAGGAGCCGAAGAGAAGAAGCAGCCATGGCGTTTCTCAGGATACATAAACTGACCGAGAAAGACGAGATAGGCTACTTCGCGCCGCGCACGTGGGATTTCTGGCGCGCGCTTATCGTCTGCTTCTGCCTGTGCTGCATCTTGGGGCATTGGCTCGAGATGCCCTACTGCTGGCTTATGGACCGCCTCTTCGGCATTGTGGCCGACGACTACGCCGTATGGACCGACCCGTGGTATCACCCCTACTGGGTCTACGGCTTCGGCGCGGTGTTCATGACGCTGCTCATCGAGCCTTTGAAGGAGCGGCTGATCCTGCACCGCAAAACGCTGTGGGGCGCGTTTCTGGAATCGCTCGTCATTGCTATTCTCGCGGCCATGGTGCTGGAGCTGGTCATGGGCTGGCTCATCAACCAGCCCGATCCCACGACCGGCGAATACCCCTTCTGGGACAGCTCCCAACTGCCAGGCAACGTGTTCGGCCAGGCGTGGCTCGTGAACGACTTCTTCATCGGACTGGTGGCCATGATATATGTATGGGTCATCTTCCCGCTCGTCTGCGAGGGCTTCTCGCGGCTCTCCCCCAAGGCGGCCAACGTCGCCTTCGCCCTCATCATCGTCGGCTTCGCCGCCTGCGTGACCACCTCCTACCTGGAGCTGAAGCTCTGGGAGAAGTACTAGGCAGCAATGCGGCTCGCCCGCCCTCTCGCATTCCGAAGCGCCAATTTTGCGCGCCCGCGCTGCACAGGCACGCCCAAGCAGATACAATAGGGCGATGCAACTGACGCGGGGCACGGACGCAAGGAGGCGTTTATGGAAGCAAGCGGGCGGGCGTACACGGAGGCACTTTCCGAGCTGTACCCGACACGAGCCGACGTGGCGGCGGAAATCGCAGAGCTGGAGGGGCGCCTTACGCTACCGCGCTCAACCGAGCTGTTCGCCTCGGACATCCACGGCGAGTACAACGCCTTCTCCCATGTGCTGCGCGGTGGCTCAGGCGCGGTGCGCGCGCTCATCGAGGAGGTTTTCGGCAGCACGCTGAACGACGACGAGAAAGCCGCGCTGCTCGCACTCGCCTGCTATCCTGCCGAACATTGCGCCTACGCTTTGGAACGCGTCGAAGACGCCGACGCATGGCTTGCCGAAGCCGCCGCGCGCCTGACCAAAATCGCCCGTCGGGCCGCCGGCGACCGCACCATCGACGAGGTGCGCGCGCTTCTGCCTGACGACCTCGCCATCGCCGAGGAGCTCGTCGCCGGGCGCAGCACGCCGGCCCGACAGCCCTATCGCGAGGCGATCATCGAAAGCCTCGTCGCCTCCGGCGAGGGCGCGGCCCTCCTGGAGGTGCTGGGCGCTCTCATCCAGCACCTCGTCGTCGACCAGCTGCACCTCATCGGCGACGTGTACGACCGCGGGCCGGCGCCCCAGCTCATCATGGACGAGCTCCTCTCCTACCCCAACGTCGATGTGCAGTGGGGCAACCACGACATCCTGTGGATGGGCGCCGCCGCCGGCAGCCCCGGCAGCGTGGCCAACGTCGTGCGCATCTGCGCCCGCTACGGCAACCTATCCATTCTGGAGGACGCCTACGGCATCAACCTGCGCCCCTTGGCCACCTTCGCCGCCGACGCCTACGCGAACGACCCCTGCGCCGCCTTCGCCCTCAAGGGCAATCCGGGGCTTTCCGAGGCCGAGACGCGCCTCACCGAGAAGGTCCAGAAGGCCATGGCCGTTATCCAGTTCAAGGTGGAGGCGGCACTTATCGCGGAGAACCCCTCGTTCGGCCTGGACGATCGCAACCTTCTGCACCTGATCGACCGTAAGCGCGGAACGGTCGTCGTGGACGGCGTCGAGTACGAGCTGCTGGACACGACCTTCCCCACCGTCGACTGGGACGACCCCTACCGCCTCACCGAGGACGAGGCCGCTGTCATCGAGCAGCTGTGCGCCGCGTTCACCGGCAGCGAGCGCCTGCAGCGCCACATGCGCTTTTTCCTGGATCGGGGCAGCCTGTACAAGATCGAGAACGGCAACCTCATGCTGCACGCCTGCGTGCCCCTGGCCGACGACGGATCGCTTCTGGAAGTGACCCTGTTCGGCAAGACCTACCGGGGTCGCGCCCTCTACGACATGGTGGACGCCTCGGTGCGCGCGGCGTTCTCGGCCACCGACGAGGCCGAGCGCAAGCGCGGGCTCGACATGCTGTGGTACCTGTGGCTCGGCCCTGGCTCGCCCCTGTTCGCCAAGAGCAAGATGGCCACCTTCGAGCTGTACCTCATCGCCGACAAAGCGGCCCGCAAAGAAGTGAAGAACCCGTTCTACTCGCTGCTCGATGACGAAGCGGTCGTCGACGGCATCTTCCGCGACTTCGGCATGGATCCGGCCACCTCGCGCATCATCTGCGGGCACGTGCCGGTGAAGGTGAAGGACGGCGAGGACCCCGTGAAGGCGGGCGGGCGGGTGCTCTGCATCGATGGCGGCTTCTCGGCGGCCTACCAGAAGACGACGGGACTGGCGGGCTTTACGCTCGTTTCGAACGCTGAGGGGCTGTTCCTCGATGCCAACGAGCCGCTCATCTCCCGCGACGCCGCCGTGGAGGGTACCGCCGACATCCATGCCGAGCGCCGCGTGCTTGCCGCCTACGACATGCCCCGCACGGTGGCCGACACCGACGAGGGAGCGCGCCTGCGCGAACGCATCGCGCTTTTGCGCACCTTGCTCTAGCTGCCCGCACGCCGGCTTCGATGAGCCCCTACTCGGGCAATTGAAGCCGGCACTGCAACGCCGCCCCAGGGGCGCCAAGACGCCGATTGCTTCGCGCGAAGAGCCGTCGTCACCGCGGGGCGGCCGTTTGTGCGCATGCACGAAACATCCCTCGCTAAACCACCCCCGATGGGCTACACTTCGTCCTTGTCGCATTTCTCATACAACGATTGGGGTGGTTTGAGCTTGTCTGCCAAAGATGCGCTCCCTCCGGGCAGCGAAGACTTCTTCCCGCCGGCTTCTCCTGATGGAACCGTCGGCAACCTCCGCAAGAGCAAAATCAGCGCTCTTGGCATTGCGTTTATGCTCTTCTGCCTGGTATCGGCCGGTGCCTTCGGCATCGAGGAGATCATTCCCTCCGCCGGCCCGGGCCTCACTCTTATCATTCTGATCGTGCTGCCCTTCGTTTGGGCGCGCCCCATCAGTCGCCTCGTTGCCGAGGCCAACGCCATTCTTCCGCGCGAGGGCGGCATCTACGCCTGGGCCAAGGAGACCTTCGGGGAATTCTGGGGCTTTCAGGCCGGCTGGTGGACCTCCATGGACACCTACATCTCATCGGGCGCCTACATCGCCATGGTCGGTGGCTACACCTCGCAGCTGCTCTCGCTGGACGATGCCGGCACCTTCGGCGTGAAGCTGCTCGTCGTGGCGAGCTTCACCGTCATCAACCTGGTGGGACTTGTGGAAGTCGAGCGCATCAGCTCGTTTTTCTCGGTGCTCATCATCCTCGTGTTCGGCATGGCCGTCGTGTTCGGCCTCGTCAACTGGCAGACCAACCCCTTCGATCCCATCCTTGCCAACCCCGAGGCCCCTATGAGCTGTTTGGTGGACTCGCTTTCCATCGGTATCTGGATGTACTGCGGCTACGAGTGCATTGCCGCCATGTCCGGCGAATACGAGGACTCGTCCCGCAATGTGGCAAAGGGCTTCCGCATCGCGCTGCCGCTCATCGCCTTGTCTTACGTGCTGCCCACCCTCGCCTGCCTTGCGGCCTACCCGGCCGGCTCTTGGACCCAATGGGGCATCGACGGCGGCTTCTCTTCCGACGTGCTGGGCTACGGCACGATCTTCTCGACGGTGCTTGGGCACTCCGGCGTCGTGCTGTTCCTTGTTATCGCCATTATGAGCCAGTGCACGATCTATAACACGTATCTGGCGAGCGGATCGCGCAGCTTCTGGGTGCTCTCTGAGGACAACCTGTTCCCTCGCTTCATCCGCAAAGTCGATCGCGCAGGTCGCAGCCCCTACATCGGCGTGCTCACCATTGCCGTCTCATCGCTTATCTTCTCGCAGTTCGACTTCACCACCATCATCGAGATGAACATCATCTTCATCTTGGCGCGCTACATGTTCCTCGGTTTCATCGTCTTGAAGCTGCGGAAAATGTACCCTGTGCAGGATCGCCCCGCCGACATGTTCGTCATCGGCGGCGGCAAGGTGGGCGTGCGCTTGTACTCGGCGCTGGCTTTCGGCATCGCCACGTTCACCCTGTGCTTGAACCCCGTCGCGAACTTCTTCGCCACCGTGGCGTTCCTCGTCTCGGGCGTTGTCGCCTACGTCATCTTCAAGAAGGTCTATGGCGGCCTTACCATGGAGAACCCCTCGGCGCACCCGATCGACCCGAAAACCGGTCTCGCGGTGGGCGACACCCGCCGCATCGGCCTGTTCGCGCTCATCATCGTAGGACTGTTCGCCCTCAACGTGCTGATGAACCTGTTGTTTTTGGGATAGGAAGAGCGGCTCTCTCGCTCTTCCTATCATCTGCCAGACGCTGCGCCGTAGCTGCCTCCGGGGGCCGCGCCCTAGCTGTCTAATCAACGGCAACGAGCGAGAATACCTCGGCGTCGGTCTCGGCGGCGATAACGGCGCGAGGGTCGAGGAAGGCGAGCTCCACGACAAACCCGAAGCCGACGAGGCGGGCGCCGCTTGCGCGAACGAGACGCACCATGGCCGTCGTGGTGCCGCCCGTGGCCACCAGATCGTCCACGATGAGCACCACGTCGTCGGAGGTGAGCGCGTCGGCGTGAATCTCCAGCACATCGGTGCCGTATTCCAGCGCATAGGACTCGCGTAGCACCGTGCGCGGCAGCTTGCCCGGCTTGCGACAGGGAACGAACCCGGCTCCCAGCCGCAGCGCCACGGCCGCGCCCACGATGAACCCGCGGGCCTCGGCGCCCACCACCTTGGTAATGCCGTGATCGGCGAAATGGGCCGCCAGATCGTCTACCATGGCGGCGAAGGCGTCGGCGTCAGCGAAGGCCGGCGTGAGGTCTTTGAACACGACCCCGGGCTTCGGATAGTTCGGAATGTCGACGATTAATTCCTCATAGGGGCGCATGGGGCATCCTTTCTCGCACCGCCTATTTTCGCTGAGACGCACTCGCCTGGCGAGGTTTCGGCCAACTTCGAAGCTTCACTGTAACCGTCGCGGTCCTCTCCTGTGGGGGCCGTAAGCCGAGCGATGGCCCTAGCGTTCTACGTCTCCGCGCCAGCTGCCGATGCCGCCGATGTTGCGCGCGTCGGTGTAGCCCATCTGCTTGAGGGCGCCGACCGCCTGCTGGCTGCGCGCCCCGCTCATGCAGTACACGAACAGCGGCGTGCTCTTGTCGGGCACCTCGCTCGCGATGGCGCTGATCTGCTGCAGCGGCACGTTCGCCGCACCGGGAATATGGCCGCCAGCGTATTCCCCCGGCGTGCGCACGTCGATCAGCCGCGCGCCGGGCGTCGCGCGGAACTCCTCCACGCCGGCGTTGATATCGGCCGGTTTCAGAAAATCCATCAGTCCCACCGCTGCATCCTCCTTGTGAAGTTATTTCTGCTTGCTGCCGCTTATGATACTCTGCGTTCTCGCCTATTCGCGCGCACTCTCGATCACTAAATTTCAACGGACAGGAGGCATCGATGAACAACCAGCGCAAACGCGAACTGAAAGAAGCGTATCGCACCAGTCGGCCGCCTATGGGCGTGCTGTCGTTTCGCTGCGTGCCTACGGGAGAGAGCTTCCTTCTGGCATCGCGCAACATCCCCGGCGACACCAACGGCGTCACGTTCAAGTTGAACTCGGATTACCATCCCAACCGGCATCTGCTGGAGCTTTGGCGGCGCTACGGTGAGGAGAACTTCCAGGTGGAAGTGCTGGAAGAGCTCGATTACCGCGACGAGTCGGATGATCCCGCCGACTACAAGGAGGAATTGGAGCAGCTGCGCGATTTATGCCTCGAGCGCGACGAGAGTGCCTCGCTTCTGTGGAAGTAACCGACTGCGTGCGGCTGAACGAGCGGCTGCGCGCAATTTAAGCGGCTGCGCCAAAACGAACCTTCGAGGTTCTCACTTTCCTTACAGGTGACGGCACGCGAGGAACATCGGCGTTCGCGCGCGGCACAATGGGGCCAACGCGAGAAAGGACGCCCCATGAGCACTTCCACCCCTTCGACTTCCCACGGTGCCGACACCGGAAGCACCGCTTCTCCTGCCAACGGCCCGGCCAATCCGGTTGCCACCGCTAACGCCGCCGACGCTGCTGGTGACTCCCCCGCCGCCATCGAGGCCGGCATCAAGGCCAACGACGATCGCGCCTTCGAGGAATCACTCGGGGCCATGTCGCCCTTCGAGGTGAAGAACCTCCTGGTGAAGATGGCCAAGAAGGGCGATGAGGGCACCACGCGCACCCTCCTGAACGCTGGACGCGGCAACCCGAACTGGATTACCACCCTGCCCCGCGAGGCCTTCTTCCTGCTGGGAAGTTTCGCCATGGAAGAAGCGCGGCGCACCATGGACGAGCCGGACTACGACCTGGCCGGCATGCCCGCCGCCGACGGGGCCGCCGCGCGCTTCCTCGCCTTCCTCGACGAGCACGGCCGCGAGAAGCCCGCGCAGTTCCTCAAGCGCGCCTGGGACTACCTGGACGCCGAGGGCCTGGCCGGCGATGAGCTCGTCCACGAGTGGACCGGCGGCATCGCCGGGGACGAGTATCCCATGCCCGACCGCATCCTGCGCTACACCCAAGAGATCGTCAACCGCTACCTGGTGAAGGCTCTGGACGACGGCCACGCGCCCGCGACCCCCTACGACCTGTTCGCCACCGAGGGCGGCACGGCGGCCATGTGCTACCTGTTCTACAGCCTGAAGTGCAACTTCCTCGTGAACCCGGGCGACCGCATCGCGCTCATGACCCCCATTTTCACGCCGTATCTGAACATCCCCATCCTGAACGACTACGACCTGGACGTCACCTACATCCAGGCGAACACCATCGATGCGGACGGGCTGCACACTTGGCAGTACCCCGACAGCGAGCTGGAGAAACTACGCGACCCGTCCATTAAGCTGTTGTGTCTCGTGAACCCGTCCAACCCGCCGTCGGTGGCCTTGGACGATGCCTCGCGGGCCAAGCTCGTCAGCCTCGTGAAGAACGAGCGGCCCGACCTCATCATCATCAGCGACGACGTCTACGGCACCTTCGTCCCCCACTATCGGTCGCTTCTGGACGATCTGCCCTACAACACCGCCTGCGTGTACTCGTTCTCGAAGTACTTCGGAGCCACCGGCTGGCGTCTCGCCGTCATCGCCACGGCGCAGAACAACGTGTTCGACGACCTCATCGCGAAGCTGCCCGACGACAAGAAGCGGGCGCTCGCGAACCGCTACGCGTGCCTCACCGACCATATAGAGAAGGTGAAGTTCACCGACCGCATGGTGGCCGACTCGCGACTGGTGGCCTTAAACGGCACGGCGGGGCTCGGCACACCCCAGCAGGTGATGATGTCGCTGTTCGCGCTGTACTGCCTGCTGGACGATCACGACGCATACCGCACGAAGATGCAGCAGCTCGTGCAACACCGTCTGGGCCTTCTGTGGAAGAGCCTCGGCTGGACGCTTGAGCCCGACCCCGAGCGCGCCGGCTACTACTCGGTGATCGACTTGAGTATCTGGGCCACGCGCCTGTACGGTGCCGACTTCTTCGCGTGGCTGAAGGAAAACTACGACTCGCTGGACATCGTGGTGCGACTCGCCCAGGACACCGGCGTCGTGCTCATGGACGGCCACGGCTTCGACGCCCCGGAATGGTCGGTGCGCGTATCGCTGGCGAACCTGAACGCCGACGACTACATCGCCATCGGCCAGCGCCTCTCGGCCATGCTGGCCGACTACGCCGAGGTATGGAAGGCAGGGGGGCACCCGAACAAATAACGACAGTCGGTTAGCCCGCAAGATCAAGCTATGACAGACTAAGCGCATGGTTTCTTGCACTTTGGCAATCACCCCCCTACGCCCAAATGCGGATTTTGGTTGTCAAAAATTCGGATTTTGGTAGAAAATAATTCGGATTTTGGTAATTCCCCAGTTCAGCGAG
>OLOA01002133.1_pt1 | contig 18457 bp, 19 predicted proteins | sample 1672201 | NCBI WGS metagenome assembly OLOA01 (sample SAMEA3136658, study PRJEB25190) | human gut metagenome
CCATGGATATCTGTCACTGGAAACAGCGACTTCTAGATATTATGAAAAGCCTTGGACTGCTGAAGAAAAGACGATAAGTGCTTTTGACAAGTTGGAATTGAATAAATGATAACAGGGATTTAAATAAAAAAATGATATAATATATTGAGTGTGTGAGGAGGTTTTTATGAAGGCTATTACTAGAGATATTTATATAGCGGATGAGATTCGTTATAAGATCGAGATAGGTGAATTTAAACCTCATGACAAATTACCTAGCGAAAGACAGTTTTGTGAAATATTTAATTGTCAGCGTGCAACTGTGCGCTTGGCCTTAGAGAGTTTGCTCGATGAGGGTTGGATTTATTGCGTTGAAAGATCGGGTTATTATGTATCGCAACCACGCATTATGGAAACGTTAAATGTCGTTTCAAGTATGAGTGGGCGTATTGAAAATATGGGCAAAAAGATGCATCGTAAAGTGGTTTTTCTAAGAGTTATTGAAAGTAATAAAAAATTAATTAAGAAAATGGGTGTTGCGTTAGGAACAAAATTAATTGAATTTGAAAGAGTTCGCTATTTAGATGAAGAAGCTATTTCTTTGGAGACAGCTTATTTTGAAGCTGAACAATTTTCGGGATTATTAGATAAAGATTTAGAGAATAATTCATTGTTTTCAGTCTTAGAAAAATATTATGATGTAAAATTTACGCATGGGGAGCAGGAAATTCTTGTGGTAAACGCAAATTCAACTGAAAGTAAATATTTGGGTGTGGAAGAAAACAGTCCTTTAGTACTGCGAAGAGGGCTTTTGTATACAGATGATAATCAATATAAGAGTTATCATGAGTCTGTGATGCGAATGAATCGCTTTATTTATGCGGATGAGGAGAATTGATTATGGATTTACGTATACCTTTGTATTTACAATTAAAAAATACATTATTGAATCGTATTGATAATGGAGAATTATTGCCAGGTGAGCGCTTGGAGTCTGAAAGAGATTTGGCTGAAAAATATGGTGTGAATAGACAAACAGTGCGTTCTGCACTGAATGTGTTGATTGAGGATGGTGTGTTGGTCAAGGTTCCTTATAAAGGAACGTTTGTCGCAAAACAAATTGTAAAACCGGCTTGGGGAGACTATGATGCGGTAAATGAGCATCGTGGTTTTAGTAGTTTTTTAAAGGCGCAAGGTTTTTCAATTCACAGTAAGGTTATTGTTGCAGAAAAGATCGAGCCGACAACTTCGATTCGTGCACATTTGAAATTAGAAGAAGGAGAAGACGTTTATTGTTTAGAGCGTGTTCGTTATTATAGTGATGAACCTTTTTCTGTGGAAATTGCCTATATACCCTATAAGTATGTAGAGGGCATTGAAAACTATGATTTTTCGAAAGTGTCATTATATGATTTTATGGCAAAGAATAATCATGATCCTTGTGACTTCCATCGTTCATTGATCGTACAATTTCCAGATGATCGTATCGCAAAGCTTTTGGGTAATCTAGTAGAACCTGTATATCGGTTTCAATATATTGGATTTGATAAGGAGAAAAATGTCGTGGAATATACGCATAGTTACATTCGTAGTGACAAATCCACATATCGATTTAGAATATAATTTCACGAAGGAAAGAATATGGAACAATTAGAAACAATGGAATATTATGTCTTGCAGACGCATGATATTTTAAATTCAGTATATAAAAATAAAGAGTAGACGGATAAATTGGTTCAGGTTTATATGGATGGAAACTATAGGAATATTAAGATCATAGCTTCTGGTTCGAGTGGAAATGGGTCTTGGTGTGCTAAATATATTATGGAAAAATATTTAGGTGTAGATGTCACTGTGATCAATCCATACACATTCGCATACTATCCAGTTTTGTGTGAAGATGACTTTGTGTTTGTCGTTTCACAGAGTGGATATAGTAAAAATGCATTAGATGCATTGGATTTATTAAAAAAATTAGATCGTAAAACAATCGCATTAACAGGGGATTTAAAGAGTGATATTAAAGATCATGCTGAAGTTGTGATTGATTATGTAGACGAAGAAAAGGAGGGGGATGTTACTAAGGGTGTAACAACACTTGCCTTATTCTTAATAAAACTTACGTTTGCGATTTTAGAAAAACAAGGAAAAATGGTTGATACAGCTTGGCTTGATGCATATTGTGAAAGTTATGCTTCTATGCAAAAGGAAAATTTTGTGCGTGAAGAAGCTTTCTTAGAAAAGTTTAAAAAGAATTTCTTATCTATGGAAAATATGTATGCAGCTGGTTGTGGCCCTTGTGAAGGTGTGGCTAAAGAGGCAGCACTAAAGATTGGTGAAACTGTGAAGGTTGTTTCTTGTGCATATGAATTAGAAGAATATATTCATGGACCGAATTTGCAACTTTCTCCAAAGCACAATGTATTTATCATTGATACGCAAGATGAAACTTCAGATCGTTCATACCAAATCTATAGAGCATCTCGTGCTGTGTCAGACCGTGTATATTACATCACAAATAAAGCATATGATGATGATCATGTATTAACGTTACTAAATCCTTGTGCAGATACTGTATCCTTAACGTATCTTCAAGTATTCCAATTATTCGCATATAGAATTAGTAAAGAATTAAGATCTATTCCTAAACATCCGTTGTTTGAGGAATTTAAAAAGATCGTTAATTCAAAAACAATCACATATGAAGATTAGTTTAATAAGCCTTTCGACTTGTTCGGAAGGCTTTTGTCTTGCGGATAAGACAAAAATACATGAATATTGTCTTGCGAGTAAGACAATATTTAATTATTAATGTAATTAAAAAGGGAGATTGACGCTTGTGGTCGATCTCCTTTAATCCTTCATAGTGATATATTCATAGGTTGGTGTGAAGCTTTGGCTGTCTTGAAGCTTATAGTACTGCATAAATATACGAGTCATAATATTTGGAATTTCTGATTCCATTGGTTGGGATAGAATAATCAAATATTGCATGGCACTATAACGTGTACAAACATCGACTTTTCGAATGTTGTTGTGGATAGCTTCACCCATATGTGTTAAGGCTTCTTCAATTTCTTCAATGTATGGAAGTGCATCTTGTACGGTTTCCATAGTCACCATCACCAAATAACAACAAGAATGATTACGAACCATTAATTGGTGTATGTATTCATAGTGTCGAGTGAATTCTCTGAATTCTAGATTTAAAGCGCCAGTATAGCTTCCGCTATTTTGTAGGGATTTGGCAATTTGTTTCAGGTCAGTCGCATTATTGAATTCATTTCCATATTGAATTTGATTGTAGAAAGAATAGCTGTTTTTACCATTTTGTTTCACATAATACAAGGCTTTGTCCGCTTTTGAAGAAGCATCTTCAAAATGATCATTTTTTGTCGTCATAAGCATACCGGCTGATAGTGACGCAAATTGAATTTCATGATCGTTTTGTACGATTTCTTTGAATTGTTGAATCAAATTAGATAGGATGTTTTCAGCTTCTTCATGATTTACTTTTGGCAAGAATAGAAGGAATTCATCTCCACCCATTCTACATGTGATCTTATCGGATGGAATGTCTAATAATAGTTTTCCTAAACTTTTTAAAGCTCTATCTCCAGCTTTATGTCCATAGACATCATTGATTTTCTTTAGATTATCCATGTCTAGAAATACAAGGCATCCCTCTGCCTTTTGCATAGCACTCGCAATATACTTTTGGCCAACACTACGTACGGGAAGACCTGTAAGATAGTCGTAGTTCTTTGTTTCTTCTTGATCCTTAATAGTAGATACAACGTCGGATATAAATTTATCAATTGAATTTTCATGAACCGGAATACTTTCGTGTTCTAAATTCAATAAAGTTCCATTGTCCATGAGATTAAGGAAGATATTTGTGATTTCAGGATCGAATTGGGTTCCTGCATTCTTTTTGATTTCATTTTTGATTTGTTCAAAACTAAGCGCATCACGATAGATTCTTTTTGAATTCATGGCATCATAACTATCGCAAAGCGCAATAATACGAGCTTGAATTGGAATTTCATTACCTTTTAGTCTATCTGGATAGCCAGTACCATCATAGTGTTCATGATGACTTCTTGTCACTTCACCTAAGTGAGGTATGATTGTGATATCTTTTAGGATGTCTTGTCCAATAATCGTATGTTGTTTGATTAAACTAAATTCATCTTCTGTTAATTGGCCAGGCTTATTTAAGATTTGGTCTGGAATACCAATCTTTCCAATGTCGTGTAAATAAGCACAGCTCTTAATGTTTTCAATTTCTTGATCTGTCCAACCAAGACTTTTGGCGACAAGTGCTGCATATTGAGCTACACGTCTTGAATGGCCACGTGTATATTCATCTTTAGCTTCAATCGTTGTAGATAGAGACTGCATCATTTGAAGCGTTATTTTTTTGTTTTCTTTCTTTTCAATATCCAATTCCTTTTGGTGACGCGTCTGTTCAATAAGTTGAATTCTATGGATGGTACGAGCAATGTTTGTGAGTAGTAATACAATCATGCCGATACCGATAAAGATGCCGGAAATCATGGCAACAAAATAGACGGATATACTTTCAATGGCTATGCAGACTAAGACTAAAAAGAGTCCGAAAAGTAAGAAGTAGTCTGAGCGGGAATGACTGTATTTGCGTATGTATTGGCATAAATGAATAAATACCAAGATAAATACACAGATCAGAATGCATTGTGCAACAGGCAATGTTTCAATGTAGTCTTTGACTTTAGCTAAATATAGGATGGATGAAACCGCAAAGTTTAAAAGGGCAATGCACCCAATATATTTATAGAGCTTTCGATGCTTTCCATTTTGGATGCTGTCGGCATAGAACAGTAGTGGCAACGGACTAAGCATGATCATCACAAAACATAGGGATGCTAAAGAAGATGCATTTGGTACTAGAATCTGGCGAATCTTGGATTCTCCAAGCATCCAAGTAGCGCCCATGACCATACACCAGCCTAAATATTCCATGCTGAAAGTGGTGTGATAAGTAAATTTTAGGGCTGAACCAAAGATAATGGATGTAATACCGGCAAATAAAATGAAGAAGGCAATGAATGTGGATATTCCATAATCGTTATATATATATTGCCAGATTTCAGCTTGACTTCCACAATAAATTTCGTTGACAACACCTGAATAGTTAGAAGTATAAGTTGTTAGTTCAATGCGTAGTGTTTTTCCTGCATCCCTATAGGTTGTGGGACAAAATATGTATCGACTGGCCGAATTCTTACCGGCAAGGCGCGTATCTTTTGTAGAATATTCTGTACGTAATTCATCACCTACATAGAATTTAACATCTTGTAAAGAGGAGCGAATCGCAAATGAAGTTGCATCATAATCTTCAGAAAGCGTTGTACTTAAGATCATGGTATGACCGGGTTTTATTTTATAGTTTCCTGGAAGATTTATTTTTTGCTTGGAACCATCTTCTTTTTCCCAATAAAAAGTTCCTGTATAGACTGGGGATTGGGATTGAACATCATTTTCTTGTTCATTTGCACCAAAGAATTGCATACAAAGAAACCATCCTAAAATGGCAATCATTAAAATATAGAAGAATACTTTTATTCCTTGTAGGTTATATTTTTGTGTACGCATTTTAAACCCTTCTTCCCTAAAGAGAGTATCCCTTTTTTTAGAGGTGTGTCAATGATTTTGTTGACAAACCCAGTCATGAGTAATAGAATGCAATCGTTCTAAATAGAACAATAAGGAGAATGCATATGCACTTTTGGGATGAACATAAAACAATAACGAGATATTATGAGATGAAAATGTCGGGGGTTTGTGAAAAATACAATTTAAGACAGATGGAATATGACATCTTAATGTTTCTTTACAATAATCCGGAATATAACACGGCGGCGGATATTGTTCGTATTCGTAAGTCAACAAAGTCTCATGTTTCAACTTCACTTAAAGTATTAGAAGATCGTGGTTTGATTGAAAGAAGAGTGGATCCTGCAAACAAAAAGCGTGTCACACTTCATTTGCTTCAATTGGCCAATGAAGTGATTGAGGATGGCAAGTGGGCTCAAAAGGAGTTTGCGCAAGATATGTTTGATGGTCTTAGTGAAGAAGAAATCAGATCTTTTATGAATGTTTTTCAAAAGGTGTATGACAATGCAGAAAGGATGATTTCAATTGAAAAAAATGCCGGATTTAATGGAAGCAATTTTTGATGCATGTTATTTGATTTTTGACTTAATTGCCGGAATCTTATTCTTTGTATATTCTAAAGGAAATCCATTATTTATTTTATATGGTGTATTAACATTAACATTGTGTGGTGGAGATGCATTCCACTTGGTTCCTCGTATTAAAAGAGCGGTTTATGGAACAAATGACAAAATCAAAAGACAACTTGGTATTGGATTGCAGGTATCTTCAATCACAATGACAGTATTCTATATTATCTTATTGTTTATCTGGAAATTAACTTTCCCAACGCTTACTGCTCCAGCATGGATTGAAGCTATGATTTGGATTTCAGCTATTATTCGTATCGTAGTATGTTTCTTGCCACAAAACAATTGGACGAGTGAAGAAGGAAATAGGAGGTTGTCTTTAATTCGTAATGCTGTATTTGCCATAACTGGAATTGGTGTAATTCTTCTTTATGCGATTTCAGGAAATATGTACGATTTGCATATGAACCGTATGGTTGCAGCCATCATTATTTCGTTTGGTTGTTATATTCCAGTTACTTTGTGGTCTAAGAAAAAGCCAATGGTTGGTTTATTGATGATCCCTAAGACTTGTGCTTATATGTGGGTCATTGTGATGGGATTGCAATTATTATTTTAGAATTTCTTCAAGAGAACGCCTACTCGACGTTCTCTTTCTATATAAATTTATGAATTTAGAGCATCTAATTCAATGAAAATAGGTTATTTTAGATCAAATAGGAACTATCGTTACAAACGTATTGGAATTCACAATATTTTCAAATTGGACATTTATAATAGGAATTGGCTACTGGATGTAGTAACGGTGAACCCTCTGAATTAAAAATGATATCTGCTTGAGTTCTCGGCAGATCCTTCAATTTTTTTTGTAAGAGGAGGAGATGTCTATGCATATATATCTATATATTGATGTTGCCATGGTATTATTGGCACTAGTAGAAATACTAAGAATCACATTGATTATCATAGAAAAATGTAAAAGACACTAGTTCCCGTAAGCGCAATGGATTACTAGTGTCTTTTGACATAAAATAATTCAGAGTGACCACTATATCCAGTAGTCTTTCTGTATGTATATTAAATAATCGATATATTTAAATGTCAAGGCTAACTCTATCTAAATCAATGAAAATAAGTCGTTTTAGATGAAATAGGAACAATCGTATTGGAATTCATAATGTTTTCACATTGAACATTTATAATAGGAATTGGCTACTGGATGTAGTAACGGTGAACCCTCTGAATAAAAAGGATGATATCTTGAGTTCTCAAAGATTCCGATTTTGTAGGAGGACGTGTTTTATGTATATTTATCTGTACATTGATGTTGCCATGAGTTTAATGGCACTAGTAGAAATACTTAGAATTACATTATTGATTATAGAAAAATGTAAAAGACACTAGTTCACCCGACCAAAGGATTAAACTAGTGTCTTTACACTAAATAAATTCAGAGGAACCACTGTATCCAGTAGCCTTTCTGTATCTGTATTATACCGATAAAGGAAAGTTTATGCAAATGAAGTTTTTGCTAGATGGAGTTTTCAACTTTAATATGATAAATTATATAAAAGTGAGGTTTTTGACTATGAAGAAAGTGTTTTTTATTTGCCACGGCAGGACTGTGGAAATGCAGTAAAATCGGTGCTTTATGGGGCAAAACGGGGCAGATTTTTACACTTGTAGTAGTTGGAGACTACGGTAATACTACGAATGGAAAGATGAAAAACAGGAAATGTAGATAATCGTTAAAATGTGAGGAGTAATCGTTAAAAAGTAGCAATAATCTAACAGATTCCAACCTTAAAACACAATACAAATGATTTATCACTATAATAAAGAAAATGAGAGGAAATGAGGTGTTGAACATAGATAGCACAAATCAGGTCAGAGTAGAAAATGAGTTGAAGAGTAAATTATATGCACCGATGACCGAGGAAGAGATGCTTGCAAGATTGAAAAAATCCAGAGAACAGGGAATCTCTAGGGATGCGGATCGTGTGATTTCTAATATGAGGTCAAAGTATGGATTATAAGATTTTTTCTATGAGATAGACGGATAAAGAGCATATTAGCTGAGAAAAGATTAGCAGGAAATAGATGGTAATTGACTTATCCCCCTGTAAGAGTGATATATGTTATACCCTTTGGAAATTAGATTGGAGGATATGACACATGGAGAATTTACAGAACCAAAAGAGCAATGAGGAATTGGTTCCAATTCCTAAAAAATATATGTTGACTTTTCGAGAGGCTGCATCATATTTTAATATTGGAATTAAGAATATGAGAAGGCTGTGTGAAAGCAATGAAGGAGATTTTAGTATTTGTTGGGGTAATAAATATCTTATTTGTAGACAAAGACTCGAAGAATATCTTAATCAGCTGATGATACGAGAACGGAATCAAAATGATGTAGGATTGGAAGAAAATCATGGTGTAAATTAAAACCATGTTTTTTTTTATTGGGATTGTATTCACAGGGACAAGGGGACGTGGAAGCTACCACATTGATAAAATAGAATGATTAGGGGCATCGTTATAATTTTTGAAATGGCTTGATTATTGGGAACATCGGTATTTTTACTTTGTGTTCAAAAATTTATATGATTTGACTTATTTCAGATATATTATTTAAAACGAAACGAAGGAATGTGGTATTTGAAAACCTCTTTAACGATAGTTTTATGCAGTTGTTAAATTGTTTATTTGCGTTAAATCATATAATGCTTGACTTTTCTGGACTTCTGATACTTGCTTGTACTACATCAGATTTCAGAAAGGATGATAGTAATGGAGCGTTTGGATGCGGAAGTGCAGTACCGTACTGAAAAATGGATATTTATGAACATGATATTTGCCGTGGAGCTAACCTTAGAAGAATATACGGAAATACATAAAAAATTGATAGAGAGAGATTTGACCCACCAATTTGATACTAGGGAATAGATAATAAAAATTTTAACTCTAGGAGGGTTCATTTTCATGAATGTGTATACTTTGCATCATATTTGTATTTTTAATTATGGGGGGATATTTGTAATTAAAATTTATAAAAAGATATTAAATCACTGTATTTCATATATAATCATATGTATTCGTTGAAAAAGATGAGGCTTTGTGTTAGTATAGATTTCGAGACAATGGGTATGTAGGAGGTTTATAGATGAGTGAAGTAATTGATGATAAATGGATTGGCATTGAAGCCGCAGCAGAATATCTGGATGTAAATAAAGATAGCATTCGAAATTGGATAAAAAAGGAATCTGGAATACCGGCACATAAGATAGGAAAACAATGGAAGTTCAAAAAATCTGAACTTGATGAGTGGGTAAAAAGCGGTAAGAGCGCAATGGATTAAATTATGTACTAGGTGGTAAATGGCATGCAAATTGAGGCAGCATTCTCTTTGAGTGAAGAATATTATAAATTCATGAGCGATTTTGCTCAAACTTCATTTGAAGATGATAAATTATTAGGAAAATTTTATACGGATTTTACAGTCGCAAAACGAATGGTGGAAACGATAGTAGAAAATGTAAAACTAGATGTTTTTTCAAGAGACATAAAATTGATTGATCCTTTTTGTGGGGATGGAAGATTAATATCCGAGACAATTATTCAGCTTATCCAGAAGGATATCATTCATGGTAGAAAATTATATATTTCTTTATGGGATATTGATGAAGTTGCTGTAAATGTTGCAAAACAAAATGTGGAAGGAATATGTAATACTTATCAGTTATCATACGAAATAGACGCAAAAAAATATGATGCATTTGTTGGATGTCAATTAATCAAAGGTCACTATGATATCTGTGTAACTAATCCTCCTTGGAGTCTTCTTAAACCGCAGAAATTATTTAATAAATCCAACAATGAAGAAACATTGGAAGCATATCGTGTTGCGATAGAAAAATATGATGGATTTATGAAAAGTGAATTTCCTATCTCACAGCCGTCTAGAAAATTTGGAAAATGGGGTACGAATTTAGCTAGGTGTGGAACAGAAGTTGCACTAAGAACTATTAAGTTTAGCGGAGTTTGTGGGATTGTGTCACCAGCCTCATTGTTTAATGACCAAGTTTCTGGAAAGTTAAGAAAGTGGGTTTTCGAAAATTATAAGGTGGCAGATATCACATATTATCCAGCTGAGTTGAAACTGTACGGGAAAGCAGACATTTCAAGTTGCACTTTCGTAGTAAGAAATGGTGTGGATCAGCAGGATTTCTTTGTGAAAACATACATTGATAAAACTGAATATAAAGAGAAGAAAATTGAAAAAGCTATTTATGAATATTTAAAAAGTAATGATTATTGTATTCCTTTGAAAACCGGACTGGCATCAATACCTGTAATGATGAAACTTGCAGTGTTACCTGCAACGTTAGAATACTGCAAACAGTGTAGCATTTCTTTTACAAGAGAACTTGATGAAACGAAGGTCAGCGACAAACTGAATAAAAATGGGAAGATTGAATTTGCAAAGGGTTACATGGTTGATAGATATTCGTTTGTTGGAGACGGGTTGTTTTTAAATGAAAACATAGTTCAGGCACCCGATAGTATCAATATGTATAAAATAGTTTGGAGAGATGTGTCTAGAGATTCTCAGATAAGAAGAATTAAAGCGACTTTATTACCTCCAGGATATATATGTGGTAATTCGCTGGGGGTAATATATGGCAAAGAAGACGCTCTGCCATATATGAAAATACTATTAGCAATAATGAATTCCCTGATATATGAATTCCAAGCTAGAAGCCTTTTAGTGTCTAATCATGTTTCAGTAGGAGTGGTAAAGCAAATTCATGTGCCTGAACCAATCATAGATGATGAAATAATCAGATTGGTTGATAGTCAGTTAGCAGGCAATAATGTTGAAAGGGAGTTAGAAGTAAGGACAGCTTTATTATATAATCTTTCTTCTGATGAGTATGAAAGTGTTGTATCCTCTTTTGGAATCACAGATGAAGAAAAACAACAACTCGTTGAGAACTATAAAGATAACAATAAAAAAGGAGATATACAAAATATGATATATAATCACTATGCATCAACTCTTAGTGAATTAGATATGCAAGTGGTCAATTGTGTTCCTCCGGGAGGAAATTGGAAAGATATTCCGGAAAGTGTTCCCTCGAAAAGACTTGAGCAAATTAGGGAAAGCTATAAGGCAGGGAAAGGGAGTAGATCAACATATTATGGTCGATTACGCCCTGAAATGCCATCATATACGATTAATACTTATTTTAATCGTCCAGGGAATGGATGCCATATGCATTATGAGCAGAACAGAACGCTCTCGCAAAGAGAAGCGGCTAGATTTCAGAGTTTTCCAGATGCGTTTGAATTTATTGGATCACTAGGTGCTATAAATACTCAGATTGGCAATGCGGTTCCACCTTTACTAGCATATCAAATTGCAAAAAGTATACCGTTTAAGGGACAATTTATTGATTTGTTTTGTGGAGCAGGAGGATTAGCACTTGGGTTCATATGGGCTGGTTGGAAACCTATTATAAGCAACGATATTGACAAGTATGCAATAGATACGCATCGAAGAAACATTGGCGGAGAGGCAATTTGTGGTGACATAAATGATGAAGATATTCATAATACCATTGTTTCAATGGCTGTAGAAGCGAAAAAGAATACCCCGGACTTACCACTATTCGTTCTTGGTGGGCCGCCATGTCAAGGATTTTCCACCGCCAATACTCGTAGAGGTACGGAAGATTTACGGAATTGGCTATTTAAATCTTATGCAAAAGTTGTTAAAGAAATTCAACCGGATGGATTCGTTTTTGAAAATGTAAAAGGAATTTTAAATCTGGATAAGGGAAAATTCTTTGAAATGATTCAAGCTGAGTTAAAAAAATGTGTTGAAGATATCAAAGTAAATAAAATTGGAACTGCTGATTTTGGCGTTCCACAAAGAAGGGATAGGGTAATTATTGTTGGAGGTTCATATGATTTAACACGTGATTTTCATATGGAGGCGATTTCTACCGTTCAGAAAGACGGACAGAGATCACTCTTGCCAACTGTTATTGGGGCCGAGGATGCTATTGGAGATTTACCTGAACTAACACCGGGTGAAGATGGTAGTAGTTATCCTTATAAATTTCCTGCGTCAAATGCATATCAAAAGTTTATGCGTGGTGAAATTGATGCAGAAGAATACTTAAAAACTTATAAGGAATAATAGATAAGCCAGCTATTTGCTATAGCTGGCTTGAAATTTTTTTGACTACTCATCAATATCTCTAGAGTATCTTGAATCATCCCATTTTGATGAAAGTGCATCAGCAACGATTGACATGATTTTCACTAGCAGATTCTTTACATCTTTGAACTGAGGCACATCTAATAATTCTGTGTAATCAATATTTTGTAAAAAGATTTCTAAATCTGTGTCTGTGGTAGCTTCATTAGAAATAGCGCTCTTCAAGTCTTTGTTTTTATTGGACAAAAATGTATTAACAGATGAAAGGGTTGAAAAAGCTTGTTGTTTTAAATGTTCTATTTCATCATTTGTATACATAAATCCATTTCGGTTTTCTTTATTTGCATAATCTATCAAAGATGAAAATGCAACACGAATTTTGCGGATTTTCTGTATATTAACATATCGTAGAGTGCTTGGCTTACTTATGAACTGTACAGTAACTATTTGATTATTGACATTTAAAGTGGCCGGATCAATTTCGTAATCATAATCAGCATAGTTTAAATTGAGTAAGGTTAATAAGAATAAAAACTCATCGCGCTTAACAAAGTCTGCGAGTAGCATCATGGCAATGTTTCGATTATCTCGCATAATTCTACTTAATTTTAAGGCTGATTCTTTATCATAAACTTTCTGTTTGCAGCGTTGCCAAATAGGAGCTGCATACCATGTTGTAACAGTTGAGCCATCTTCTTCGACAGAAATTAAATGCTGAACATCAGAATAATACATTCTATTGTTTTTTGCACTATTACAAGGTTTACAGAGAAGTTGAAATTCTGGACGATGGGAAAATCCAAGAGATATAGGACCGATATGGTCTGCACTGCAAGGTCTTGGATGGAAACTTCCGGTAGAGTGATTTGCACACTGCTGCTTTTTTAATTCAGAATTTGAGTTGATATACCCCATCAATTTATTCGCTTGAATCCAATTGCCATCACTCCAATTCTCAAAGGCTCTACGATCTGTAGAATAAGATGCTAGATTTTCCTTTGAACGTCCCTTATCTGCGGTTGGACGACAACAACGATCATATGTGTGAAATCCGTCCAGTCGATCAGGTGCATTTGACATTGCGCCCGGTCCAAGCATACTTGGCTCTTTGGGGATATATTCACTATTTATCCAATCGGTCCAAGAGGAAAGATCGTGTGGCAAAGTAGGTATGGATTTTACCTGACTGCATTTTAATAATTCTGGCAAGGCATCATAAGCTTTATCGCCATATGTATCTGTGAATGATGCGATAAAATCTGTGATGTGAGTTATTTCATCCATGTCAACCTGTTCATCATAGAAAGGTAATTTTTTTACTCGTTTCATAAAATTTGCGGATAAATAGCAGTAGCGAATATCCATAATTCTGCCACAAACTTTGCAGGGGTGCAATTTTGTAGGGTGTATTTTTTTTGCGACTTTACTAATCCATTTATCTTCCGATGTATTTATTCCAACTTCAGAGGCTTTGTTAATCCACCGTTGATAACGTTTGTCATGTGAAAATTGAAAAACTCCAGAACCTCTGTTAGAGGGTGCTTCCCATTGAATAGTTCCATCATCATGCCTTAAATCTGGCATACCTGCATATACTGGATCATTGACTATTTCTTCTTCATATTGTAAGAATATTTCGTTTGCCTCAAGGTTTGTTTTTTGGGCGCCTTTTTTTGCCATGTTTATTGTCTCCTTTGCATATTCATTTGAATAAGTAAAATTCTTCTTTTGTATATCCTTCATCTAGTGCATGATAGAAATAACGCACTGCAATAGAAGAGTAAGGTTTCCATTTTTTGCATTTCTTTTCTACCGATGTCTTTGAACGGTCGTCCGTCTTGTAAAGCCATTCGTACACTTGAAGGAATGCGACATCTGTAGTAGGCAAGATGTCCTGGCGGTCAAGCACAAAATAAGATACATATGAGCTGTCCATTCACCAATTCCTCTTAATTTTGTTAGTTCTTTGATAATTTCTTTATCTGGTAAACTATTCAAAATTTCAAATACAAGATCCTTATGTACGACTGAGTTTGCTAAGTCTTTTATATACTGTGCCTTGGCAGATGAAGTACCAATTGCTTGTATTTCATTTGCGGAAAAATTGTTGATTGTTTCTGGTGTAATTGCCCCATTGCACATTTCTTCAAGTCTTGAATAAATCTTTTTGCCGGCCTTGACCGATAACATTTGCTCTATAATCTCATGTACAAGGAACTTAAATGGATCATCATATGGCTTATATGATATGTCTCCAATCATTCCAATTATCTTTGCTAAACGTTTATCCCTCTTAAATAGATGTTGAATGGGAGAGGAACTGTCTGTAAGGGTAATAGTATTATTCATAATTAATCCTTTACGATTTCCATGATATCTTTGATATCACAGTCTAACTCATTGCAAATTTTCAGAAGAATATCAGTGGTTATGTTTTTCCCCTTGCCCAGTTTGGCGATAGAGTTGGAACTGATGCCACATTTGGTGCGGAGCTGCTCACGAGTCATATGTTTATCTAGTAATAAATGCCATAACTTTTCATAGCTAAAGTGCATATATCTCTCCTTTACCACTATTAATTTTCGGGATTAAAAACATCATTTAAAAATCCGTATCTACCGGAATGCTTATTCATTGTAAATTCCGTAACACGAATACCTTTAGCTTCATCTGTTTTCGGAACAAATGGAATCTTGTCCTTATGCTCGATAACAATTACTTGACGATTTAAGGCGTTTGAAATTAGAAACTGCATAAATCCATATTTGATCGAGTTTTCAGTTTTGATGTGTTCTGCCTCAGATAATTGTGAGAGTGCAGAGTCCAGTGCAAGAAATCCGGGAGCATAACCATTCTTTTTGTATATATAGCTGGTCATAGCGTAGACTGTTAATGCATTTAATACTGCACTGTAACCACCACCCATGCAGGTAGGCTTGCTATGTCCGTCAATTTCTATATCAAAGGATTTCATGTTTAGTCTGGCTGAAGAGGAGCCGCCAAAGTTAGAAGATTTCAACGCGGATATAAGTTCTTTTTCAAATCCATTTACTAGGTTATATTCATAGGAAGTGAGAATGTTATATTTTGCTTCCTTCGGGTCTTCTTCAGTTTCCTTTTCAAATAGGTCGGCACTATATTGAATCTCTTCCTGATGTATTCTCTCCAACTCATCTTGCCAACGGATGATTTGTAGATTCCTATCTGGTTCTGATTTGAATGTAGATATTTTAGGCTGCAATTCGTTCGTGATATAGCTATCTAAAATGTTTTTTTCTTCTTCTAAGCTGGCAATACGCTCTTCAATTGCTTTCTTTTTTCTTTCAGCACTTGCCTGTGCATCTGATAACTCAGAGATATGTTTTCGAGTTTTGTTAATTCAATTGCGGCAGCAGCTACATAATCTTCCCCAAGATCAGTTTTTAGTTCAGTATCGCAGAAAGGGCAGTGAGAGACTAAACGGTGCCCAGTAGATGCAATCTGCCCATACACAATGAATCCAAGTCTTTTCACATCAGATTGATATTGCTTGCTCAAAGAATGGAAGTTATACAGAACGGTATTGCATTCGGATAGCTTACTGTTCTGCTGATATATTTCGAGCATTATTTTTTTGCTTTTTTGCGCAGCATTATTTAATTCGCTTGTAATGTTTGTATTTCTGAACTGATTTTATCAATCATCGATTGCGCATCTGATATATCATGCTCAGAAAGCAGTTTTTCCAATTCCTCTCGCTTTTGTGAAAGTTGATCCCTCTTGTCACGAATGTACATAATTATTGCATTACGCTTTGCAACACTTATTGCAGGATCTTCCGGCTTTTGAAAATCGTTTGCATCTTTATCTGTAAGCAAATAAAGGAGTGCAGCAGCAGAAGAAGTGGAACCCATTGCATTTGGTGATAACAGTGCAGAGGATTCTCTATCGATATCGTTCTGTTTCATAAAAAACAAATGCAAGATAGAGCGCCAGGTTAAGCTTTGAGTACTTCCTTTTCAAGATTATTTCCAAGTTCTCTAGTCAGATTATCTATTGATTTCTCCATTTCACCATATTGTCCGCCCCATAAAAAGGATTACCTTCAAATGCTTGGCAAGAAATAACTAATTCTCCACGAATTTTATCTAGTAATTCAATTTTATTCATAAACACTCCTTAATACATGCGTGTGTATTGATGAAAATATTTTTCATTATGATCTTCATTACCATCACAATTTAGAGAAGAAGAAACTGGAACCTCTACATTGTTCTTTATTAAATATTTTGCGCATTCAACGTTGATACTCTGAGCAATAAATGAATTTGCCATACTACTTGTCGGACATAAATTTTCCCTCAATCCCTCTATTGAAATTGCACAATCCCCAACAACGCCACAATTACCATTTCCATCAAAAATAATAGTACAAAATCCACCAGTGTTCCGTACAACTTCGGCCTTATCATTATTATATCATATCATTAATAAGTTGGGACACACGTAAAAATTAAACGTGAAGTTTTCGCAAAATATTTAAATAAAATAACTACGCTTTGAGTGGTTTTAATGAATCTTTAAAATTCATTAAAACCTTTTTCTTTACTAGTAACAAAAGAATAGAAGCCGCTAGATGATTTACGGCAAACGTTTTATAATATATGTGTTGATGAAGTTTTCCACTAAAAAATGGGGGAAATAAAAATGAGTGAAAAAAAACGTTTTGACAAAAAAAGGAGAGTTTTAAAAACAGGTGAGATTCAAAAAGCAGATGGCAGGTATAGATATAAATATATTAATTACGATGGAAAAGAAGCTTATGTTTACAGTTGGCGACTGCTGAAAACAGATTCAACTCCAAATGGAAAAAAAGATGAACCATCGTTGCGGGAACTTGAGGAACAAATTCAAAAAGAATTAGAACAAGGATGTGCACCCTTTGGTGGAAACTTAACTGTGCATGATTTGGCAAAGTATTATGTAGATTTGTGCTTTTCTACAGTAAGAATTAATACACAAAGTTGATATAAAACGATATTAAATATATTAAAAAATGATCCATTTGGAGCACGAAGAATTGACACTGTTAATGTTTTGGGTGCGAAAAAGTGATTTTCAAATTTACAAAATGGTGAAAAAAGAAGTTATAGTTCCATTTGTACGATTCGAGGAGTATTGCGTCCAGCTTTTCAACAAGCTTATAACGATGATTTAATTCGAAAAAATCCATTTGATTTTCCTGTATCTGATGTGGTTGTCAATAATACAAAAAAAAGAGAAGCTATTACTGAGGAACAAGAAGAAGCTTTTTTGGAATTTGTTAAAAATAATCATAGTTATTATAGATATTTCGATGGTATGTATATTTTATTTCATACAGGTCTGCGAATTTCTGAATTTTGTGGCTTGACAATCGATGATATTGATTTTAAAAATCATACAATCAACGTTGATAAACAATTGATGAAAAGAAATAAAAAATATTACATTCAATCTACAAAGACTAGTAGTGGTACTCGTTTGTTGCCTATGACCCCAGATGTTGAAGAGTGCTTTAAAAATATTATTGCTAATAGACCAAAGCTCCGAAAAGAGCCGATGATTGATGGAGTGACTGGTTTTCTATGTTTTGATGTGTATGGTAATGTCGCGTATGCTTTGCATTGGGGAAAACACTTTAGCTATGCGCTGGGTGCATACAACAGAGAAAGTGATTTATATATTAAGGCTTTATCACCACACATTTGTCGTCACACATATTGTACAAGAATGGCGATGAAGGGGATGAACCCCAAAACGCTACAATACTTAATGGGACATTCAGAGGTAGATTTAACCTTAAATGTGTATACACATGTAGCACTAGATGATGCTAAAGAAGAACTTTCGCGAATGAAATTGATTTAAAAAGGTGCAAAAATTTCATATAAAAATTGAATTTGCACCAAATAAAATTAAATTTGCACCTTATGTGCACCTTTTGAGTAAAAAGATATGAAAAGTTATACAAACTTATAAGAAGTTACAAAAATAAGAGAAA
>OLOA01002135.1_pt1 | contig 18452 bp, 14 predicted proteins | sample 1672201 | NCBI WGS metagenome assembly OLOA01 (sample SAMEA3136658, study PRJEB25190) | human gut metagenome
CCCGCACCGCATCGACGGCCGCGTGGGCCACCTCACGGGAGCCGGGCTGCAGCTGGTGGTCAACCACCAGCGCCTCGGCCAGCAGCGCCGGATCACGCCGGGCGCACACCGCGACGGCGGCCGCCAGGGCCAGGGAATCGGGGCCGCCCGAACAGGCCACCCGCACCCGGCTCCCCTGCTCGGACGCGCGTTGCAGGCCATCGCTGACGGCCGCCACCAGGGCGAGGCCGGCCCGACCCAGGGCTCGGGTTGCCATCAGCGGTGGACGTCGACGCCCATCCGGGCGAGCCAGGCGTCGGGTTGGCGGATCTCGTGCAGGGAGGGCATCTCGGCGGCGCTGGTGAACACCCGGTTGAGCAGCTCGATGCCCTCGTCGTCGTTGTCGGCGGCGTCGATGACGGCATGGCAGAAGGCCGCACCCTCGCGGTACTGGGCCAGCTTGGCGCCCATGCCCAGCGCGCGCAGCATGATCATCTGTGGCCCGCCGCGCCCCCGGCGGGCGTCGAAGCGGGCCCGGATGGTGGCCAGGCTGGCAATCACCTCGGGGCCGGCCCGGTCCATCATCACGTCGGCATGGCCCTCGAGCAGCGACATGACCCCACTCACCTGCTCCAGCACCGCAGCGGCCGAGGGAGTGGTGAGCATCTCGGCCATCGTGAGCGCGACGTCGTCGTCGGAGTCACGGTGGTGCTTGAGCATCGCGAAATGGTCCAGCGCGCCGTGCACGGCCGATTCGTGGTCGGCATCGGCCTCGATGAGCGCCCGGACGCGGCCGAGCATCCACGCGGTGAGCCAGCCGGCTGCCTGGAACTGGGCGCGATGGGTCTGCTCGTGCAGCGCCACCCACAGCCGGAAGTCACCCGGATCGACGCCCAGGCGGCGTTCGGTGGACATGATCGACGGCGCCACCAGCAACAATCGCGGCGGCGACCCCAACGGGTTGAACTGGCCCAGCACATGGCCCGACAGCAGCCCGATCATCTTGCCGACGGCCCCGCCCCGCACGATGCCCGGGATCAGGCCGGGGCCACGGGGACGCACCTCCACGCCGATGCCCTGCCAGATCTGGCGCATCATGTCGGTGTTCGCCCGGGCGAAGCCGGCGCGATCGACGATCAGGGCCTCGCCACGGGCGGGTGGCTGCAGGTGGGACGCGTCGGCCACGATCTGGGGGGCACGCTCGGCGCTGGCGCGCAGCTGTTCCACGGCCTGCCGACGCTCTGCCAGGCTCACCGGCGGGCCGATCGGCGCGCTCGACGTTGCCACGCGCAGGGTGGTGTCCCAGTCGACCCAGGGCAGCGCCGCACCGGATTGCGGAGGCTCTTCCGGAGTCGACTGCACGCCCATACGGCGAACCTATCAAGCGCCACCCACACGCAACCCCGGCATGCAGCGGTGACAGTGAACTCAAAGCTGGCCCCGAGGAAACGTCACGGACGACGCATCCGGCCGCCGCGGACGTCAGTCCCGGCCCACCTCAGGCAGCGCAAGCGCAGTCCCCGTGGACGTCAGGCAGCGCAAGCGCAGCCTGAGAGCGCCCCGGCCATCTGGTCGAGATAGGGACGCACCTCCGCCCCCACGCCATTGCCCACCAGGGCGAAGGCCACCATGCCGCCATCCGCGGTGGGCGTGTAGCCCACCAACGCGCTGGCCGTGTCGAGCGTGCCGGTCTTGGCGCGCACCCGTCCACCCCCCGCCGACGACGCGGAGTCGATGAAGCGCGTCTCCAGGCTGCCCGTGGCGGCGGCGACCGGAAGTCCCGCCAACAGATTGCGCAGGTCGTCGCGTCCTGCGGCCAGGGTGATCACCTGCGTCAGGGCCGACGCCGTGAGGCGGTCGTGCACGCTGAGGCCCGATCCGTCGTGCAACGAGTCGACGCCGCTCCACAGGCCCAGGTGCGTCATCGCCTGCTGCAGGGCCTGGACGCCGCCGTCGAAGCTGCCCGGCTGTCCGTAGGCGATCGCCAGGTGCCGGAACAGCACCTCGGCGATCGTGTTGTCGGAGTGGCGCAGGCATTCCTGCACGATCTGCGACAGCGGCAGCGAATCCACCGCCGCCAGCTGCGTCGCACCGGACTGGGAGACATGGGCGGTGGGCGTGCCGGTGACGCTGATGCCGTTGGCGCCCAGCTGGCGGGCGAAGGTGGTGGCCGCCGTGGCCGCCGGCGTGGTGGAGCCGCCGCCCTCATCGACCATCAACGCCGAGATGTCGTTCACATAGGCCATGTCGCCCGGTTCCCAGTCGGGATGGCGCGTCGCACCGCTGAACAGGGAATCGTCGTAGCCCAGGGTGACGCTCGTGGTGCCCGCCGCCTTCAGCGCGTCGGCCGTGCGCTGGGCCAGGTCCTGGGTGGTGGCCGGCTGCGGGGACCCATAGGCATATGACGTCGGGGTGCTGGCCAGCAGCACGTCGCCGCCCCCGACCAGGGTGATCGAGCCGTCGGGCTGGCGCATCACGCGGGTGGAGAAGGTGTGGGTGGGCCCCAGCTTGTCGATCACCGAGCTGGTGGTCATCAGCTTCATCGAGGACGCCGGGATCACCGCATCATCGCCCCTCGTGGCATCGAGCACTTGGCCATTCGACAGGTCGCGGGCGACCACCGAATAGCCATTGCGCACGCCCACCCGGTTGAGGGCCGCGGCCACCTTGTCGGCGGACAGGGCCGCGTAGGAGGCCGGCACCGGGGCGTCACCGATGACGCCATTGCCGTTGAGGTTCGTGGCGGGGGTGGCGAACACGCCGGCCGGCACGGTCGAGGCACCCCCCGAGACCAGGGCACCGGAGGCATGCAGCCCCACCGACCCGGCGATGACCAGCACCAACACCACCCCGAAGGCGACAATCCAGCGCGTCAGCGGGCGTCGCGTCGCGGACTTCATACAGCCGGCTCCCAACAAGGTAATGTCATCGACAAGTTTCCTCATCATAAGGACTCACACTGTGACCGATGAATTTCGCATTGCAACGGGGCTTCCGCAGTACGACCTGACCTTCGACATGACCGTCGAGATCCCGCGGGGCACCAAGAACAAGTACGAGATGGATCACAACACCGGCCGTATCCGCCTGGACCGGACGTTGTTCACCTCCACTCAGTACCCCTATGACTATGGGTTCATCGAGGGCACCCTCGGCGAGGACGGCGACCCCCTTGACTCCATGGTCATCCTGACCGAGCCGACCTTCCCGGGTTGCCTGGTGCGCTGCCGCGCCATCGCGATGTTCCGGATGCGCGACGAGGCCGGCCCCGACGACAAGGTGCTGTGCATCCCCACTGCCGACGTGCGTCGCGATTACATGGACGACATCGATGACGTCCCCCAGATGGTGATGCTCGAGATCGAGCACTTCTTCACCGTCTACAAGGACCTGGAGCCCGGAAAGAGCGTCGAGGGCGCCTCCTGGACGGGCCGCACCGACGCCGAGGCCGAGATCCGCGCCTCCTTCGAGCGCGCCAAGGGCACCTCATACGAGCACCTGAAGGTTGACCTGCAGTAGGACGAACGCGGGATCTGTGATCCCAGCGGGATTCTCGTGGTCGCGCCCGGGCATGTGCTGCACAGCCGTGCCCGGGCGCGACTGTGTTCCGGCCCGTGGGACAAGCGGGGCCCCCGGGACAGGTAGGGCCCACGGGACAAGCGGACACCATGACAAGCGGACACCGTGACAAGATGTGCGACGTGTCCGCCTACCTGATGCTGCTCGCGCCCTCGGCCAACCACGTCTATGCCGCCGAGACGGCCACCCTGGCCGCCGCCGAGCTGGCCGTGACGAGCCCCGACCTCGGCGCCGCCGTGGAGCGCCGCGTGGCAGGCGTCGACTACCTGGCCTTCGAGGCCGATGACCTCGATCCGCGCAAGATCGCCGCCCAGTCGAGTGTGCTCGCGCTCTTCGAGCGCGCATCCGCACCGGCCGAGCTCCCCGGGCGCGCATCCGAGCAGGCCGCGCTCTTCGGAAGTGAACCCGCGGCGGACGTGCCCACCACGTCCCCCTCCGAGGTGCTGCTGCGGCCCATCGAGCTGCCGCGCTCCGACGTGCTGGACGACGACCTGGTGACCATCCCCAAGTACCGCGGCAAGACCAACGAGCTGTTCACCCGCCTGTTGCTGCACGTGACGCTGAGCCAGGTGACCACCCGTCGGGGAACGGCTGCCGCCGGCCGCGACGCCCCCACCGGCCATGACCAGACGCGCCGCCAGTTCGACGTGCTCGATCCCCTTGCCGGACGCGGCACCACCCTGCTGACCGCCTGGACGGCCGGGCACAATGCCTACGGGGTGGAGCTCGACACATCGGCGTTCGAGCAGTTCGCTGGCTTCCTCAAGACCTATCTGCGTCGCAAGCGCCTCAAGCACACCGCCGAGGTGACCACGGTGCGTCGCGACGGGCGGATGATGGGCCAGCGCCTGGATGCCACGGCCCGTCCCGGTGAGCAGACCCGGGGCCACCGGGCCGTCCCCGATGCCCCGCAGCTGGCGATGACCATGTTCACCGGCGACACCCGCGACGCCGCGGTGCTGTTCGGCAAGCGCAAGTTCGACGCCATCGTCACCGACGCGCCCTACGGCGTGGTGCACGGGGCCACCGATGCGCGCAGGGCCTCCCGGGAAAATGGGAAGCGCGGCTCCGCAGGGCACCCGACGGGCCATCGCCCGGGCGGCGACCGCGACCGCTCCCCCGCCACCCTGCTGGCCGACGCCATCCCGGTCTGGGCCGGCCAATTGCGCGCCGGCGGCGCCCTGGGGCTGTCGTGGAACACCTATGGCCTCAGCCGCGAGGACCTGGCCGCGATCTGCACCGACGCCGGGCTGGAGGTGCGTGACGACGGCCCCTGGCTGCAGTTCGCCCACCGCGTGGATTCGTCGATCAAGCGGGATCTGATGGTGGCCGTGAAGCCCGCCCGGCTAGTCTCGTGACATGACCAGCAAGCTGTACCTCATGCGTCATGCCCAGGCTGAATCGTTCGGGCCATCCGGCGATATGAGCCGTGGGCTCACCGACCTCGGACGCGACCAGGCGCACCATGCCGGCGAGCTGTTGGCCGCCGCCGGCATCCAACTGGCGATGGTCTCCGCAGCGCAACGGGCCCGCGAGACCTTCGCCGCCATGGCGCTCAGCGACCCCGAGGGGCGTCCGGTGCGCGCCGAATACATGAAGGCGCTCTATGACGCCTCGCCGGCCACGCTGTTGCAGCGCATCGGCGAGACCCCCGACGAGGTCAGTGCCCTGCTCGTGCTCGCCCATGCCCCGGGCATCCCGTCGCTGGCCGCCAACCTCACCTGGGCCGCCTCGCACCGCGAGGCCGACCTGATGCAGTGCGCCTTCCCGGCCGCGACGCTCGTCGCCTTCGACGTGGACGGCCCCTGGTCACAGCTGACGGACTTCGATCCCTACGACTACACCGACGCCGCCCACCCGCGCGTCAGCCCGGTGCGTCCGGCGGACCTGCCCACCGGCTGACCGATGAAGACCGTCTTCGGCGAGGGCCAATTCCGCTGGTACGCAACGGCCACCAGCGACACGGGCGGCCTCAAGCGGCTCGCCAGCCAGTTCAACATCGACCAGGAGATCCTGACCTACGCGCAGGACCCCCACGAACGTGCCCACGTCGAATACGACGCCGACACCGGGACCTTCCTGCTCATCTTCAACGTGGCGCACCGCGAGAAGATCGAGAACCACTACGACGCCAGCCCGATGACCTTCATCGTCAAGGACCACGAGCTGTTCACGATCAACGATGAGCACACCAGCTATGTGAACGACCTGATCGCCGGCTTCGTGAAGGCCCATCCCGAGGTCACGCCCATCGAGCTGCTGTTCAATGCCCTGTTCCTGGTCTCCGACGCCTTCTTCCCGCTGGTGCAGGACGTCGACGCGGAACGGCGCCACTACACGAGCAGCCTGCGCGAGCGCACCACCAAGTCAAAGCTGTTGGAGCTGTCCGACCTGGGCATCGGGCTGATCTACCTGGTGGCCGCGGCGAAGCAGAACGCCGTGGTGATCCGCCAGATCAAGGTGCAACAGCCCTATCACCGCCTGTCGGATTCGGCCCGCGAGCAGCTTGACGACGCCGAGATCGAGGCGAACCAGCTGGTGGAGATGACCGAGATGTCGTCGCAGATCATCGGCCAGTTGTCCGACACCTACAACAATGTGTTGAACAACAACCTGAACGACATCATGCGCTTCATGACGGTCTGGTCGCTGCTGTTGGCGATCCCGACGATCGTCGCCGGCTTCTTCGGGATGAACGTTGCGCTGCCACTGGAGAACGCGCCGCACGCCTGGCTGATCGTCACCGGCATCGCCGCCGTGCTCTGGTTGGCGATGGGCCTCATGCTGCGCCACAGCATGCGCAAGTGAAACCACATGCTGCACCCCTAGGATGTTGCGGTAGCTTCCGGGCCGCCCACCGCGGCCCACGCTGCTATCCGTAGAGTCCGGGCCGCCTACTGCGGCCCACGTTGCTATCCGTAGTCCGGGCCGCCCACGCGTCCCGCTGGTCGAGGGGAGGGACCCGTGGCTGACAGCGCACGCCATGACGCGCGTCGCCGCGCCCGCGAGCAGCGACGCCGCAAGCTGCGCCACGACCTCCACGGACTGGTCAGTTCCTCCCCCATCGCAGGCCGCACCCGTGCGTCCGCCGGCCTGCTGTGGCGGGCCCCGGTCTGGCTGATCACCCTGTTGATGGCCGTGGTGCTGGTGGGCGTGATCACCTTCGGCTCGTTCCGCAGCACCGGACGTCCCGCCCAGCCGGCGATCACCGTCAGCCCCTCGGCAAGCTTCACCCCGAGCGTCTCCCAGACCCCGGTGGTGGCGCCTCAGACGATGGCGCCGACCGGTGAGGACCTGGCCGACCTGCAGGCGCAGGTGGCCGCCATCGAGAACCGCTACGGCGTGCGCGTCGGGCTGGCCGTGTCGGGCATCGCCCCGGTGGGCGCCCAACTTGACGCCACCTGGACGGCCGGCAGCGCCACCAGCGGGCCGGCGCTGGGCACCATCGACCTGCCCATCGCGCTGGCGGTGCTCAACCTGAACCCGGTGCCCTCCAACATCACCTACCTGCTGGCCAAGAGCATCAGCGGGTCGAGCCTGTCGGGAGACGAGGCGCTCTACAGCTTCCTGGGCAACGGCGAGGAGGCCGCCACCAGGACCAATGCGGTCCTGCGCGCCTACGGCGACCAGAACACCACGGTGGCCACCAGCACGGCCCGTCAGGACGTGCCGGCATTCAGCCAGACCGACTGGCCGGTGGCCCCACAGGCGCAGATGGCCGGACAGCTGTGGTGCTCGTCGGACGCCTGGTATGCCGTCTCACGCATGCACTATTTCGACGATGACCACGCCTACGGCTTCGGTTCGGTGGTGGACAGCTACCTGCGCACCTCCGATGGCGTGGACGACAACGGCAATCCGGTGGTGCGCCAGATGGCGATCATCCCCAACGCCAATGGCGACCGGATCGGCGTCGGCCTGGTGGTCAATGGCGCCAGGGACAAGCTCGACGATGTGAAGGCCGCCGCCGATGCGGTGGCCGGGCGCGTCTACTTCGGGGCGGTCGGCTTCGACGGCGGACACTGCTGAGGGCACCGGTGCGTCCTCCGGGACGCGCAGCAAGCACACAGCGCGCGGGCGTGCGCGTCCACAGCCCGGCGAAACGTGGCTGTTACATCGCCCCGAGATCGGTTACCAGCCCGTAACACGGACAACACTGTGACGAAACGCGGCCGGGAAAAACTATTTTCATGATCGCATTGGAAATCAGCGCAGGCGACACGGCCTGGGTACTCATCAGTGCGGCGTTGGTGCTCTTCATGACGCCAATGCTCGCGTTCTTCTATGGCGGCATGGTCAGGGCCAAGGGCGTCCTGAACATGATGATGATGTCCATCATCGCGATGGGCATCGTCGGCGTGCTGTGGGTGTTGTTCGGCTTCTCGGAGGCGTTCGGCAACTCGTGGCACGGCCTCATCGGCAATCCCTTCCAGTATGCCGGATTGAAGGGGCTGGCCACGGCCCAGTTCGGCACCATCCCGGCCTTCGCCTTCGTCGGCTTCCAGGCCGCGTTCGCCATCCTGGCCGTCGCGCTCATCTCGGGCGCGGTGGCAGACCGGATGAAGTTCGGCGCCTGGTGCCTGTTTGCGGCCTTCTGGAGCGTGCTGGTCTACTTCCCGGCCGCCCACTGGGTGTTCGCGTTTGACGGCTATGCCGCCGACAAGGGCGGTTGGATCGCCAACTCGCTGAAGGTCTTCGACTTCGCCGGTGGCACCGCCATCCACATCAATGCCGGCGCGGCAGCGCTGGCCCTGGCCATCGTGCTGGGCACCCGCAAGGGCTTCGGCACCCGCCCGATGCGTCCGCACAACCTCACCCTGGTGATGCTCGGCGCGGCCGGCCTGTGGTTCGGCTGGTTCGGTTTCAACGCCGGTTCGGCACTCGGCGCCAATGGCACCGCCTCCCTTGCCTGGACGAACACCCTGGCCGCCACCTGCGCCGCCATGAGCGCCTGGGCCCTGACCGAGCGCATCCGCGACGGACACGCCACCAGCCTTGGTGCCGCCTCCGGCGTGGTGGCCGGCCTGGTGGCCATCACCCCCGCCTGCGCCACGGTGAGCCCCCTGGGCGCCCTGGCGATCGGCGTCCTGGCCGGCGTCGGCTGCTGCTACGCAGTGGGCTTGAAGTACAAGCTCGGCTACGACGACTCGCTCGACGTGGTGGGCGTGCACCTGGTGGGTGGCATCATCGGCACCCTGGCGGTCGGCCTGTTCTGCAAGGCGGACCTCACCAACGGCATCAACGGCCTGTTCTACGGCGGCGGATTCGAGCAGCTCGGACGCCAGGCCCTCGGCGCGGTAGCCATGTTCGCCTTCTCGTTCATCGTCAGCTCGCTCATCGCGCTGGTGATCAAGAAGACCATCGGCATCCGCGTCAGCAATGAGGTGGAGTACGGCGGCATGGACATCTCGCAGCACGCCGAGATCGGCTACGACCTGAGCATCATCGGCTACTCGTCGACCAAGAGCGTGCGCCGCACGATCATCGTGCCGCCCGACGCCTCGAGCCTCACCGACAAGCCCGCCCGCACCCAGGAAGAGGCCTCCGCATGAAGCTCATCACCGCAATCATCCAGCCCGATGTGCTGGAGGACGTCGAGATCGCCCTGGCCCAGGCCGGTGCCTCCGGAATGACCGTCTCCGAAGTGAGCGGCTACGGCCGCCAGCGCGGGCACACCGAGGTCTACCGCGGAGCCGAGTACACGATCGACTTCATCGCCAAGGTGCGCATCGAGATCCTGGCCGCCGAGGCCGAGGTGGAGGGCATCATCTCGATCATCTGCGAGTCGGCCCGCACCGGCAATGTCGGCGACGGCAAGGTCTGGTCGTCCACCGTGGAGGACGTGGTGCGCATCAGGACCGGCGAGCGCGGGGCCGAGGCCCTGTGATGACCACCGTCACCCGCGTGCGCCGGGCATTGCACACATAAACCCCCGATCGTTTCCTTGCGATCACATGAGCAGTTGGCCCGTCCTGATTGATCAGGACGGGCCAACTGTGTGTGTGGGACGGGTTCGGGCTCACGCAGCGCCACGGCCTCACGCAGCGCCGCAGCATCAGCCGACACGGAATCAGCCGGCCCGAACTCCCCGCACCCGGAAATCACCACTGAGTGGGCAGTTGTGCGGCGTCATTGCCGCACAGGTGTCCACCTAAGGACGTCCACCCGAAAGGCAACCGTGCCCATTCAAGGGGCGAACCAGCTGGAGCTGGTGACGGACCGAGCCGGCGACACGGGCACCCGGCAGGGCCACGCCGACGCGCGATCCAAAGATGGGGAGGACCTCTGCAGGGTAGACGACGTAAAGGTCCTCCCCATCCCGCGTCGACCAGGCGCCGACGGCCCTATCGGGGCACTGAGTGGATGGTTTCGACGCGTCTGATCACCACAACCCTCCACTGGGTGGAGAACTGGAGGAGAGAACCCGTGGACAGGGGGACGCCGTCGGCCGCACTCGGCCCGAACTCACCGCACCCGGAAATCACGACTGGGTGGGCAGTTGTGCGGCGTCATTGCCGCACAGGTGTCCACTTAAGGACGTCCACCCAGGGATGCCCACCCGGACAGCAACCGTGTCCGCCCGGGGAGTGCCCCCAAGGAAACCGGTGAACAGGGGCCGGGCGCGGCCCGACACAGCGACCCACGATGGGCCCCACGGACGGCCGGGGCCGACGGGTCCTGCCCGCCAGCAGCGCCCTACTGCCCGTGCAGCTGCATGACCACCTGGGCGGCGGTGTCGGTGCCGGAACGCACCGCACCCTCCATGTAGCCATTGAACTTGCTGGCGTATTCGGCGCCGGCGAAGTGGACGCGTCCGAAGCGCGCACCCAGCTGCTGGCCGGTCACGCTCCACAGTCCGGGCGCGAAATGGGCGCCATGGGAGCCCTTCGTGAACGGATCGGCACCCCAGTCGTGGTCGAGGTATTCCAGCGGCGTGGCGGCCTGCTCGCCGAAAACGGTGACCAGCGCGTCACGGAAGACCCGCTCGCGCATGCTGGCGGAGAACTTGGTGAGGGTGGCCGCCTCGGCCCCCTCGAAGAAGCCCATCAGGATGCCGCGCTCACTGGCCGGATCGGAGGTGTCGAAGGTGACGCGCACCGGACCGTCGTCGGCGGCCATCTGGCCCGACAGGCCGGCGTCGCGCCACCAGGGGGGTTCGAACAGCATGTGGCACTTGATGATCGCCCCGGCCGGGGTCTTCTGCACGGTCTCGTAGCGCCAGGGGTCCAGCTGCGGCGCCCACACGAGGTCCTTGGCCAGCCACGGCGGCACCGACAGCACGGCGGTGCGGGCCCGGATCTGCTCGCCCTCGGAGGTGACCACGACCACCGCGTCGTCCTCCTGGTCGATGGTGACCACCGGAGTGGACAACCGCACCCTGCCCTCGAGCTGGGCGGCCATCCGTTCGGCCAGCTGGAGCACGCCGTCCACCAGGCGCACCTGGCCGATGTCGCCATTGGTGGCGATCAGGTTCTCCATGTCGACGCCGGCACGCACATGGGTGAGCACATCGCCCAGCGTCGTGTCGGACAGCGGGCCGTGCACCACGGCGCGCAGGGCCCCGCGCAGGTCGCGCTGCGCCGAGGGGGTGCGCAGGTTGGCGGTGAGCCAGCGTTCCATCGGCTGGTCGAGCCAGGCGGTGTTGGCCCCCGCCCAAGCCGGATCACTGACGGTGCGCTCGGCCAGCCGGCGCAGCCGCAGCACGCCCTGGCCCAGGTCGGCGGCGGCGAAGGGAGTGCGGTGGGAATGCTCGTCGGGTGACTGCTCCACGGCCCGCACATCGCCCTGCTGCACCACCAGCAGCTTGCCGGGGTTGGCCGGCATGGTTGCGGCAGCGGCCTCGTCGATCAGCTCGAGCATGCGGTCGTGGTTGGGGAACACCCACTGCCCGCCCTGCTCCACCAGCTCGCCGCTGGAGAAGCGCGCATTGTCGACGCGCCCCCCGATGCGGTCGCGGGCCTCCAACACCATGACGTCATGGCCGCGCCGGACCAGCTGCGTTGCGACGGTGAGCCCGCCGAAACCGGCTCCCACTATCAGGCAATCAAGCACGAAGCTTCCCCCACTCGATGCGTCCAGGCCTCCATGGCCTCCTTGCTGACTCTACAGAGCCGACGCGTTACCGCCGAGCTCGGGGTGACACGAACACAGGCGGCGGACCCGGCCACGCACTGCGTGCCGAACCCGCCGCCTGTTATCGCCCGGAGGATGGAACCGGGTGTCGAACTCAGCCCTTCTCGGCCCGCAACTCCTGGGTGATCGTGTCGTCCAGGTGGGCACGCCCACGCACGGCGAACCAGCCGATCGCCAGGATGACGAACCAGATCGGCGTCACCACAAGGGCCTTCAGTGTGTCGGGCTGCTGGGTGAGCACCCAGATCACGAACGCGAAGAAGGCCAGCACCACCCAGCACATCACGCGTCCGCCCGGCATGGCGTAGGTGGTGGAGGCGTGCAGATCGGGCCTCTTGGCGCGGTAGCGCAGGTAGCTCACCAGGATGAGGCCCCACACGAAGATGAACAGCACCGACGAGACGGTGGTCACCAGGGTGAAGGCCTCGATCACCGAGTTCGACATGGTGAGCAGCAGGCTGGAGCTGACCAGCACGACGGTGACGAACAGGCCGCTGGCCGGCACCCCGTGGCGGGTGAGCCTGCCGAAGGCGTTGGGGGCCATGCCCTTGTGCGACAGGCCGTAGAGCATCCGTGAGGTGGAGTAGATGCCCGAGTTGGCGCTCGAGGCGGCCGAGGTGAGCACCACGAAGTTCATCACGGTGGCCGCGGCGCCGAAGCCGACCAGGCCGAACAGGTTGACGAACGGCGACACCGCCGGGTTCACCTGGCTCCAGGGCGTGACGCACATGATGGCGGCCAGCGCCACGACGTAGAACATGAGCACCCGCACCGGCACCGCGTTGATGGCCTTCGGCAGCGTCTTGAGCGGGTTCTTCGTCTCGGCGGCGGTGGTGCCCACCAGCTCGATGCCCACATAGGCGAAGACGGCGATCTGGAAGCCGGCCAGGAAGCCGTTCATGCCCTTGGGGAAGACGCCACCGTCATTCCACAGGTTGGCCAGCGAGGCCTTGACGCCGTCGGGGGCGGTGAAGCCGATGACCACCAACACCACGGCCAACACGATGAGCCCCAGGATCGCGACGATCTTGATCAGCGCGAACCAGAACTCCAATTCGCCGAAGAGGCGCACGGTGAGCAGGTTGAGCACGAACAGCAGGGCCAGCGTGGCCACCGACAGGATGATCGACCAGGTCTCGTTCTTCAACCAGAAATCCCAATAACTGGTGAAGGCGATCACATCCGCCATGCCGGTGACCACCCAGCACAGCCAATATGTCCAGCCGGCGAAGAACCCCGCCCAGGGACCCAGCAGGTCGGCGGCAAAGTCCTGGAAGCTCTTGTAATTCAGGTTCGACAGGAGCAGCTCGCCCATCGCCCGCATCACGAAATAGAGCATGACGCCGATGATCAGGTACACCAGCATGATGCTGGGCCCCGCGGTGTGGATGGTCTTGCCGGAACCCATGAACAGGCCAGTGCCGATGGCGCCGCCAATGGCGATCAGCTGGACGTGCCGGTTACCCAGGGCTCGGTGCAGGTGTTGATCGTCATTGTCCTGATCGCCATGGTAGCGATCCGACACGACGGCGTTGGTTTCACTCATGGGATCACGCCTTCCCGGATGGATTCGGGGCCAGGCCTGTCTGCCCCCGACCCGGCGCACATTACATGTCACCCCAACCCCCGCAGGGGGAATCCGAAAAATAGTGGCAACTGTCACAAAGTTGTCACCTGTGGGAGTAATCCGCCGGCGTGCAATCACGCCGTGACAACGCATGCCATACACGGATCACAGCGACCTTGCAGCCGTGCAACAGCTGGTGGGACGAGGCTGCTTGGCGTCCCCCAGAAGAAAGGAAACACGCGCATGCTCATGACCTTGGCGCGCCGCGAACTAGGCAGGCGGCGACGCCAGACGATCATCGTCGCACTGGGCCTTGCCATTGCGGTGGCACTACTGATGGTGGTCCATTCCGTGTCGTCGGGTGTGAGCCGGGCGCAGTCCGAGGTGCTGTCCTCCGTGTACGGAGTGGGCACCGACATCACGGTGACCCAGAAATCGACCCAACAGCCCGGGCAGGGCTTCGACATGGCCCCCGGCGCGCAGGACGCCAACGGCAACACCTCGGTGTCGTCGACCACCGTGCGCACCACGCGGGGCACCGAGGCCTTCGACGCCTCGCAGCTGGCCACCGTGCAGGGCGTGCAGGGCGTGGCCGGCGCCACCGCCGTGCTGAACCTCGAGCAGACCACCTTCGACGGCCAGATCGGCTCGTCGGGCAGCGCATCATCCAGTTCATCGGGCAGCTCGTCATCGGCCAGTGCCTCGCCCTCGGCGTCGGCCAGCTCGGGAACCAGCCGCGGCGCGATGGGTGGTGGCCGGATGAACCTCAACCAGACCACCATCACCGGCGTTGAACCCGGCGCGACGCTCGGGCCCCTGTCGACATTGAGCGTCAGCAGTGGACGCGCGCTGGCCACCAGCGACGACGGCAACGACGTCGCCCTGGTGTCGAGCGACTATGCGAGCCAGCACAATGTGGCGGTCGGCGGCACCATCTCGGTGGCCAACAAGGACGTGAGCGTGGTCGGCATCGTCACGTCGAGCTCGTCGAGCAGCATCTCGGAGGTGTACCTGCCGCTGAAGACGGCGCAGGCGCTGTCGGACAACACCGACAAGATCAGCGAGATCCTGGTGCAGGCCTCCGACTCGAACCAGGTGTCCACGGTCGCCTCAGCGCTCACCAAGGCGCTGCCGTCGGCCACCGTGTCGACCCAGGAGGCGCTGGCCCAGTCGGTGAGCGGTTCGCTCGGCTCGGCGTCGAAGCTGATCAGCTCGCTGGGCACCTGGCTGTCGATCGGCGTGGTGGTGGTGGCCTTCGGCCTGGCCGTGCTGTTCACGGTGAGCGGGGTGAACCAGCGCACGCGTGACTTCGGCACCCTGAAGGCGCTGGGTTGGTCGCGGCGACGCATCGTGGGCCAGGTGGCCACCGAGTCGCAGGCATCGGGGGCGCGGCAGGCATCGTGCTCGGCCTGGTCGCCACCCTGGTGATCAACGCCATGGGCATCACCCTGTCGGGCTCGACCGGCGGCTTCTCGATGGGAGGTGGCCGCGGCGCACCCGGCGGGCAGCCCTCCGGGATGCCGAGCATGGCCGGCGGACAGGCCGGTGGCGCACCCGCAGGCGGGGGCGGTGGCATGGCCGAGCGGGCGTCCAATGCCGTGAACGTGGTGTTGCACAGCCCGGTGAGTATCCAGATGATCGCGATCGGCCTGGCGGCGGCGCTCGTCGGCGGCCTGCTGGCCGGCGTGATCGGAGGCTGGCGTGCAGGCGGAATGCGTCCGGCCGAAGCCCTGAGGAGCGTGGAGTGATGTACACCCTGACTGATGTGACCAAGACCTATGCCGGCAAGCATCCGGTGACCGCGCTCGACCGGGTGACGATCACCATCCCCGACGGCCAGATGGTGGCCATCGAGGGGCCCACCGGCGGTGGCAAGTCGACGATGCTGCAGATGTTGGGCGCGCTCGACGTGCCCACCAGCGGCACGGTGACACTCGACGACGTGGAGTTGTCCGACGCCGGCGAGCGACGGCTGCAGGAGGTGCGCGCCGAACGCGTCGGCATCGTCTTCCAGAACTTCAACCTGATCGCCACCCTGTCGGCGCTGGAGAACGTGCAGACGGCCCTGGTGCCGCTGGGCGTGGGCGCCGAGGAACGCCTGGAACGTTCGCGGGCGGCGCTCGACCAGGTGGCGATGGGCGATCGGGCCGACCACCTGCCCAGCGAGTTGTCCGGGGGCCAGCAACAGCGGGTTGCGGTTGCCCGGGCGCTGGTGAAGCGTCCCCGGGTGTTGCTGGCCGACGAGCCCACCGGAAACCTGGATGGCCCCATGCGCGACGAGATCCTGGCGCTGCTGCATTCCAGCTGGCACGCAATGGGTCTGACGGTGATCATGGTCACCCACGACTCGCGGGTGGCGGCCAGCGCGCAGCGTCGGCTGCGCATCGCCCACGGACGGCTCAGCGAGATCGGGGACGGGCGTCGGGCCGGCGCGGACGAGCCGGACGGGGCCCGGGGAGATGCCGGTGGGGCACGGCGCTCCCCCGCTCCGGCCCAGGACCACCCGGACGACGCGCTCGAGGACGCGACGCCGGGCGCATCGCACCAGCCCACGGCACCGGGGACGTACGAGGAGCGTCCGCTGGGCTGAGCTGAGCCGAGCTGGTGACGATGGAGGGGCCCCGACCGGTGACGACCGGCCGGGGCCCCTGTCGTCGTTCATCGTGGGGGTCGGGCCATCGAGGGGCAGGACGTCATAGGTCAGGTCGTCACGGGGCGGGTCGCCGCGGCCGGTCCCGGCGGGCAGCGCCCCGGCATGGCGAAACCCCCGGGCGGGATCCCGACCGGGGGTTTCTTCGGAGCCGTCTACGAGAGTCGAACTCGTGACCTACGCTTTACGAGAGCGTCGCTCTACCGACTGAGCTAAGACGGCCTGCCGCTTGCGCAGCGCGTTCACTATACCGACCATCGCGGAATTCGGGCGAATCCTGCGTCGGCGAAGCGACTATTGCGCCGTTCCGGCGTCGCTGGCAGCGGTCGGACGCGAGGGGCCGGCACCGTCGTCACTCCCGGCCGGACCACCCGTCCCGGACGCATCTGCCGATCCGGTGGGTCCGCCCGTGCCGGACGTCTTACCCGCACCCGTCCCGTCGACCAGCGGAGCCGCCCCGGCAGCGCCGGGCACATTGGGCACCGCCGCGTCGGCACGGCGCCGCTTGGTACGCGGTTTCTTCTTCTTGCGGGGCGTCGCCGCAGCGCACTGGCAGGCGCTGGCCTGCGCCAGCGGACAGCTGGACTGTTCGCCGTCGCGCGTGCGCACCAGCAGGGCATCATTGGGCACTTGATAGCCGATCACCGTGCCCTCACCGGCCGGCGTCATCACCGTGGTGCCCACCTTCGGCGCCCGGGCATGGAAGTCCTCGTAGGCCTGCTGTTCGTAGCGCAGGCAACACATCGCATGGCCGCACACCCCGCAGCGCTGCACGGCACTGACCAGCATGCCCTGCTCGCGTGCCAGGCGCAGCGACACCGGGTCGAGCGTCAACATCGACGAGCAACACAGCGGACGCCCGCAGGGCCCCACTCCCCCGGTGAGCCGCGCAGCATCGCGTGCCCCCACCTGACGCAGGTCAATGCGGCTGCGCAGCGCACGCACCAGGTCGCCCAACAGCGCCCGGAAGTCCACCCGCTCGGGCGATTGGTAGTAGAACACCGTCAAGCGGTCGTAGTCGGACGACTGGTCAAGGAAGTCGACGGCCAGCAGCTTCATGGCCAACCCGTGGCGTTCGATCAGCAGGCGCGCCACCTCGGCGGCATCGGCCCGCACCTGCCGGTTGGCCTCGTCGCGCGCCAGGTCGGCGGGGGTCGCCGCCCCGGCACACACCGGCACCGCGTCGGGCAGGTCGACGTCGCCACGCCAGACCACCCGGGCCACCTCGCGGCCGTCCTCGGTGGGGTACAGCACCTGATCGCCGATGGCGTGCTCGTGGCCGCCGGCCGCCAGGTAGTGCAGCTGGCCGTGCGGCTGGAACTCCACCGCCAGGACGCTCGCCATGGCCCGAACACTATCCCGGGCGCCCGGCCGAATTCACCCCCGGCTCCGGACATGACGGGGCCCGGCGTCCCCATCGGGGAGCACCGGGCCGGGTCACGATGACGTTGCGGGGCAACGCCGGTCAGGAACTCAGAATTCGGCTTCCTGCTTGCGGCGCACGCGCGAGCGGCGGATGCCGCCGTCCAGCGACCAGCCGCCGGCTCCCACCAGCAGGAACACGAGTCCGATGCCGGCGAGCAGCAGTTCGATGTCACCGGAGAAGCCGGCCGTGCCCGCCACGAAGGGGTTGAAATCGCCCCAGCGGTAGAAGGCGATCGTCAGGCCCGCCAACACCGTGGTGAGCGCCCCGGCCACCCTGGCGCCGAAGCCGAAGACGAACATCACCGCCATCACCAGTAGCAACACCGACAGCCCCCAGGTGACCATGCCAGCGCGGGGGATGCCGATGCTCACCAGGGCATCGACGACGGGCTGGCGCTCGGTGAGCATCTGGTAGCCGTAGACGCCGATGATCACGGCAGTGACCAGGCGCATCAGGAACAGGCCGAGCGCCGGCGCGAACTTGTCGGTGCTGGGACCCTGCGGCTTCTCGATCACCAACGGCTCCTGGGGCTGTTGGGCCACCGTGCCGAGACGACGCTCGCGTGCCGCCCGTTCGCGGGCACGCTGGGCGGCCTCCTCCTGCTTGACCCGGGCGGCCTCCTCCTGCTTGACCCGGGCGGCCTCCTCGCGGGCCTTGCGCTCACGGTCGGCCGCGGCGGTGTCGATCACGGGCTTCTGGGTTGCGGTGTCGGCCATGTCGCGCGCGCTGCTGTTGTGGCTCAGGTCGGCGCCGAACACCGTGGACGCGGCGACCACGGGCATGTTCGGCATCGACGACACGCTCGCGGCAGCGCTGGATGCCTCGTTGGTCACCTGCTGGCTGCGCTCGGTGGAGCTGTCAGAGGTGGTGCGCAGGAACGACGAGGTCGCCGATCCGGCGGGCACGGCGGCCTCACCGGACGCGGCACCCTGACCGGTCGCAGCGGCGGAACCCGGGGCACCGTCGCGTGCGGCGAGCTCGGCCGCCGTCATGAAGCCGGGGCGGGGACCCGCATCGGGTGCGCTGAAATCGGGGACGCCACGACCGCCGACGGGGGCCGGCGGTGCCGGCACGGTGCCGGCCATCGACGTGGGGAACTGGCGTGCCGGCGGCTGCGC
>OLOA01002139.1_pt1 | contig 18441 bp, 23 predicted proteins | sample 1672201 | NCBI WGS metagenome assembly OLOA01 (sample SAMEA3136658, study PRJEB25190) | human gut metagenome
CAAAAATATCAATGCTACGGAATGGAATTATCTTAGCAGTCTGCTTTTCATACATTCCGGATGCGTGGAGCAGATTGATATAATCCATAGCCTTTTCCCTGCCTTCATCAGTAAGTGAGGAGAAAGGATCAGTAGGATTTACTCCAAAATATGCTTCATACATGTTAGTAATACCAAGGATTCTACACACTTTGTAAAATATGGTAACGCTTGGTTCAGCAAGATTTCTCTCCCAGTTGGATATGGCTTTATAGGAAATAGTGATGCCTTCCTTTGCCAGTTCATCAGCGAGATCCTGCTGGAGCAAGCCTTTCTTTTTTCTATATGTTGAAATGATTTCTCCGATTGAGTACATACATACGCCTCTTTTCTTTCATTTTGTTGATTTCAAATGTCTCTTTTCACTCCATAGTATATAGCAATAGTGCCAATTATTCAAGCTGAAAATCCAATATGATGAGAAAAAAGGACATATGTGTCCGTTGACAGTCGATTATTCTTGGGGTTATACTATGCCCTGTAAGAAACATTACTCATATACTTGGACTAAAGGTTATGGTAGTGACAGATTAAATGCAGGAGGTGATGCAGATGGGAGACAGGGTAATACTTCATTCAGATATCAACTGTTGCTATGCTTCGATTGAACATCTGCATCATCCGGAGCTTGCAGGAAAGCCATTGGCAGTAGGCGGTGATCCGGAGGCAAGACATGGGATTGTCTTAACAGCCGACTATGAAGCTAAGAAATACGGTGTGAAAACAGGAATGGCACTCTGGCAGTTCCGGAGGAGCTGTCGGTTTTTTACATTGATATAGAAAAGGTGCTTGCAGCAGCAAAAGCAGAGGCTCCCCCATCAACGGGGAAAGGGATTGATGCCATGTGCATGATGGCAGATGGGTATACCAGCAGGGAGATTGGTGAGAAAATGGATGCTTCGGACAGGCTGGTGTGCGCATGGGTTTCCAAGGCGCGGAAGTTTTTAAAGGACCGGCCGGAAATCATGTAGATAAAGGAGGCTTATCATCTTGGGATATGACAGGCCTGGATATGGGATGTCAGGGACGCTGTAGTTTCTGGCATTCCAATTTTTTTGTTTGTGGCAGTAGGAAGGATACAGGACGGAGTTTCTATTGGATGGGAGATCAGTATGAAGTCATTACAGAAAGAAGCGTGGAGGTGGCTGGTTCCTCTTGGAATCACAGCTTTTATGGTGATTATTTTAAGGTTTGTATTCCTGTTTGGTTATGTGCCTACAGAGTCTATGGAGCCGACACTGGAGAAAGGCAGTTATGTTCTGGGGTTCCGGATTTACGGTGAGCTTGAGGTGGGGGATATCGTGATTTTCCGCCATGCTGGGAAACTGCTGGTCAAGCGGATTGTGGCAGTGGGAGGCGGGCAGATAGAACATAATGGAACCAGTCTGACAGTGCCAGAAGGGTGCTATTATGTCCTTGGGGATAATGCGGAATGTTCATGGGATTCGAGGCATTGGGAGGAGCCGTTTGTGGAAGAAGATGAGATTGTGGCAAAGACAATTCAGGGCTTCCAGCCAATGATTCGGATGGATCATTAGTATTTATAAATAAATTTGGAAATGGAATAGCATATTAATGCTGCTTTTGTGCATACTGGTTCGGGGTTACGCCTGTAATTTTTTTAAATACATGATGGAAATAATTCTGGGATGAAAAATTGAGCTGCATTGCAATCTGGGAAAGTGGGAGGTTAGTTGTTTCAAGTTGCCGCCGGGCTTCTGCAATTTTTTGTTCCTGGATATACAATGTAATGGTTTTTCCGGTGCTTTTTTTAAATTCCCGGCCAAGATATGACAGATCCATATGTAAGATGTCTGCAATTTGGGCGGGGGTAATCTTTTCATATAGATTTTCCTGAACAAGCCGGATGACTTTTCTGGACAGGAGGGAACAGTTTTTCGGAATCTGGCAGTTATTTACATTCTTTGCATAAGTAATCAGCATCTGGGATAAAAACAGGCAGAATTCGTCAAAACTTTGGCTTTTTTCAATATTGGCCAGGAAACCGTCGGATAGGGAGAGGGCAGCCTGCGTCCCAAGGCCTCCTTTGATTGCGGCACGACAGGCAAGGCTGTTTGCACCAATCAGGATGTTCTTTAAATACCTTTGGGAACTGATGGGAAGCTCCGTCAGGAGGAAATCCCAGTGCAGGATTTCATAAACTGCTTTCTGCAGTTCCAATACATTTCCATTTTCAATGCAGGATAACATCTTTGATTCATAAATTGTTTCTTCTACATATCCCATATGTTCTACAAAGGCTTCTTTTTTATGTTGAGGGCGGGGATACTGCCTTATGGGGAGGTATTCGCTCCGTCCCTTTTCATTATTTATTATGGAATCTAAAAAGTTTAGCGTTCCCCTGAATTTCTGTGCATCATAAGCGGGCAGTGAGTGTACCCACCTAAGCAGGCTGGCCAGGCAGTCATATGGAAGCCCAAGCCCATCCAATAAAGTTTTTGCGGATTCTGTCGTCAGCGAGAATAAGGGGAGTGGCCCAAGCAGGAGAAAAGCGTCCTGGGAGTTGCTGCGGATTAAGCCGCAGGCAAGGAATGCCTCGGAGATGGTATAGCACACAGGATGGCGGCTGTCAAACAAGCTGCTGCATATAAAACGCAGAAAGCCAGGGTGGAAGGGTTCTTCCGGGATGCGGAAGATGCACGCTCCGTCTTTATAAACTTCCATGGGAATCCGGGATATTTCATAAAAAAGCTCCAGTGTATCGTACAAATCCATTGTAAATTCTCCTGATAATTATTTGTTTTAGACGATTTTACTTAATAAAAATCGAGATATTATAATACTTTATAGAAATTATACACTATAATGCAGACAAAGAAAAGAGCAATAAATAAAAATTAAATAAATGAAGGAGGCAATGAATATGGAACTGAATTTGAAAGGAAAACCATTTTATCTGGAGGAGGATCAGGTTGCATGGGTAAATGAAACCTATGAAAGCATGAGCCTGGAGGAAAAAGCCGGACAGCTTATTTGTGGCGGAGTTCCTGTTATCAGCGATGAACTGATTGATGAAGTAACGAAAGAACACAAACTTGGCGGAATGTTGCTGCGGCCATTTCCGGTAGCGGGATTAAAGGAGCGCGTGTCAAAGTTGCAAAGTGCAAGCAAGATCCCCATGTTCATCACTGGCAATCTGGAATATGGCGGCTGTGGGGTTTTGAACGAGGGAACGTATTTTGCACAGCCTATGGCATGTGCGGCAGCCAGGGACAAGGAGGCGGCTTACCGGCTGGGAAAAATATCCTGCCAGGAAGCGGCGGCAATTGGTGTGAACTGGGGGTTTGCACCAGTGGTAGATTTGGATCTGGATTACCATAACCCTATCGTAAATGTGAGATCATTTGGAAAAGACCCGGATGTAGTGATTGAAATGGCCAGGGAATACATAAAGGCAGCACAGGAATGCGGGGTAGTGCCTACCATTAAGCATTTCCCAGGGGATGGCAGCGATGAACGTGACCAGCATCTTCTGGTTTCCGTCAATTCGCTGGATGAGAAAGCCTGGATGGAAAGCTATGGGAAGATCTATCAGACCCTGATTGATGACGGGGCGCTGACCGTGATGGTTGGCCACATTGCGCAGCCTCAGATGGCGCGGGCCATGGTGCCGGGGATTTCAGACGAAGAGGCGTATCTTCCGGCGACCCAGTCAAAAGCGCTGATGACAAATCTGCTCCGGGAGAAAATGGGATTTAACGGCTTAGTCGTTACAGATTCCACGCTGATGAACGGGTTCATGGTGAAAATGCCCAGAAGAAAATCCATTCCCCTTACCATTGAGAATGGAAGCGATATGATTTTATTTAACCGGAGCATGTCAGAAGATATCCGGTATTTAAAGGAAGGCGTAGAAAACGGGATTTTGTCAGAGGAAAGACTGGAAGCTGCTGTAAAGAGGGTGTTGGCATTGAAAGCGGCCATGGGGTTGCCAAAGAAACAGAAGGAAGGGAACCTCGTTCCGGATACCGATATTGAGGCTTTGCTTTCAGACAGCAGGCATAAACAGTGGGTGGATGACATTGCAGACCGGGCTGTAACATTGGTGAAAGACACAAAGAACCTGATCCCTCTTTCGCCTGAAAGAACAAAGAGAGTGTATCTGAATGTAATTGAGGGCGAAGTAAATGACAATTCCTCGTTTGCTCAGGATATGAAAAAGCGCCTGGAACAGGAAGGGTTCGAGGTGACGCTGAGAATCCGGGCGATGGACATTGACCCCGCAGAAATGTTCAGTAAAGAACCTTCTCCGGAATTTTTAAGGGTTATGGGAGAGATCAATTCTGATACAGAGACATTTGTAAAACAATATGATCTGTGTATTCTGGTGTTGAACATTGAAACAATTTCAAATGCAACGGTGGTAAGGATCAACTGGAAAGTCCTGGCCGGGCTTGGGAATGATTTTCCATGGTATTGCGGGGAAATCCCCCTTGTGACGGTTAGCTTTGCGAATCCTTATCATCTTCTGGATGCGCCCATGTCCCATGTATATGTGAATGCATATTCCAATAACCCTGAGACAAGGGCGGCGGTTATTGAGAAGCTGCTTGGTAAGAGTGAATTTAAAGGAGAATCACCAATTGACCCGTTCTGTGGGCATGAGGACTGCAGACTGTAATGTTTTGGAGGGAGGAGAAAGCGAATGGATCACCAAAAACTATCAGTCCGGGAGAATATATGCTATGGAATTGGTGATATCGGGGCTAACTTTGTTTGGACAACCGTAAGCATGTTCATTATGGTCTAATATACAGATGATGTAGGTTTGAGTTCTGCTGTCGCAGGCACATTCATGATGCTGGCCCGCCTGCTTGATGGGCTTACAAACAGTGCGGTCTTCAAAAGCAATTTTTTCCATTAAGTTTTTATATGCCGGTGCAACGACGGTGTCTATGATAGCGGTGGTCATCTGTATGCTGTTTTTAAACATAGATAAAATCTATCCGCAGATAGCCGAGGGGCTGAAGGCCAAAAGGGAAAGAAACAGATAGAAGAAAAGATAGCCGGGATGCCCGGAACTTACAATTTAGAAATGGAGGATATTAAAATGTTAAACAGTATTTATCTGCTCACAGGGGCAGCAGGTTTTTTAGGAAGCAATATTTCAAGGGTTTTGCTTGAAAAGGGAAAAAAGGTGAGGGCGCTTGTATTGAATGGGGACCCTGCAGTAAAATATGTGCCGGAAGGTGTGGAGATTGTATATGGAGATCTTACAGATAAGGGAACATTGGAAGCCTTCTTCAATGTTCCGGAAGACACGGAGCAGATTGTGATTCATTGTGCAAGTATGGTTTACCTGAAATATGCAGAAAACCAGAAAGTATATGATGTGAATGTCACTGGGACGCAGAATATCGTTGACCTGTGTGTGGAAAAAAGGGTAAAGAAACTTGTATATATCAGTTCAACAGGCGCAATTGCTGTGCCGCCGGATGGGGAAGTGATTGTAGAACCGAGCACGAAGGATGACATCAAACCAGATGAAGTGGTAGGCTGTTACAGCCGGACGAAGGCATTGGCCACAAAGGCGGTTCTTGAGGCGGTGGAATCAATGGGGCTGGATGCATCTATTGTCTATCCGGCAGGAATCTGCGGGCCTTATGATTATGCATTTGGGGCAACAGCGGAATTTGTTGAAAACCTGTGCAATGGGAATATGCCGGTGGGAGTGGAAGGCACATTCAATTCCGTTGATGCCAGAGATCTTGCAGAAGGCGTGGTAGCTTGTGTGGAAAAGGGCAGGCCGGGAGAAGGATATATTATGAGCAATGACCTTCTTACCATTGAGCGCATGTGCCGGATTATGTGTGACATAAGCGGGGCTCCCATGCCGGAGACATTTATTTCAGCGGAAATGATGAAAGCCGGGGCAATTGCCCAGATTCCGGTGGATGCGGACAGGGAGGCACAGATTCAGGAAATAGAGTATTCTGTTTATAATATAACGCGCAATAATAACTTTAGCTGTGAAAAGGCAAAACGGGAGCTTGGCTACCACACAAGGCCGGTGGAGGAAACCATTGCCGATGAGGTTGCATGGCTGGCTGACGAAGGGAAGATAACAATAAAAAATGATGTCTGTGTGATTACTGGCGGCGGAAGCGGCATGGGATTAGAGGCCGCAAAGCTGATCGGGAAGACTCAGAAGATCGTGTTGGCCGGAAGAACCGTTTCAAAGCTGGAGCTGGCAAAGCAGGAGCTGGAAGAATTGGGCGTTAAGGTCAGCGTGTTCGGTTGCGATGTTTCGGACCGGGAATCCGTAGAAAGGCTGGCGGAGTTCGCGGCAGGGATCGGAACCATCCGTTCGGTGATCCATGCGGCAGGGCTTTCACCCCATATGGGGAACGGGGAAACCATCTTCGGCGTAAATGCAATGGGCACCATCCATATCAATGAAGTGGTTTCAAAATACATGAAACAGGGTGGAACCATTATTGATGTTTCGTCTATGTCCGCATATATGCTTCCGGCAGAGCAGGTTCCGTATCAGGTGTATGAATTGGCATTGGAAAATGAGGAGGGATTTAAGCAGGGGGCTCTTGCAATGTTAAATGCCGTGCCCCAGGAGATGCAGCAGGATATGGCATATACTGTTTCCAAGAATTTTGTCCTCTGGTATGCCAAGAAAAGTGCGCTGAAACTGGGAAAAGATGGAATCCGTGTCATCTCCGTGTCTCCCGGAACTTTTGACACGCCCATGGGGGAAACAGAAGGTGATTTTCCGGTTCAGATGGCAAAAAACGGGGCGCTGGGCAGGATTGGAAAACCTAAAGAGATTGCCAGCTTGTTTGCTTTTCTGGTCAGCGATGGAGCAAGTTATATTACAGGAACGGATATCCTGTGTGATGGTGGGACGATAGCAGCCGTCCAGTCAGCTCAGAAGTAAAGGAGATTCATTGCCATGAGAGCGTTTATTTTTGATTTGGATGGCGTCATTGTCTCTACAGATAGGTTTCATTACCGTGCATGGAAACAGATGGCAGACCGTATTGGCATATCTTTTGATGAATCGTTCAATAACCGGCTTCGGGGCGTAAGCAGGGCGGAAAGCCTGGAAATTATCTTGGAGCGCTCTGACAGGATATTGTCCCAGGAGCAGAAGAAAGAATTATTAGAAGAAAAGAACCGCATTTACCGTTCTTATCTGGGAACCATGACACCGGCAGATGTGGCAGATGAGGTAAGGGAAACGCTTAACGAGCTGCGTAAAGCGGGTTATCTTCTGGCAGTCGGATCTTCCAGTAAAAATGCAGGTTATATTTTAGGCAAAGTGGATTTGACAGGATACTTTGATGCGGTGTCAGATGGAAATAATATTACATATTCAAAACCTCATCCAGAGGTATTTGAGAAAGCTGCAGATTTTTTGGAAGTGGAAGCTGAGGATTGCTTTGTAGTGGAAGATGCAGAGGCAGGGATTGACGCTGCAAAAGCAGCCGGAATGCAGGCGGTTGGAATTGGACCGGCGGCCGGTTATGAGAAAACAGATATTAGCATCAACAGGTTTGGAGAATTATTAAACCTGGTTTAGGATATTAACAGTTGCCGGAAATAAAACTAAAATTGATTCAGGATGCGTAGCAGGGGTCAGATACTGCTGCGCATTTCTTCAAATAGGCTGTTGATTGAATCCGGCGTAAGAATCTACGAATACACGCCCGGTTTCATCCATGCGAAAAACTTTGTCTGCGACGATCAGTTTGCGGTCTGCGGCACCATCAATATGGACTACCGTTCTCTTGTGCATCACTTTGAATGCGGCGCATGGATGTATGGGACGGAATGTATTGCAGATATGAAAGAGGATTTTCTGAACACACTGGCAGTTTCAGAGAAGGTAACCGAAGAAAAAGCCAAGCTGCATCTGTGGGAGCGGTTACCCGCTGAACTGATGAAAGTATTTACACCGCTGCTATAAAAATTCGGTTTAATATCTCTTTAACAATTCCTAATTATCTCAAAAACATTCGTACACTATCATAGGCAGTGTCCAATGGATAAGCGAAAAAAACAGAAAGGAGATTTTGATATGGATGCGATTGAAACAAAGGGATTAAGCAAGGATTACGGCCATGGGCGCGGAATCTTTGATGTAACCTTTGAAGTTCACAAAGGAGAAGTCTACGGCTTTTTAGGCCCGAACGGCGCCGGGAAATCTACTACGATGCGCCATCTTATGGGTTTCTCCAGGCCCAAAAGCGGAGACGCATATATAGGAGGGAAAGACTGTTGGAAGGATCATGCCGCTATCATGAAATCAGTTGGATATCTTCCCGGTGAGGTGGCCCTTCCGGATGGTTTAAACGGCGTTCAATTTTTGGAAATGATGAAAGGCTTAAGAGGCGGCCGTGGGGAACGGATGCAGGAAATGATTGATTTGTTCCAGGTGAATCTGAACGGTTCAGTGAAAAAAATGAGTATCGGCGAAAAGCGGAAGCTGGCGGTTGTGGCCGCGTTTATGAGCGATCCGGATATCCTGCTCTTAGATGAGCCGACAAGCGGTCTTGACCCGGTGATGCAGGAGGTTTTCATCGATTTTGTTAAATCGGAAAAAGAAAAAGGAAAAACCGTTTTGCTTTCCAGCCACATATTCAGCGAGGTAGAAGCATTGTGTGACAGGATTGCCATCATCAAGGAAGGCAGGATCGTCTCTGTTACCAATGCGGAGGAAGTCAAACATTTCAAAAGAAAAACCTTTGATATTACCTTTGCGGACCGGCAGAATCTTGAGAAATTCAAGCAGACGGGCTTTGAAATCAAAGAGGAGGACAGTGGGGCGCAGATGCTCTCTGTGGCAGCGGAAAATCCACAATGCGACAAGCTGATAAAAACGCTTGTGCAGTTTGATGTGGTGCATTTTGTGGAGCATAATCAGACCTTGGAGGATTACTTTATGAACTTCTATAAGAGTGACAGGACGTTTGGAGGGATTGCACATGGAAAACATCATTGAAGTGAAGAATCTCACCAAAGATTACGGGCATGGAAGGGGCATTTTTGATTTTTCGTTTGGTGTAAAACAAGGCAGCGTATTCGGGCTTGTCGGCACGAACGGAAGCGGGAAAACCACGACCATCCGCCATATGATGGGATTCATAAAAAGCGATAAAGGCAGCGTTGCGATCCATGGGCTAGATGCATGGAAGGACGCGGCGAAAATCAAAAAGATGGTCGGATACATTCCGGGGCAGATTGATTTCCCGGATGTGGGAACCGGTACAGCGTTCCTGAAAATACAGGCCGATATGCTGGGCATGAAGGATTTTTCCTATATGAACGACCTGATCGACCGCTTCAAAATTGATATTACAGCGCCGCTGAAACGGATGAGCAAGGGCATGAAGCAGAAAATGGGCATTGTCGCCGCATTTATGGCGCAGCCGGATATTTACCTGCTGGACGAACCCTCTACCGGGCTTGACCCGCTGATGAGGGATACGCTGATCGAGCTGATTCTGGAACAAAAGGCTCAGGGGAAGACAATCTTCCTTTCCAGCCATATCTTCAAAGAGCTGGAGGATACCTGTGATTCGGTTCTCTTCATTCACGATGGCCGCATGGTGGATATCACGGACAGAAGCCTGTATGAAGCCGCTCCTCGTGAAACCTATACTTTTACACTGGCGGACGAAGAAGAATATATCCTTTGCCGAGACAAGGTACAGGAATTCATAGATGGCCACCCCGAAGCCGGAATCCAGTGCTGGAGAAGGCACAGGCATCACAGCTTTACCCTGAATCTTCCGGTAGCGCTTTTGAATGAGTTGTTTTCGCTGTTTGCAAGATACACGGTTACAGCGCTGGGAAGCGAGCCGTTTACGCTGGAAAAATATTATACGACAATTATTGAGAATGTGGAGGATAAGTAAAATGATTAGTTTACCGCTTATGAAACAAACCGTGAAGTCAAACGGAATTCTTTGGCTGATTTTTACTGCTGTCCTGGGCGTGCTGCTGGCGCAGTTTGCATCGCTGGAAATGACACAGTTCCTGCTGTTTTTGATCCAGTACGGTATGATGGCAATGATCCTGCCGGGCATTTACATTCTGATCAGCTCCAACAAGCTGCTGGTCGGACAGGTAGACAGAGGCTCCATGGCCTATGTGCTTTCCACGCCGAAACGCAGAAGCACCGTTGTTGCCACGCAGGTACTTTATTCTGTTGTTACTATCGTTTTGATGTTTGTCATTACCACCGTTTTGCATGGAATAATCAATGCGGCTTCTCCCATTACGCTAGGTCAGGCAGGCATTGAGATTCCGGAACTGATGGGGGCAGAGCTGACCTTTGACATGATATTGAAGGTGAATCTTTCCGCTATGCTGGTGTGCCTTGCCATGGGCGGCGTCTGCTTTATGTTTTCAGGCGTTTTCAACCAGTCGAAATATTCCATTGCATTCAGCGGAACCTTCGTCGGCGTCAGCATTCTTGCCAATATGATGGCGATGTTCGGCTCCCTTGGCGTAGAGGCTCTGGAAAACTTCAAATATGCTTCTATCTGCACGCTATATGATTATAATTCTGTGATTGCAGATACGGATACCTGGATTATTAAAGGCGCAGTGGCGCTTGGAATTGCCGTGGTTTCCTATGCAATCGGAAGTATCCGCTTCTGCAAAAAGGATTTGCCGCTGTAAAATCACTTGGGGGAATCTTTGAGAACCGTCCATTAGACGGCCTTAGAGATTCTCTTTTTTGTCCGCAAAAACACGATTTAATATTTCTCTAACATTATCGTGAACATCTTAAAAATATCAGCCCGGTATGATATGGATACAAAGCAGAAATGGCGGTATTTGTGCCTATCTTCCTTTTCATAAGTATTTTGACAAAGCAGAAAACATGGATGAGCGTTGTAGGCTCCTGTGCCATCGGTATGCTGCTGTTTATGATGATTCCGGCGTTGACTCCGCTGAATGCGACCATTATGAATCCAATCCTCTGTTTGGCTGGCGGCGCTCTGTTCAGCGTCGGACTCGGTGCATTGGGTACATTTGCGTTGGGAAAGAGCGACCTGGTTTGATGGAAGTTTCCGTTTCAAAGTCAACAAAAGATTGCGAAAAGGATGTTTTTAATAATTCCTAAACAATTCGTAATCATCGCAGAAACATACGAATTATAAAATGCAGTCAGCAAGTGAGAAATCGCGGAAGCGATCCACGGAAAATATCAAAACAAACTTTGGAGGTATGTGTTATGTCAAAGAAAAATTTTGTTACACTCATTCTCAGCACTGTCGGCGGGATTCTGTTCGCCATTGGGATGTGTATGTGTCTGCTTCCTGAGTGGAATGCATTCGCACAGGGTGTTGTGATTGCGGCAGTCGGCGCAGTTATCCTGCTCATCATGGTCATCGTCCGCCGCAAGATGGAAGGCAAGCCGGTTATTGTAAAACTCTCCGGCAAAACCATCGGCTCCATTCTGCTCGGCATTGTCGGCGCGTTGGCGTTTGGCGTTGGAATGTGCATGGTTATGGTTTGGGAGATGCTAATCCAGGGCATTTTGGTGGGCGTTGTCGGCATCGTTCTGCTGCTTTGTTTAATCCCGTTGATAAAAGGTTTGAAGTAAGGAGGCATCTATTATGAAGAAGTTTATTATTCCCGCCGCAGTTGTTGCCGTCTTGGGTGGGATAGCGGCAACTGTAACCGGTTTGATTTGTAAAAACAGAAAAGCGAGTTGTTAAGGAAGGTCATAATCATGGCTGAATCAAAACTGGATGACTGGTTCGTAGCCAAATATCTGATTCATGATGGAGAGACTGTGGAAGAGGCTAAAGCACGTCTAAAAGCAGAACAGGTGCGGCAGGAAGCAGTATATAAGGAGACAGCAGAAAAGCGTCGTGCAAAAAGCGTAGCAAAGATAGGCACGGCGGCGGACATTGCCAAGAAATCAGTGTAATTTTTAGGCCACAAAAGTAAATTATTAAGGAGGCTCATAATCATGGCTAAATCAAAAATCGTAAAGGCAAATGAGAAGATTGCCGATGGCGTCGTCAAAGGCTATAAGAAAATCGAAGATGGAGTAGTCGGTGGCTACAAAAAGATTGAAGAAGGTGTTGTAGGAGGGTTTGGGAAAATGACCGATAAGTTTGTTGATCAGTTTCTGACGCAAGAGGGCGAGACGGTGGAGGATGCTAAAAAACGTCTTGCCGACGAACAGGCAGCCCGTGAGACAGCAGCCAAAGAAGCATCGGAACAGCGTCACGCAGAAAACGCTGTAAGAATGGGTGCAGCTTCAGATATCGCTAAAGCAAGCATAGAAGCCAGCATGGAAATGGCAAAAACCAGCGTCGAGGCAAGTAAAAATGCCGGGAAGAAACTATAATTTTTAAATGTCAAATTCGGTATCGTTCCGGGAAAGACGGCATGGATAATCGGTGCCGTCTTTCCCGGATTTTTTAAAAAATTTTTGAAATCCGGAAAACGCAAACAAAACTTTAACATTTGGGTGTTATAATATATGACAATAGGGTTCCCGAAGGGGTTCCTATTGTAGAGAAAACAAAGGAGGCACATGAAAATGTTTAAGATATTAGTAGTGGAAGACGATAGAGAAATGAATCATGCTGTTTGTTCCTATCTGAATCAGAACGGTTATGAAACCGTAGGCTGCCTGAATGCAAATGAAGCCTATGATGCTATGTATGGCGGGGATTGGTTTGACCTGATTGTTTCTGATATTATGATGCCCGGTGTAGACGGCTTTGAGTTTGCACAGACAGTCCGGGAGCAAAATCAGGAGATTCCGATTCTTTTTATGACGGCAAGGGATGATTTTGCAGCTAAACAAAAGGGATACCGAAGCGGGATTGACGATTATCTCGTTAAGCCGATTGACCTTGACGAGTTGCTCCTGCATATCGGGGCGCTGCTCCGCCGGGCGAAGATAGCAAACAGCCATAAAATCGAAATCGGTTCCCTGAAACTGGATGCAGACGAGCACACCGCTTATCTGAATGATGAGGAAATTTCTCTGACGGTACGGGAATTTAATCTGATTTACAAACTGCTTTCCTATCCGAAAAAGACCTTTACCCGATCCCAACTGATGGATGAGTTTTGGGATGGAGATACTTCGTCCGGTCTGCGGACAGTGGATGTTTATATGACAAAGCTGAGGAATAAGTTTGCCGATTGCGACGCATTTGAGATTGTGACTGTTCACGGGCTCGGCTACAAGGCGGTGGTGAAATGAAGGAAGCCGCAAATGAAAAACGATACAGGCGGATTTTAAAGCTTATCAGTCATTTTGCTATCTTCTTTTTGCTGATTGGCTTTGTGATTACCTGCTGCATTGTATTATTTCTTCATGCTGCACAGAATGCGGGCGTTGTATATACCGAAGAGAATATCCAGTTTGCCGCAAAAATCACCTTTGCAAATGTTTTGATATTGAGTCTTCTTTGTACCGCAATAGACACGGTTCGCAGATATGTTACCATTGGCAGACCGGTCAAACAGATTGTAGAGGCCACAGAGAAGGTTGTTCAGGGAGATTTTTCCGTCCGCATTGATAAGTTTAAGCTGACAGCCTCCGAAACCGGTATTCCGGTCGTTGTTGATCACCTGAACCGCATGATTGAGGAATTGTCCAGCATGGAAACTTTACGCACGGATTTCATTGCCAATGTGTCCCATGAGTTAAAATCTCCTCTTGCGGTTATGCAGAATTACGGAACGCTGCTCCAGCAAACAGATTTGCCGGAGGAAAAACGGATGGAATACGCCAAAGCCATTACCGACGCCTGCCGTGGCCTTGCAAGCATGGTTACAAACATTTTGAAGCTCAACAAATTGGAAAATCAGACGATTTATCCGGAGGCAAAGGCGTATGATTTAGGCGAACAGCTCTGCGAATGTCTGATTGGTTTTGAAGATGCGTGGGAGAAAAAAGGGCTGGAAATTGATACGGATATCGAAGAAAATATTTTCGTAAAGTCGGATCCGGAGCTTCTTTCCTTGGTGTGGAACAATTTGTTTTCCAATGCGATTAAATTCACCGATCCAGGCGGTTCTGTCTCCCTTCGGCTGAAATCGGAAGGCGCTTATGCGGTAATAGGAGTATCGGATACCGGATGCGGAATCAGCCAGGAAGCCGGAAAACATATATTTGAAAAATTCTATCAAGGAGACACTTCCCATGCCACGAAGGGAAACGGCTTAGGCTTAGCCCTTGTTAAGCGGGTGATAGATATTGCTGGTGGTGATATTTGGGTTTCCAGCGAGATTGGCAAAGGCAGCACCTTTACCGTAAAACTAAGGAGGGAGACAGGTGGAAAAACTTAAAGGTATCTTAAAAAAGATATTCTGTCTGCCGCCCTTGCCGACAGTACTCATTGCGGTTCCGGCATTTATCTTTGTTTTTGTCATACTGGGTTTGGGCGGGCATCCTCTATTAGCGTATATATCGTATGGACTTTCCGCCTATGCATTGATTATTACTGTTACGGGGATCTCCGGTATTTATAAAGGGATTCAAAAAGGGATCAGGGAAAATCCGCTGATGAAAAAACTGCGTGGCATTCCCATCGTAAGACGATATTTGGATGATGGTGCGTTCCGTGCTGAGATTTCACTGTATACCGGCGTAACAATCAATTTTGCCTATGTGTTTATCAAATTGTTTTCAGGAATTTACTATCGTTCCCTCTGGTTCGTGGCATTGGCATTCTATTATGTGTTCCTTGCCATAACACGGTTTATGCTTCTCCACCATGTACGAAGCAAGCCGGTCGGGCAGGAATATGTTTCCGAATTAAAGCGATATCGTCTTGTTGGATATATACTCTTAGTGCTGAATTTGGCTCTTGGCATAGTTGTCACCTTGGTGGTTCAGCAGAACAGAGGCTTTGAGTACGGCGGATACTTAATTTATGTCATGGCAATTTACGCCTTCTACACGATGATTTCTTCCGTAATCAATGTTGTAAAATACCGCAGATACAACAGCCCTGTCCTCTCTGCCGCAAAAGCGGTGAATTTGACAGCGGCACTGGTATCCATGCTTTCATTGGAAACGGCGATGATTTCACAGTTTGGCGCAGCGGAGGATCCCATGTTTCGGCTTATTATGACGGCGGTTACTGGATTTGCTATTTGCGCATTTGTTCTCGGCATGGCTGTTTTTATGATTATAAAAGCAACAAAGAAAATAAGAAACTCTGCAATTTAATATTTCAGAAACATAACTTTATTATTTTGAAAATGAACCACATGTATGATGATAATACCAAAATCTATTATGGAGGCTGATAATCATGGAAGAAAAGAAAGAAACCTTTGAATATAACTATTCCGCAAAACAGCAGAAAGAAATAAAAACTATCCGCGAAAAATATGTGCCGAAAGAAGAAAACAAAATGGAGCAACTTCGGCGGCTGGACGCCAGCGCTACAAAGCCCGGAACGGCTGCGTCTATTATTGTCGGTGTGATCGGCGCATTATTGTTTGGTATCGGAATGTGCTGCACCATGGTGTGGATGGGGAACCTGTTCATTCCGGGCATCGTGATTGGAGTGGCCGGACTGCTTGCGATTGCGGCTGCTTACCCGGTATATACGCATATCACGAAAAAACAGAGGGAGAAGCTGGCCCCGGAGATCATGAGACTAACGGATGAACTAATGAAATAACGGATTTTCAAAGGCGGTGAATCATGGTTAAAATATTGGTAATCCGAAGCGGATCTATAGGAACAGAGGACATTTGTAATTCTCTTAAAAGCAACGGATTTGGTATTGAAACAGTAGCAGCAGAATATATAACAAAGGCGCAGCTTCGCTGTATAGCTTGTGCAATGATAATATGTGAGCGAAAGGTGCTTGAAAATAAAGAAATCCATGCGTTTTTGCAGAACTGGACCGCTCCCGTCTTATGGATTGTGGATGAAAAAGATCTACCTGCGGCAGTCTCCAACTTTCGGATGGGATTGGAGGATTATATTGTTTTGCCGACAGAGACAGCAGAGATTCTGGCAAGAGTGCGTATGTTGCTGCGCTGTGCTGGAATGGATACCGGCAGGAAGCTGACGGTTGGAGATTTGTATCTGGATGCGGATGCCAGAGTCGCTGTTGCAAACGGAGAGGAAGTTCCGCTCACAATGCGGGAATTCAATATTCTTTTTGGGCTGCTTTCAGAACCGGAGAAGGCTTTTTCCAGACAGGAGCTGATGCAGAAATATTGGGATGAGGACAGCAAGACGAATCAGCGCGCCGTTGATGTGTATATGACAAAGCTGCGAGAAAAATTCTCAGATTGCAATGATTTTAGAATCGCAACGGTGCACGGGATTGGCTATAAGGCTGTGATTACAAATGGTTAGAGAAATCCAATAAAACGCGTCATCGCGAAGCATACCCTTGGGTGCTGGCGCGTTTTGCTGGATACTTCGTAATAAAATGAGGTCAGAGGGATTCGCCGGGCGAATTTCATCTGACCATATTTTTTTGTCTTTTTTCTGAAGCATGCAGGAAATGTCGCTTTTTAATATCTCTCTAACATTTCTTAATCATTTCAAAAATACTCCAATTTTATAATGACAGCAGAACAAGGAAAGGAGCAAGAAATGCGCACAAACGATTTTAATCAAAATACGCTGATCTCTGTAGATCAGATGATGCAGGAAATGATGGAAAGCGTTATGCCAGGTGATTTGATGGTGCTTGCTGATTCCGCTGCAAATATGATGCTCGACCAGACAAGACAAATGATGGGAAATTTGGTGGGGTATAAAGAATTGATGATGCAGTACGCCTGCGCCATCAAGGAAATCCGGACAAAATTTGATGTACTCAGTACCGAATGCAGAATCCGTTATCAACGCAATCCCATCAGTTCTATCAATACTCGGCTGAAAAGAACAGCGAGCCTGACAGAAAAATTGAGCCGCAGGAATTTACCGTTTACATTGGAGAGCATCGAGGAAAACATTCACGATGTCGCAGGAGTGCGTGTGATATGTCCTTATATTGATGATATCTACACGATTGCGAACGCCCTGCTGGAACAGGATGATATTACGCTTGCAGCCCGCAAGGATTACATAGCAAATCCATTGTTCCTGTTATGAATTAGGTGTTGCGTCTATATTTCCTTTTTGAAGCCACCGTAAGATGGCTTGTTTGCCATACAATTCATTTTTTCTCTAACCGCTACCTACTTGTTTCAAACTTTAGGATGCGGAAAACAAGATGTGAATAAGGACTTGGAGAGCATTGATGCGTCGGAAATCAAACAAATCGAACATACAGGAACTACAGGTGGGAAAGACGGTGATTATTCGTATTATTTTTCAGATAAAGAAGTTGTTGAGTTTATAGATTTATTGAATCAAGTGAAACTTGGTGACATGGGAACCTTATGGATACAGGAAATCAGAACAGGACAGACACCAGCTGGTAGTTGACGAGGAGGCTGCCGGACATTTACGAGAAATTTTTACTATGTATATGGATGGATGCAGCTACAGCGATATTGCAAAAAGACTGAATACAGATGGTATCCTTTCCCCGACTTTGCAGAGGGAATATTATAAAACAGGCGAAAAGCCTTCACCGGAATCCAAACCTTGGAATAATTATGAAGTGAAACGTGTACTTCAGGATGTCCATTGTACCGGAGATTCTGTATATGGAAAATATCAGCAGAGTGTTTTTCAAGGAAACAAGCAGAGAAATCTACCGGAGAGTGAGTGGCTCTATGCTGAGAATACCCACGAAGGAATTATTGATAAAGAACTGTTCCGGCAGGTACAGGAAAAAATCCGGGAATTTACGGAAGCATACAAAAAGAAGCATCAGCTGAATAATGGAGCCATTCGGAATCATAATTTCTATACCGGCAAGATCAGGTGTGGGGGTTGTGGGAACCGCATGGTGTTGTCCAGAGAAAAAACAGGGACATTTTATTATATCTGTGGTGCAAATGCGAACCATAAATCCGGAGGAAATCAGTGTAAGGGGCACAGAGTCAAAAAAGAATACGTGGATGAAGACGTCCTTCGCCTGATCCAGTCACATATGAAAGCCGTATTGGATACAGAGAAACTGATCCGTGAAATGAATTCTGCTTCCAGAAACCAGACACAGTATTTGCTTCTGGATAAGGAAGTGGGGAAACTTCGGCGGGAGTTGAGCAGGATCAGCAAGCGTAAATCTGATTTATATGAGGATTATTCGGAACGTCTGATTACAGAAGAAGAATACATGCAGTTTTCCCGTATCTATTCCAATGAAATAGAAAACATCAAGAACCGCCTGGATGTAGTATTGGCGGCACAGGTACGGTATTCCAAGGATTATCATATCGAGGAAGGATGGGGAAAAGTGATACATACTTATATGTCAAAGCGTAAGCTGACAAAAGAAATGGCAGATGCCT